>Ga0214921_10001969_pt1 | contig 34354 bp, 35 predicted proteins | sample LL1505_MetaG_FD_177992 | JGI IMG/M metagenome (GOLD analysis project Ga0214921, IMG submission 177992) | Freshwater microbial communities from Lake Lanier, Atlanta, Georgia, United States - LL-1505 | ecosystem: Environmental > Aquatic > Freshwater > Lake | place: USA: Georgia | collected... | reverse complement strand
AGCTATTGTTTTTCTAGATTCTAGAATTTTTCTGGAGCGAGCCACCATTAATGCTGAAGAACAATCGAGATTGAATTGGTTTTCGGTAAGCGCCTTGGCAGCAAAAAATGCTGAGGTTTTCTTAGATGTAGTAGCCACCGATCCAAATTTTCAAGCCTTGTTGAGATGGGATCCATGGCACTCTGCCAGTCGCGACCTCATGGAACGTAGTGATTTGCAACTACCACCACAATTTAAGGCGGTGAGCGTGATAGGTCCGCACTCCGATATCCACAACATGGCCTTGGAGTTCTCCCAAAATTACCTAGTTTCCTCCCTTCAATCGACAGATGATGTCTACCTTTCAAAAATCATTTTGAGATCCTCTAATCAAAATGGCCAAGGATTGGTCGATGACCTATTGAATTATTGTCGAATCAGAAGTGCTCATGGCTTGAGTGCCCTAAAGGTCAGAGTTGACCCGATTGAACTGTAAAATACATTTGTGAGCACTCAATCGATTAGATTTTTTGGAGATCCGGTATTAGCGACCCCTTCCCTTGAGGTTGTAACTTTCGACAAGGAATTACGAAACCTAGTCAAGGATTTGACGGACACAATGCTGGATGCTGGCGGTGCAGGTTTAGCGGCACCTCAAATCGGAGTTTCACTTAGAGTTTTTACTTGGAATATAGATGAAGAGATCGGTCACTTGATCAATCCTAAATTGCAGTTAAGTTCCGAAGAACAAGAAGGAGATGAAGGCTGCCTTTCCTTCCCGGGGCTGGTTTATGACTGTAAAAGATCTATGTCGGTCGTAGCCCAAGGTTTTAACATGCATGGTGAACCGGTAGAAATTGTTGGAAGCGATTTAATGGCACGGTGTATCCAACACGAAACCGATCATCTTGACGGAATCTTATTTATCGATCGGTTAAGTAAAGAGTTGCGCAAGGAGGCCCTTCGCGAAGTTAGAGAGTCTGAATGGTTTGGAGTCGCAAATCCGGAGATCCGCATTTCTCCGCATCCAACTTTTGGTCTTGGTAGTTAGTGCGTATTTTATTTGCAGGCACTCCTGATGTTGTAATCCCATCATTAAATTGGATCGTTTCTTCTGAGCACGAACTTTTGGGAATACTTACTCGTCGAGCTTCCGCCCAGGGACGAAGTAGTGCTTTGATAGATTCTCCTGCTGCTGAGTTTGCGAAGAATAATTCGATTATTCTATACACCTCGATAGACGAAATCACTTCAGAAGATCTCCTTTCATCTGTGGATCTAGTTATTGTTATCGCATACGGGAAGATAATTCCTAATGATCTTCTTAGAATCCCCAAACATGGTTGGATAAATGTGCATTTTTCACTTTTACCAAAGTATCGTGGAGCAGCCCCTGTTCAAAGAGCAATATGGAATGGGGAAAAGATTTCAGGAATATCAATATTTCAACTGGATGCTGGCATGGATACTGGGCCTCTATACCTTCAGAAAACGGTATCAATTGATCAAGTTCAAACATCTGGGGAGTGCCTAGAGATGATGAGTCACTTAGTCCCCGAAATGCTCGGTGAAACATTAAACAAGATTCAGAATCTGGAGCCACCAACACCTCAAGATAATTCTGTTTCAACACTTGCACCAAAGATTGCCAAGTCGGAGTCTCGAATAAATTGGAGTGATTCTGCCTCTTCGATAAGAAATATGGTTCGAGCATTGAATCCGGCACCACGCGCGAAAAGTACATTCCGCGATAACGAGGTATTTTTCTATGAAGTTAATGTAAGCGATATGAGGAGCGAAAAAGCTTCAGGCACTATCTCTTTTGAAAATCAACGCTTATTCGCAGCAACTAACGATTTTGACCTAGAAATTATGAAAATTCAAAGTAGCGGAAAAAAAGTGATAACCGGTGCTGAATGGTTTAGAGGAATTCAAGTGAAAGATCAAGATTTAGAATTGAAATATGTCTGATTCTAATGGACTGCAATCGCGAAGAGTGGCTTTGAAAGCATTAATCTCGATCGAAAAGGAACGTAGTTACGCAAATTTAGCTTTGCCGAATTTTCTAAAAGAAAGCAATCTTTCTGTTGCTGACAAGGCCCTTGTGACTGAGATTGTTTATGGCTCTATCCGCTTGCGTGGAACTTACGACAAGATTATTAATAGCGTGAGTAATAGACCTGTAGAAGGGCTGGATCTAGAGGTACGCGAAGTTTTGCGAATGGGAGCCCATCAACTTCTCAATATGAGGGTTGCATCTCATGCAGCGGTAGATACGGCGGTGACCCTAACTAAACAAGAAATCAATCAATCGAGTTCGGGATTTGTGAATGCAATTTTGCGAAAGGTATCGAAGTTTGATCTGGATCAATGGATCACAAATTTGGGGTTTACTGACAAATTGGACCAGCTCACTATTCAACATTCTCATCCAAGATGGATTCTAGAAAGTTATCTAGCAAGACTCGGGGATATGAGCAGGGTTGAAGAAGAATGCATTGCCAACAATAGAAACCCTAAAGTGTGTGTAATTGGATGGCCCAACGCAGCTACTCAAGTAGAACTTTTAGAAAGTAATCCAGATTTCTCTCCAGCACCTTGGGTGGATAGTGGTGTTGAAATTTCAGGGGACCCAGGTGAGATCCCAGCGATCAAAGGGTTGCGTGCCAGCGTTCAGGACCAAGGATCTTTTTTAGTAAGCAAAGCCTTTGTAGACATCCCACTTGATGAGGACGATTACTGGCTTGATTTATGTGCTGGGCCGGGTGGGAAAAGCGCACTTCTGGACCGGTGGGCCAAGGAACGCAATATCGGATTTGTGGCAAATGAGATTTCTGCACATAGAGCAAAATTGGTGCAGAGGTCTACCGACCGAATTGTCTTGAGTGACGGATTGAAGCTTGCCTTCAAAGAAGAGTCTTTCTCGCGAGTTTTAGTTGATGCACCATGTTCAGGTCTGGGAGCGTTGCGTAGAAGACCAGATGCCAGATGGCGTAAAAAAAGTAGTGAGATTAAAGAGTTAGTCAGTATTCAAAATGGATTGCTTGAGAATGCCAGTACGTTAATTAAAGTAGGTGGACTCTTGGGCTTCGTTACATGCTCACCACACCCAGCAGAGACTATTGAGAATGTTGAGAAGTTTTTGGAAAAGCATCTTGAATTCAAATCCATTCCAGTAGCTCAGTATTTTCCAAAGGAGATGAATCTGGAGAATTCGAACTCAGTTCAACTCTGGCCTAGTTTGCATGGGACTGATGGAATGTTCTTAGCGGTATTCCAAAGAGTCACAAAGTAGGATTATCAGCATGGATGTTCGAATCACACCAAGCATTCTCAATGCTGACTTCAATGACCTTGCAAACGAAATTTCAAAGGTAGCATCGGTTTCAGATCTAATCCATCTAGATATTATGGATAATATTTTTGTTCCAAATTTCACTTTTGATTTTGATGCTGCTTCAAAAATTATCGCAGATTGCCCAATTGCCATAGATGCTCATTTAATGGTGGCTGATGTTGATCGTATTGGAGTTGAGTACGCAGAAATCGGCGCTGACAGCGTGACTTTCCATATAGAAGCAAGCAACAATCCAGAGTTCCTGATCAAAGAGATTAAAAAGAAGGGCGCAAGAGCTGGAGTTGCCCTAAAACCAAATACGCCATTTAGCGCAGTATCGAATTTGATAGATTTGGTAGATATGGTTTTGGTTATGACAGTGGAGCCAGGATTTGGCGGTCAAAGTTTTATGGAAAATCAAATGGACAAGGTTGCCGAGGTAAGGGCCGCCCTGAAATCCTCAGATCGCGATATTTGGTTACAAGTCGATGGTGGTATTTCAGCTGCAACTATTGAAATAGCCACTCGGGCCGGAGCGGATACCTTTGTAGCAGGATCGGCTGTCTACAAATCTGAAGATCCAGCAGAAATGGTTCATAAATTGAGAGCACTCGCAGTTAGTCAACTAAATAACTCGTAATAATCGCATAAAATGGAACACATCCATTGTTCAGCCTGCACTATCCTTTGAGATGTGAAAACCTTTGAAGAATTGTGGCGGGAACTTGGAGAAATTGCACGAACCCGACCTGCAGGATCAAACACCTCAGAGCTCTTAGCCGGGGGAGTCCACTCGATAGGTAAGAAGATTATTGAAGAAGCCGCTGAAGTATGGATGGCTGCGGAGTATGAAAGTGATGAGGATTTAGCATTAGAGATCAGTCAGCTGATTTATTATTTGCAAGTAATGATGTTGGCACGTGAGATTGAGATGGATGCGGTTTATCAAGAACTTTAGAAGTTTTAAAAATTCCAAAAAAGGTGGTCATTATGTTGCGTGTAGCTCTACCAAATAAGGGTTCTCTTGCTGAGGATTCAATCAAGATTCTCCTAGAGGCTGGTTACAAACAACGTACCGATTCAAGAGATTTAGTCACAATCGATGAAGTTAATCAGATTGAATTTTATTACTTAAGACCACGAGACATAGCCATCTATGTAGCTTCAGGTGAATTGAGCATTGGCATTACCGGCAGAGACTTATTGTTAGATTCTGGTGTAAACGCTCAAGAACTCTTGTCTTTGGGGTTTGGAAAATCCACATTCCGGTTTGGTGTCCCTGTTTCTACAAGTGGTGAAGACATTTCAATATTGAGTGGCAAAAGGGTCGCAACTTCTTATCCAGGTTTAGTAAGTAAGTATTTGGAAAGTAAATCCATAAAATCGGAAGTAGTTCAGCTTGATGGAGCGGTTGAAAGTGCCGTCAGACTTGGCGTGGCTGATGCAATCGCCGATGTAGTTTCGACTGGGAATACATTGCGACAAGCCGGTCTTAAAGTCATCGGTGAGTCGATACTAGAAAGCGAAGCGGTTTTAATTTCAAGTTCTAAAACAAGCAATGAGATGCAAGTCTTAATTCACCGATTAAATAGTGTGATCATCGCTAGACAGTATGTTTTAATGGATTACGATGTAAAAAGTGATTTAGTTGAGGCAGCTTGCGCTTTAACACCAGGAATTGAATCTCCCACGATTTCGCCTTTGAAGGTAGAAGGTTGGATGGCTATACGAGCCATGGTGAAACGCCAAGATGCACATCGGATAATGGATGATTTGTGGTCATTGGGCGCTAGAGGAATTTTAGTTACAGACATCCACGCTTGTCGTCTTTAAATAGCCGCTAAATCTTGGTCAGGTAAACCAATCAAGTAAAGCACCGTGTCCAAATGAGTGCTGTTCAAAGAAATGTCTGCAACTTCTTGCAAAATTGGTTTTCCATTAAAGGCTATTCCCAAACCTGCACTCTTGAGCATGTCAATGTCATTTGCACCATCGCCAATCGCAACTGTATCTGCGATATCCACTCCAGAAGTTTTGGCAAAATCAACTAGAGATTTAGCTTTGCCTGCTCGGTCGATGATCTCTCCCTCTAAGCCACCAGTGAGCTTTCCATCAATAATCTCAAGTTTATTTGCACGGACATAATCAATTTGAAGTTCCTTGGCCAACGGTGAAATCACTTCGACGAATCCGCCCGAGACGATACCTACATGATGATTAAATCTCTTTAGCCCTTTAATTAATTCAAGAGCACCTGGTGTAAGTGAAATCTCTTGACGTACTTCTTCGAACACAGATTCACGCAGACCTTTCAGTAGTTTAACTCGAGCATGCAAAGCCGCAGTAAAATCAAGTTCACCGGACATGGCAGCATTAGTAATCTTTGCTACTTCTGCACCAGCGCCCGCTTTAGTTGCTAACAACTCAATAACTTCTTGTTGAATCAATGTCGAATCCACGTCTAAAAGGACTAATCGCTTGTTGTTGTGGGAATTTTGATCTCGCTGCAGTCGCAATCGATGCTTTGGAGCTGCTTCGATATCGGAACAATTGAGTATCAAGTTTGAGAGTTGTGCAAAATCCTTTAAAAGAAAGAAATGATCGGAACTTTGAACCTCTTGAGCGGAGTGATTTAGAAGCACCGAAACTGATAGTTCGCCGGAAAGCACTTGCTCAGTAATCTCTGAAATGCGAAATTGGTTCAAATAACCCAACATCTTGTGGGTGATGCCTTGTTGGAAATTGCCCGAAAGGGTTATGGAGGCGCTCACAGTGGGCAAGGTTAGCGTTAATATCATTAACTCCGTTGGAGATTTTTGCGCAGATTAGGGCGCTCAATCAGGTAGGTTTTACTCTTGTGTCAGTAATCGATTTCAACGAAGTTTGTTTGACCCGAGGTGGACGTCAAATCCTGGGGCCGATTAATTGGCGAGTAGATGAGGGTCAGCGTTGGGTGATTTTGGGTCCTAATGGGGCTGGCAAAACATCTTTAATAGCTATTGCTGCGACTTTGATCCACCCTACAAAAGGCCAAGCAAGGGTGCTAGATGAGTTGTTAGGTCGAGTGGATGTCTTTGAACTACGTCACCGAATCGGTTTAAGTAGCGCTGCGCTAACGGATCGAATTCCACCAGATGAATGCGCTTTAGATGTTGTCATGACCGCTTCTTGGGCCGTCACAGGTCGGTGGCAAGAAGTTTATGATCTCTGGGATGAATCAAGAGCCTTGGGGATGCTTTCCTTATTCGGAGTCTCTCAAAACAAAGACCAAAAATTTGGAAGCATGAGCGAAGGCGAACGTAAACGAATTCAAATAGCCAGAGCATTAATGCCGGATCCGGAGTTGTTGATTTTAGATGAACCTGCCGCCGGATTAGATTTAGGAGCCAGAGAAGATCTCCTCACTAGATTGAGCGGGCTAGCCATTGATCCTGCCGCACCTACAAGTTTGCTGGTCACACATCACGTTGAAGAGATTCCAAGTGGCACTACTCATGCCTTGTTATTGCGAGATGGGGGAGTTGTTGCATCGGGGCCGATTTCTGAAGTATTAACTTCTGCAAATATCTCGCAAGCTTTCGGTTTAACAATAAATCTAACGCACGAAAATGGACGTTGGTTCGCAAGGGCAATTTAAATAAAAAATAGCGCCGATCCACTTTAAGTGAACCGGCGCTATTTACTTTTTAACTGTTATTAACCCACCCAAGTATTAATAGGTGAAGTCAAGAAGTAGACCATGAATAGCCCTGAAATCAACCAGAGTAACCAGTGAACTTCTTTTGATTTTCCTTGCACGGCACGAATTACTACGTGCGATACAAAACCAGCGCCGATACCCACAGTGATGTTATAGGTAAATGGCATCAAGATAATTGTTAAGAATGCAGGGATCGCAACACCCAAATCATTCCATTCGATTCCCTTGATTTGGGTCATCATTAAGAAGCCAACAATTACCAATGCTGGGGTTGCTGCTTCGTAAGGAATGATGGCAACAAGTGGAGCCAAGAAAGTTGTTAACAAGAAACAAATACCGGTAACAACAGAAGCTAATCCGGTACGTGCGCCTTCACCAACACCTGATGCTGATTCAATATATGAGGTGTTTGATGAGATAGAAGATGCTCCACCAGCGATAGCTGCAACTGAGTCAACTAACAAGATCTTGTTAGCATTAGGAACATTTCCATCCTTGTCATTTAGTCCTGCTTCTGCGCCGATTGCAGTCATAGTTCCCATGGTGTCAAAGAAGTCAGCCAAGAGAAGTGTGAAAACAAATAACAACGCTGCAACAAAACTAACTCGAGAGAATGCACCGAAGAGATCAAAACTTCCGATGATGCTGAAGTCGGGAGTTGCAATTATTTTCTCAGGCAAGGCAGGAACGTTTAAGCCCCAGCCTTTAGGGTTGACCTTGTCAGGCGCAATGAAGTTTGGACCGATTTTAAATGCGGATTCAATTGCCACTGCCAAAACAGTTGCAGCAACAATTCCAATTAAAATAGCGGCTTTGACTTTCTTGACCATTAGGCCGACCATCAAGAACAAACCGAAAGCAAAGACCACGATTGGCCAGCCAACTAGTGTTCCACCATCACCAAGAGTTACAGGGACGGGACCGGAACCAGTTCTGCGTACGAAACCGGCATCCACTAGACCGATCAAAGCAATGAAAAGACCGATACCAACAGAGATCGCAATTTTTAATTGAGTTGGAATTGCACGGAATACCGCTACGCGGAAACCGGTTAATACCAAAATCAAAATAATTATGCCTTCGAGTACTACAAGGCCCATTGCTTCTTGCCAAGTCATTTTCGAAGCAATACCGACTGCAACGAAAGTGTTAAGACCTAGTCCTGTTGCAAGTGCTAATGGAAAATTAGCAACAACACCCATCAGAATTGTTAAAATTCCCGCGATGAGAGCTGTAACTGCGGCTATTTTTGCCAAGTTAGGAGCGTCTCCACCAATAAATTTACCGGTGCTATCTTTTGAAAGACCGATGATTAGTGGATTGAGAGCCACGATGTATGCCATCGTGAAGAACGTAACGAGACCACCGCGAACTTCGCGCCCGACAGTTGATCCACGTTCACTGATTTTGAAAAATGAATCTAGCATTACCCCTCTTTACTGTTTTGGTAACGGGGGTGTTTGCGACCCCGTGCGAAGTAACGGCTCGCGACACCGAGGGAAGATGACACAAACCTACCTGTGGATTTGCTTAATGAGCGGTAAGACGCCCCACGATTCCTAGCCAAAAAGCCACTGAATAGCCGATGAAGAGCGCAAATAGAACAGTTCCAATCCCAACTCGACCTCCCAGCGACCAGCCCAGGGCCAGAACCACCAACTCGATAAAGAGGCGGACCCGGCCAACCGGAAGCCCAGTTCGGTAATGCAAGGCGGTCATCAAGCCATCTCGCGGGCCAGGTCCCAAACCACAGGTCAGATAAAGCGAACTCCCGGCCCCCACCGTTAGAACTCCGATTATCGACAGGCTCAACTGGCCCCAAAGGGATGGTGGGGTTGGAAGAAGATCTACTGTCAATTGAATAAAGGTGGCAACCACCACGATGTTGGCAATAGTTCCAAAGCCTGGCTTTTCACGCAATGGAATCCAAATCAATAGAACTACGGTACTGATAATAAATGTCCACCAACCTAGAGGAATGTTTGTGCGCAGACTTAAGCCTTGCGCTAAAACACTCCATGGAGCGTTTCCGATGTGCGCAACAATTAACAGACCATCGCCAATTCCAAAAAGTGCTAAACCGATTATTAAAATAGTAAATCGCATAGGAGACAGAGACCAGGTATTTTCAGCTCTCCAAGGAGTATGCGGAATCGTCCGCGAGAGTCTAAATCTCATTCATGGATGTTATTAGATCTGAAGCTATATTGTTACGCAAGTGGCGCCACAACTTGAGCTTTCTTACTGGCAAGCAATTCTAACGGGTTTCTTACAAGGAATAACTGAGCTCTTCCCAATTTCCAGTTTGGGGCATTCCATTTTAGTTCCAGCTTGGATAGGCGGGAGTTGGAACTCTTTTTTGACTAATTCCACAGCAGGAGAATCTCCGTATCTATTAATGATTATTGCGCTGCACGCGGCTAGTGCAATTACTTTGTTACTGATTTTTTGGAAAAGATGGTTTCAATTAATCAAGGCCTTTTTTAGAAGTTTAAAATCTCGCTCGTTGGAAACTCCAGAAGCACGAGTCATCTGGTTAATTTTAATTGCAACTGTGCCTGTCGGTGTTCTAGGCGTTTTGTTTGAACGCCAATTTCAAGTTTTATTTTCGGAACCGCTAGCCGCAAGCATTTTTCTTACGCTCAATGGTTTGATTTTGATAGTTGCCGAGAAATCAAGCAAGACTAAAACACTTAACGACTCAGATGAAACTTTAGTTCATCAAATATCTTTCAAAAGCGCTCTCACAATAGGTTTGGCTCAATCAGCTGCATTGTTTCCCGGAATTAGCAGGTTTGGTGTGACTATGGGCGCTGGGTTAAATAGAGGGCTTTCACATTCAGCTGCTTCTGATTTTGCTTTTCTTCTAGCAACTCCAGTGATCCTCGGCGCCGGTTTGCTGAAGATCCCAGATCTTTTCAATCCAGAGATAAGTCACATCATTGGTCCGGTGATTGTCGGGTCAATTATTGCTGCCTTTGCTACCTATATTTCAGTGAAGGTACTTGTTAAATGGTTTAAGCATCACACGCTTTATCCCTTTGCAATTTATTGTTTATTTGTTGGATTAATTTCTGCGGTGAAATTCTTATGATCGGAACACTGATAAATGTTGTGGCAATTTTACTTGGCACAGCTCTAGGCACTCTTATCGGTGGTCGAATTCCATCTAGAACGCGCACATTAGTTACCGATGCACTTGGCCTAGTTTCTTTCCTTGCTGCTGCAGGTGCGGCCTCCGCGATGTGGAATCAAGATTTCGTAGATGCGGTTGGTGAAGGGTGGCCAATTTTAGTGGTCTTGGGATCTTTACTAATTGGGGGACTGATTGGTTCTGCGTTGCGTATTGAGGATCGTCTTAATGGATTAGGAAAATACCTCGAGCGGAAGTTTGCAAAAGATGGTGATGGAAATTTTGTTTCCGGCTTTGTAAGCGCTTCCTTGATCTTTTGCGTGGGCCCGATGGCAATTTTGGGCAGCATTAGCGATGGATTAGGTGAAGGAAATTCTCTGTTAATTCTTAAAAGTGTTATGGATGGTTTTGCGGCAATAGCATTTGCAGCAGCGCTTGGTTGGGGAGTTGGAGCATCGGCTCTTTCAGTTCTTGTCTACCAAGGGGCTTGGAGTGCTGTTGGCTTTGCACTCGGCTCGGTTTTATCTGATTATCAAATTTCAGCCATGACGAGTGTAGGTGGAATGTTATTAATTGGCATTGGAATGAGATTGTTAAACTTCAAAATTATTGCGATAGGAGATTTACTTCCCGCGCTGGCAATCGCGCCATTATTGGCGCTTTTAGTATCTAACTTTAGTTAGATCTTAGAAATATCGATTACAAATCGATATTTCACATCTGACTTAACAGTTCGATCCCAAGCCGTATTGATGTATTCAGGGTTGATGACCTCGACATCACTTGTAATGTTGTGTTCACCGGAGAAATTCAACATCTCTTGCAACTCCCGGATTCCACCAATCATCGATCCAGCTAGTCGTCTACGTTGACCAAGCAAGACGCCTGCTGGAACGCTATACGGAGCTCCAGGAAGACCAATCAAAACTAATGTGCCATCTAACTTAAGCATTCCTAGGTAATCTTCAAGATTCAAATCAACAGAGACCGTATTCAAAATTAAATCAAACGTTTTCGCGAGTCTTTTAAAATCCTCTGCGGCAGCTTTTGCCACAAAATGTGTGGCACCCATGCTTAATGCATCTTCGCGCTTTTCAGGGGAGTGAGAGAAAACAGTAACTTCAGCACCCATTGCTTTTGCATATTTAACTCCCATATGTCCCAGACCGCCTAAGCCAAGGATTGCAACTTTTTTCCCAGGCCCAGCTTTCCAGTGACGTAAAGGTGAGTAGAGAGTGATGCCCGCACATAAAAGTGGTGCAACGTTAGCAAGTTCCAAATTGGCAGGAATATTGACCACGTAATCTTCTGCGACAACGATTACCTTTGAGTACCCGCCTTGAGCAACCGTTACCCCGTCACGTTCCAAACCATTGTAAGTACCGGTCATGCCTTCCAAGCAGTATTGCTCCACACCGGCTAAGCAGTTTTCACATTCACGGCATGAGTCAACAAACACTCCCACACCAACTATAGCGCCGACTGCAAATTTAGAGACATTGTTACCAACCGCTATTACCTTTCCAACAATTTCATGACCAGGAACCATCGGAAATAAGGATGAACCCCATTCTTCACGAACTTGGTGAATATCAGAATGACAAATTCCTGCATGGGTGATTTCAATCACCACATCCTCTGCTCTTGGATCGCGTCTTTCGAATTCAAAGGGTGCAAGTTGAGCGCCAGCAGTCGAAGCCGCATATCCAAGAGTTTTTAACATATTTCCTAGTCTCCCTGTTTTTCGCGTTTGTATTTGCTATTGAAAAGATAGAATGATCTAAATTCTTTTATTCATCGGAATTATAACTGGAGATTGGGGAAATCTCTCATCCGTACCATGAGATGATCTCTCATGTGATTGCCACATCGAGTTTAGAGCTACGTGCCGGAGCTCGACTTTTGGTTTCTGGAGTTACGATTCGAATAAATAGTGGTGATCGAATTGGTTTTGTTGGCAGAAACGGTGCAGGTAAAAGCACGTTAGCAAAAGTACTAGCAGGCCAAACGTTGCCTGCCGGAGGTCAAGTTACTAGAAGTGGCACTATTGGATACCTTCCACAGGATCCTCGAACAGGTGATGAAGCAGGATCTGTACTGGATCGAATTTTATCGGTACGCGGTTTAGATTTAATAGTTGAACGGATGCGCCAAGCAGAAGAGGCGATGGCTAACACTGAAGGCGAAGAGTTAGAAGCCGTACTAGCAAAATATTCAAGAGCCGATAGTGAATTTAATGCCGCTGGCGGATATTCAGCAACTGCAGAAGCAGAAGCAATAGCAACAAATCTAGGGATACCCGAAAGGTTATTCGACCAAAACATTGGAGCACTAAGTGGCGGTCAACGTCGAAGAGTCGAATTGGCGCGAATTTTGTTTAGCGGAGCGGAAACTTTACTTCTTGATGAACCTACAAATCACTTGGATGCTGATTCGATCAATTGGTTGAGAGAATTTTTAGCAAAATACGCTGGTGGTTTAGTGGTGATTAGTCACGATGTCGCTCTAATTGAAACTGTAGTCAATAAAGTCTTCTACTTAGATGCAAATCGGAATGTTATTGATGTTTACAACATGGGCTGGAAGAAGTATTTGCAGCAAAGAGAACAAGATGAACATCGCCGAAAGAGCGAGCGTGCAAACGCTGAAAAGAAAGCGGCGATTCTAGAAAAGCAAGCGGAGAAAATGCGTGCGAAGGCTACGAAAGCGAAGGCCGCGCAAGGCATGTTCCGTCGAGCCGAGAAACTACTCTCAAACCTCGAAGATGAGCGCAAGAGCGATCGCGTAGCTAGGTTGCGTTTTCCAACACCATCGCCATGCGGCAAGACTCCGATTTCTGCAACTGGACTTAGTAAATCTTATGGATCTCTAGAAATCTTCACTGATGTTGATTTAGCAATCGATAAGGGTTCCCGCGTTGTAATTCTGGGACTAAATGGTGCAGGTAAAACAACTTTGTTACGGATTTTGGCGGGGGAGTTGGAATCAGATACAGGTGAGGTTGTGGCTGGTCATGGATTGAAAATTGGCTATTACGCACAGGAACACGAATCCTTAGATTACGAACGAACTGTTCTTGAAAACATGTTGAGTTCAGCAGTTGACATACGTGAACCTGAAGCGCGAAATGTTTTGGGATCATTCTTGTTTTCAGGCGATGATGTAAAGAAGCCCGTTAAAGTTTTAAGTGGTGGAGAGAAAACCAGATTAGCTTTGGCGATGTTGGTAGTTAGCGCAGCAAATGTGCTCTTATTAGATGAGCCAACGAACAACCTGGATCCAGCATCGCGGGATGAAATTTTAGGTGCGCTGAGTGAGTATCAAGGTTCAGTCATTCTTGTGTCACATGATGAAGGGGCCGTTGTCTCATTAAAACCTGAGAGAGTTCTTTTACTACCTGATGGCGAAGAAGATTTATGGAATGAGCAGTATTTAGACTTAATTATGTTGGAATAGAATTCAAAACTGAAAGATTGCATCAATTCTGTGTTCTGGGTGTTCCGCTAGGACTTTCTTTCGTCCCTCCAAAAAAGGTATTTCACCTAAAACCACTGAACCAAGGATTGTGGCCCCTGTTAAACCCACCAAAGATATTCCTGCGCTAAGTGTTCCACCGGTAGCTAGTACATCATCGACTATGACTACTTTATTTGTTTCATCTAACTGATCTTTGTGTAACTCAAGTGAATCTGATCCGTACTCCAAAGCATAATTAACTTTGTGTACATCTCGTGGGAGTTTTCCAGGTTTTCGTAGAAGGACGAAGCCCATGTTATGTCGCGCTGCAATTGCAGCGGCGAAAACAAATCCACGCGCTTCAAGTCCGGCAACATGTGTTGCTCCCGCCATAGATTTCGCCATTTCATCGACACATAAGGTAAATGCCTCAGCATTAGCGATAAGAGGAGTGATGTCTTTGAAAATAACTCCTAGCTTTGGATAATCATGGACACTCTTGATTAACTCTTGAGCTTTTTCTAGAGAGTCAATAACTTCGGAGGTGCTCAATTGGTTAATCTTCACGCAAAGGTTTAGGAGGCGCGGATTTAACCCAACGCCAAACAGCAAGTAATGAGCAGGTTAACCCGATTAAGCCCATCACAGTTCCACCAGTACTTACATTCGAAAGAATCAACGGCCCACTAATCGATGAAGCCATGATCGAAACTGGAAGTATAAAAAATATGTGCCATCTTTGTCGCCTCATGAAAGTTAACCCAAGGGCAACTGGTGCCAAAATTGCCGGAAAAAATAAAATCATTGCAACCAATAATGCTAAGTCAGCCATCAGCAACTCCACCCTTCCATGAATGTCTAAATCTTATTCGGTCCTAAACGCTAATTTGCCGCCAGCCATGCCACTTTCGAGAAGACGATGCGCTTGTGCTGCTTCTTCGAAGGTAAAGATTTGAATCGAAGGTAGTTCTAAAGCCCCAGAAAGAAGTGCGCTTACAAGATCATTGATCCGTTCTTTTTTCTCGGTAAACGTGGGAATGAAATCAGAAAGCGTGGGGCGAGAAAGGTAAATCGAATTTCTAGTCAAAGACAAAGGATTTACTGGTTCGACTGGTCCGCTAGCAGCACCATAGAGAACCATGTCACCTCTTCGTGCAACTAGTTGAATAGTTTCGTTGAAAGTTGCTTTACCAACGCTGTCATAAACAACATTGACACCTGAGCCTTTGGTTAGATCCGAGACGCGTTCATCCATCTCCGAATAAGTGCATGCGTGTTCGAAATCCAACTTCTTTAAGCGCTCGACTTTTTCAGGAGAAGAAGTCACTGGAATTACGCGTGCCCCAGCACGTTTCAAAAGCTGAATTAAAACGGAACCGACACCGCCAGATGCTGCTGTAACTAATGCGGTTGTTTTTGAAGAGGCAGCGTGTGAGGAGGTTGCAAGGAAATGTGCGGTTAAACCTTGTGAAAGAAGAGGTAATAATTTTTCTGAAGAAATATTCGCCGGCAGGGGAATTAATTCATCTTCATTAAGAGTCAGAAACTCTGCATATGATTTTGTACCGCCAGCCCATCCGACCCGATCACCGACTTTAAAGTTTTGAAGGGGCACTGCGCTCTCCAAGATGGTGCCGATACCTTCAACCCCAAGAATCCCAGGAAATACCATCGGTCTTTCTCCGCGGCGCTGATAAATGTCAAAGAAATTGATTCCAGCAAGTTCGACTTGAATTAAAACTTCTTCGCCACGTGTGGTTGAAGAGGTCGGGCGTGGTAATTCTTCGACTATGAGTTGGTCTGCAGAACCGATGGTCGATATGGAAATAGCCCTCACAAACACCCCATCCCGGATAATTTCTTGCCTACTAATTTATTGTGACCGAACGGGGACTTGAACCCCGAATCCCTTGCGAGAACTAGCACCTCAAGCTAGCGCGTCTGCCAATTCCGCCACCCGGTCAGGTGATCTCCAGCGATATCGAGAGATAGCCTACCAAAATCACTCTTTAGAGTTCAAAGTGGGGAAGAATAGGCAAATGCGAAGTACAGATTATGAGCAACTTGAGAATGATGCCGTATCGATATGTCAAAAATTGATTCAAATTCCTAGCGTGAATTTTGGTGAAGGCAATGGAAATGAAAAGGAGATTGCGATTTTTGTAAGCAATTTTTTAACAGAATGTGGGATTGAAAATCAGATCATTGACAGTGCTCCAAATCGCTCAAATGTAATTGCTCGTATTAAAGGCGTTGATAGCTCTCGTTCAGGATTAGTTTTACATGGACATTTAGATACGGTTCCAGCAACCGTCGAAGATTGGAAACACGATCCATGGTCCGGCCAAATTATTGATGGCGAAATCTGGGGGCGTGGCGCTGTAGATATGAAAGATATGGATGCAATGATCCTTGCTGTTGTTGCAGATTGGCAACGGACTGGTTTCATTCCACCGCGGGATATCGTTTTAGCTTTTTTTGCGGACGAGGAAGCAGGTTCACTTTTTGGTTCAAGGTGGTTAGTCGAAAATAGATCTGAACTTTTTGAAAATTGTTCAGAAGCGATTTCAGAAGTAGGTGGATTTTCCGCAACGTTGCCAAATGGGAAACGTTTTTACTTGATTGAAAATGCTGAAAAAGGTTTTCACTGGATGCGTTTGATCTCTGAAGGAACAGCTGGTCATGGCTCCATGATTAATTTAGAAAATGCAATCACTGCTCTTAGCGAAAGCGTCGCAAGAATCGGTACATATGAGTGGCCGATTCGACAAACCAAGACTGTTAACTTTTTCTTAAGCAAAGTCGCGGAAGCTTGCAATTTGCAATATGACCCTGACCATCCAGAAAATATCGTTGCTCAACTCGGTTCTATGGCAAGGATGATTGGTGCAACGACACGAAACACTGCAAATCCAACAATGTTGGAATCTGGTTACAAAGCCAATGTAATTCCACAAACTGCTACTGCAACTATTGATGGAAGATTTTTACCAGGTCATGAAGTTGAATTCATGTCCACTATGCATGCGCTCTTAAATGAAGGCGTGAGGATAGAAACCATTGCAACAGATTCAGCGCTTGAATTTCCATTTGAAGGAAAGTTAGTTGACGCCATGTGTGCAGCAATTGTTTCTGAAGATCCAGAGGGAATACCAGTTCCTTATTGCATGAGTGGTGGAACAGATAACAAAGCTTTGGCCATCTTAGGTATAACCGGTTTTGGCTTTGCGCCATTAAAACTTCCGCCAGATTTGGATTTCATGTCCTTGTTCCATGGAATAAATGAGAGAGTTCCAGTTTCTTCTCTCAAATTTGGGGTTCGAGTGTTAGATAAATTTTTACAAAACTGTTAGTGCTTAATTCGCCAAGGAAAGAGCAGGCTTGATAATCCGGCGTCGCAGTGTCACCAAATGTCTACCATCTGGGTAAATTCGAACTCGATCTAAAACCCAACTTCCTAGTTCGGCACGTTCTACTAGCATCGAGCGAACTACATTGATCTTCATACCTTTCGGAATTTGTATCGTCTGGTATTCGTAGGAGTTAGTCGTGATAATTTCAATCGCCTGCCTCTGAAATATCATTTAAGGCCGAACGCACTACATCCGGTAAAACCAAATCGATTGATCTCAACGCTCCTCGAAGTTGTGCAGAAGTGCGCGCTCCGATTATTGCACTTGAAATTCCTGGTGCATCTCTGACCCAACTTAAAGCTATTTCAAGCGGGGCGGCACCTAAACCATCGGCAGCAGTACTAACAGCAGTGACGATTTGCTTGGAACGAGCATCGAGATAATTTGCAACGAATGGTCCAAGGTGGGGACTTGCTCCTCGGGAATCAGCAGGAATTCCATTTTGATATTTGCCGGTTAAAACTCCACGACCTAATGGTGACCAAGCCAAAACTCCGACTCCAAGATTTTGAGAACACGGCAAGACTTCTTTTTCAATTTTTCGGTTTAGTAATGAGTATTCATTGTGTGTTGCGCAGATTTCAGCTCTTCCAGCTCCTGCACCCGTACTTTGCAATGTAATTGCACGTGCACTCTGCCACCCTGAAAAGTTCGAAATTCCTACGTAGCGGACTTTGCCGGAATTAACAGCTATGTCCATAGCCGAGAGCGTTTCTTCTAATCTCACGGTTGGGTCCCAAGCGTGTATCTGCCATAGATCAACGTAAGAAGTTCGTAGCCTCTTTAATGATTCATCAAGATCTCGTAACAAAGCTCCGCGAGAATTATCAATTTCTCGACCTACGATTCCAGCTTTAGTTGCAATAACAACTTCCTCACGCGGAATCATTGTTCCTATTAGTCCACCAATAACTCTTTCGCTATCGCCATCACAGTAACTTGCAGCAGAATCTATAAATGTGCCACCGGACTCAGTAAAAATTCTAAGCTGTTCAGCCGCTTCATGTTCATCAGTGTCGCGTCCCCAAGTCATGGTGCCGAGTCCAATAGCGGAAACGCGTAATCCACTATTGCCTAACTGTCTTTGTTCCACTTGCTGGCACCCCGTCTATGAATCTATAGATGTCTATTTAACTCTTCTGATCTATTCAGGTTCGGCCAATTGGGAAGTTTTCGGCTAACCTCTCCGGAGGGTATCTAAGGGAGGCTAGTTGGCAAGCGTTATTTTGGTCCGACACTCAAGAAGTACTGCAAATACCGCAGGAGTTCTTGCTGGCCAAGCCCCAGGCATCTCTCTCGATGAAACTGGCTTTACTCAAGCCCAAGGATTGACTGCACGAATTGGGGATGTCCTCATGAGTCGAGTGATCTCAAGCCCACTGCAAAGATGCATCGAGACAATCTCACCTTGGCATGAAAAATATTGCAAAACAGAGATTGAAATCGATGAGAGTTTTATTGAATCAGATTACGGAAGTTGGACTGGACGTAAGCTAGCGGAATTGGCTAAAGAGCCATTGTGGGAGCAAGTGCAGAAAATGCCATCGACAGTGGCATTCCCAGAGGGCGAAAGTTTTCAGCAGATGTATGCAAGAGTTTCAAATGGTTTGGATTCAATAATTGAAAAGATGGCAGATAACGATAATGTGATTGTTGTTAGTCACGGAGATATCATCAAGTTGGCTATAGCTAAGATTTTAGATTTACCAGTAGACAAATTTCAAAAATTAGTGATAGATCCCGCGTCAATCTCGATCGTGAAAGTAGATAAGACAGAGAACGAGGCCAGAACAGCACTAATTTCTATGAATGATTCCGGAACTCACTTAAGTAAGTTGTTAGAAAACAAAGAGCTAGCGGGGCTTGGCGGCGGTAAAGGCGATGGGGGTGGAGCATGACCAGAAATATTTTCGATTTCCAAAAACCTGAGCGATTCGTTGCAGGCACAGTTGGAATGCCAGGGGAGCGCACCTTTTATTTACAAGCAAAAGAGGGAAATAGAGTTTCTTCGGTAAGTCTTGAGAAAAGCCAAGTTGCTTTACTCGCTGAAAGAATTCTGAACTTGTTGAAGGAAATGAATTTGCCACCGAAATCGGTTGTCCTAAAAACAGATGATGCGCCACTTGAACTTCCCTTGATGGACGATTTTCGAGTTGGAGTAATCGCAATTGCTTGGGACCCACAAACCCAGCAGTTAATTATTGAAGCACAGGCCGGAGAAACAGAAGAAGTTATTGATCATCAAATTACAGAAGGTCCGGATTTGTTCAGAGTTACCCTCACTGCAAGCATGGCCAAAAGTTTTGCGCTTCGCTCAAATGCTTTAGTCAAAGCCGGTCGTCCTCCATGTCAATTTTGCGGAAATCCTCTAGATCCAAACGCACATCTATGTCCGAGAGCAAATGGTTATCGACGTTAAAGAGGCGATAACCAGGAAGCCCATTGAAATATTGGGCCGATTAGTTGACGCATCTAATGCGACCCTTTTTGGAATTCTCGAAGAAACCGAAATCAATGTGATTTATAAACCCATTTCTGGAGAGCGACCACTTTGGGATTTCGAAGAGGGATCGTTAGCTGGGCGCGAAGTTGCTGCCTATTTAACAAGTGAGTTTTTGAACTTCAATCTTGTTCCATACACGACCTTACGGGAAGGTCCTTTTGGTCTCGGAATGGTCCAACATTGGATCGACGTAGATGATTCATTTGAAATTATTGAATTTTCACAAAGTAATGATCAAAGGTTACGAAGCATGGCTCTCTTTGACGCAATCATTAACAATACCGATCGAAAGATCGGTCATTTACTACCATCCAAAGACGGAGAAATTTATGGATGTGACCATGGAGTCACTTTTCATGTTGAGGACAAGTTGCGCACCGTCCTGTGGCAATGGAGAGGACATGCTTTTAACGAGGAAGAGTCCGCACAACTAAAGAGATTCATTGATGAATTTCAAAATTGGAGTGAGCTTATTGGCGAACTTCTCACCAACGAGGAGAAGGAAATCACTAGACAACGAGTTCTAGAGCTTCTTGATTCGGGTACATTTCCTTACCCATCAGAGGACTGGCCTGCCATTCCTTGGCCTCCGGTTTAGGTACTCTGTACCAATGCAAACTTGGACGGCGTTATCTTTACCTGATTACAAATTGGCGTCCCACGGTGTACAGATAACTTCCAAGCCCCAAATCTGGGATACCGAAACACAGATTAAAACTGAGATAACCGAAAAGGACATAAAACTTTATGTCTGCGGAATAACTCCTTACGATGCTACGCATATGGGGCATGCCGCAACTTATTTAACTTTTGATCTTCTACAACGTTTATTGCTGATTCAGGGCAGAAAAGTTTCTTACGTTCAAAACATAACTGATGTTGATGATCCACTTCTAGAGCGAGCAATTCGTGACAAGATCGATTGGCGAGAACTCGCAACTAAGGAAATAGATCTATTCAAGGACGACATGAGCGCGTTGCGCGTAATGCCGCCTCAGCATTACATCGGTGCGGTTGAAGCTATTCCGTTGGTCGTTAAGTCGATTGAAAAATTGATGTCAAGAAATGCTGTTTATAAAATCGAAAATGATCTGTATTTTGATATCTCTTCAGATCCTGATTTTGGAAGTCGATCGCATCTGCCGCTAGAACAAATGATTGAAATTTTTTCACAACGTGGAGGAGATCCAACTCTGCCCGGCAAGCGAAATAAATTAGATTGTTTACTTTGGAGAGCGCATCGCGAGGGGGAGCCAAGTTGGGATTCTCCTTTTGGTGCAGGTAGGCCAGGTTGGCACATTGAGTGCACCGCTATAGCTCTTGAATATCTTGGTAGTGCGGTAACTATTCAAGGTGGCGGATCTGATTTGATCTTCCCGCATCATGAAATGTGCGCAGCTCAAGGTGAAGTAATGAATGATGTTTCTTTTGCGAAATATTTTGTGCACACCGGAATGATTGGTTATCAAGGCGAAAAAATGAGCAAGTCGAAAGGCAATTTGGTTTTTGTATCAAAACTTCGCGAAGCTGGAATTGATTCAATGGCGATCAGGTTGGCACTGCTTGCTAATCACTATAGAAGTGACCGTGAATGGGATGATTTACTTCTCCAAAATGCAACTGATCGATTGGAAAGATGGAGAAAAGGTTTTGCTAAGCCAGAGGGACCAGAAATTTCAGAGACAATTTCACGCGTAGTAGATGCGCTGAATAATGACCTTGATACTTCTAAAGCTCTTTCGCACATTGACGCTTGGGTGGAAAGCGCAATTAGTGATTTTGATTCAGATAAGAATTCGAAGCTAGCCAACACTGGCACTCTCGCCAGATTTATAGATGCAGTGTTAGGCATCGCAATCTAAATGTGTGGGTTGTCTTCTCCACGTCTGCGTAAATATCTTTCAAATTCACGAGCGATAGCCTCGCCAGTTGCTTCTGGCAAGTCCGCCTCGTCCTTACTTTCCTCTAATGATTTAACGTAATCAGCAATCTCGGAATCCTCTTGCGAAAGTTGATCGACACCAATTTCCCAAGCTTTTGCATCTTCGGGCAACTCTCCCAAATCAATTGATAGTTCTAATAAATCTTCTAAATGATTAAGAAGAGACAAAGTTGCTTTGGGACAAGGGGGAGATGAAACGTAATGCGGTATCGCAGCCCAGATCGAAAGGGCATCGATCTCTCTTTGATTACACGCATCTTGAATTGCTCCGAGAATTCCAGTCGGTCCTTCATAACGACTCATTTCCAATCCAAGACGCTCACCAAATTCTGGTCTAGCGGCTGTGGCGGTAACAGGTATGGGGCGAGTGTGCGGAACGTCAGCGAGTAGTGAACCAAGACAAACGACCATTGATATATCAAGATCTTCGCCGAGGTCTAATAGTTGACCGACAAAAGAACGCCACTTTAAAGAAGGCTCAACTCCCGAAACTAAAATTAGATCACGATCATAATTAGGTATAGAGACCCCTCGAACGGTTGTGGTCGGCCAGGTTAGAGATCGATTAAATGATTCATCCACTGAAACAATAGGTCGATTATTTTGGTAATCGTAAAATTCTTCGGTATCGAATTCACCGATAGCCTGAACTGGCCAAATGCTGGCTAAATGTTCAAGTGCTGCTGAAGCTGCTTCACCGGCATCATTCCAACCCGAGAAAGCCAGAATCATTATTGGTGATCTCAGTTGCGGTATGCCCAAAATCTCCATGACCTAACAGTAGAGCAGATGCCTTAACCGGTACTCTTTGCGCAATGATCAGCCTTCGCCAGAGCCTAGAAAACCGCGTTTTAGTGGCTGATGGAGCCATGGGAACAATGCTTCAGGCTCAAAATCCAACTATGGAGGATTTCCAGGGTTTGGAAGGTTGCAACGAGATATTGAACGTAACTCGTCCAGACATGGTGGCCGCAGTTCACAATGCCTACCTTGAAGTTGGCGTGGATGCAATCGAGACAAACACTTTTGGTGCCAATTGGGCGAATTTAGCTGAGTACGAAGCAGAAGATCGAATTTATGAGTTAGCACTTGCAGGCGCAAAAATCGCACGAGAGTGTGCAGATAATTATTCGACATCCGAGCGTCCAAGATATGTTTTAGGTTCACTGGGACCCGGTACTAAATTGCCAACTTTGGGACATACAACTTACGAGAATTTGAAAGATGCTTACCAACTTGCTGCACAAGGATTAATTGATGGCGGGTGTGATGGTTTACTGATTGAAACAGCTCAAGATCTATTGCAAGCCAAAGCGGCAGTTAATGGATCTCGAACTGCTATTGCTAATTCTGGAAAAGATATTTATTTAATGGCGCAGGTCACTGTGGAAGCAACCGGAACAATGTTGCTTGGTAGTGAGATAGGCGCTGCACTAACCGCCTTGGAACCACTTGGAATTGATTCAATCGGGCTTAACTGCGCTACAGGTCCAACCGAAATGAGTGAGCATCTTCGCCAGTTGTCGCAGCAGACAAACATGGCGATCACATGTATGCCTAATGCTGGTTTACCTGTTCTTGGTGCTAACGGTGCCCACTATCCACTCTCTCCAATTGACCTTGCTAAAGCTCTTAAAGTATTTATTGAAGATTATGGTTTGAATTTTATTGGAGGTTGCTGCGGTACAACTCCAGAACATCTCAAAGAAGTTGTAGCAGTTGCGCGAATAGAAAAACCACAATCACGTGAATTGCCAGTTGAGGCTTCTGTTTCTTCCCTTTACCAACAAGTTCAGCTACGTCAGGACAAAACTTATTTAGCGATCGGTGAAAAAACTAATGCCAATGGATCAAGGGCATTTAAAGAAGCCATGTTGTCGCAAAATTGGGAGCAGTGTTTAGAAATCGCCCGCGACCAAATTCGTGATGGTGCACACATGTTGGATCTTTGCGTTGATTATGTTGGTCGTGATGGCGCTGTTGATATGAGTATTTTGGCTGAGAAGTTAGCAACCTCATCTACTTTGCCTATTGTCCTTGATTCCACCGAACCAAAAGTGATTAAAGCAGGATTGGAAAGATTAGGTGGCAGAGCAGTAATTAATTCCGTGAACTATGAAGATGGCGATGGGCCAGATTCCAGATTTGCGAAAATGATGGAGTTAGTAAGCGAGCATGGTTGCGCTGTCATTGCATTGACTATTGATGAAGAGGGTCAAGCCCGAACTGCTGATTTGAAAGTCGCAATCGCTACTCGACTGATTGAAGATTTGAAAAATAAGTGGGGGATGAGAGTTGAAGATATAATTATTGATGCACTCACTTTTCCAGTCGCAACCGGTCAAGAAGAGACTAGACGCGATGGATTAGAAACGATTAACGCAATCCGTGAAATACGTCGGATTTACCCTGAGGTTCAAACTACACTTGGTGTTAGCAACATATCTTTCGGCTTAAACCCTGCAGCAAGAATAGTTTTGAACTCTGTTTTCTTACATGAAGCGGTGAATGCCGGTTTGACTTCAGCGATTGTGCATCCTTCGAAAATTACTCCTTTCGCTCGAATCTCAGACGAAGTCAAAGAAGTTGCTCTCGATTTAATTTACGATCGTCGAAAATACGAAAATGATCTTGTTACTTATGATCCACTCACTAGATTTCTAGATCTCTTTGAAGGCGTCGAAGCCGCCTCAGGTCGTGCAACCCGCGCTGAAGAATTATTACTTCTTCCGTTGCAAGAAAGATTGCAAAGACGCATTATTGACGGAGAACGCGCAGGACTTGAAGCAGATCTAGATTTAGCAATGGCTGAGGGGATCAAACCATTAGCCATAATTAATGATCACCTTCTTGAAGGTATGAAAACTGTGGGTGAGTTGTTCGGTAAAGGAGAAATGCAACTTCCTTTTGTGCTCTCGTCGGCTGAAGTTATGAAGCTTGCGGTGGCTCACTTGGAGCCAAGTATAGAAAAGACCGATGATGAAGGTCGCGGAAGAATTTTGCTTGCCACTGTAAAAGGCGACGTTCACGACATTGGTAAAAATCTCGTAGATATTATTTTGTCCAACAACGGATACGAAGTTGTAAATATTGGAATTAAACAACCAATTAACGCGATCATTGAAGCTGCCGAGAAGGAAAATGTAGATGTAATTGGACTTAGTGGTTTACTTGTTAAATCAACGGTAATCATGAAAGAAAATTTGGAAGAAATCACAGCCAGAGATCTGGATCAAAAATGGCCGATCATTTTGGGTGGAGCCGCTCTGACTAGGTCCTATGTGGAACAAGATCTTGCTGAACAATTCCCTGGAACTGTTCGCTATGCGAGAGACGCTTTTGAAGGCCTTCGACTAATGGATACTTTGATGGGGATTAAACGTGGAGTTGAAGGCGCTGAGTTACCGGAATTAAAAAAGCGGCGGACGAAAGTTGCTACTCAAGAAGTAAATGAAATAGATACCGTAAGAAGTGACATTTCTTCTACTAACGAAATACCAAAGCCACCATTCTGGGGATCAAGAGTTGTCAAAGGTGTTCCGCTTGCAGATTATGCAGGAATGCTTGACGAGCGTGCTCTTTTTGTTGGGCAATGGGGCTTGAAAAGCGCGCGGGGCGAGTACGAGGCGATGGTCGAAAGTGAAGGTCGTCCGCGACTTCGTAACTTACTTAACGAAGTACAAACAAATGCTTGGCTAGAGGCTGCTGTCGTTTATGGATACTTCCCTTGCTATAGCGAAGGCAATGATTTGGTTATCTTAGAAGAAGATCACCAGACTGAACGAACCCGTTTTTCTTTTCCACGTCAAAGACGCGACCGGCGTTTATGCTTAGCAGATTTTTTTGCATCCAAAGCCAGTGGCAATATCGACGTAGTTTCTTTTCATGTTGTAACCATGGGTGAAGCAATCAGTAAAGCAACCGCAAAACTATTTGCAGCCGGATCATTCCGAGAGTATTTAGAGCTTCATGGGCTGTCGGTTCAACTTACTGAGAGTTTGGCCGAGTATTGGCACGCCAGAATCAGATCAGAAATCGGATTTGCGAAGGAAGATAGCGCAGATCTATCAAGTCTTTTAGATCAGGGTTATCGCGGGTCGCGTTACTCTTTTGGATATCCGGCCTGTCCAGATATCGAGCAACAAGTGGCTTTATGTAAGTTGTTAGAACCAGAGCGGATCGGCGTTGAACTTTCCGAAGAGTTCCAATTGCATCCCGAGCAATCGACTTCAGCAATAATTGTTCATCATCCCGAAGCGAAATATTTCAACGCAACGTGATTTTCCCTCAGGCATTTTTCTTTGATATGGACGGACTTTCTGTAGACACCGAACCCATGTGGCTTGAAACAGAGGTTGAGTTAGCAAACGAGTACGGAGCAGATTGGTCGCTGGCGGATCAGGCCCACTGTCTGGGTGGTCCGATGTCAAAAGTTGGTATTCACCTGGCAGAAAAAAGCAAAAGACCAGACCTCGCAGAATGGTTTTCGGACGAGATGGTTCGCCGAATGGCTAAGCGTTGTGCTTTGGGCGTTGGATTTATGCCAGGTGTGGAAGTTTTGTTGGAAGAGATTGTGGGTCAAGGAATTCCAGTTGGTTTGGTATCGGCAAGTCCTCGCCCGATAGTCGATGCAGTCTTGAACGGCTTGGGTAAAAATTATTACCAGTTTTCGATATCTGCAACAGATGTAATGAGAAGCAAACCATTTCCTGACCCATATTTGATGGCAGCAGATAAAATTGATGTTGACATTAAGGAATGCATAGTCTTGGAAGATTCTGCGACTGGAGTTGCTTCTGCAACTGCGGCCGGAGCCTACGTTGTTGCCATTCCACATTTAGTGCCAATCGAAGCAGCACCACGTCGGATTGTCTTGAAAAGTTTAGAAAATGTTTCAGTCGCTCTTTTGAAAGATAAATTTAGTCGCTAGCGGTTACTGGTAACGGTGGGGGAGTTCCACCAAACTCAGGACAGATAGATTGATGATTGCACCAATCGCATAACTTGCTTTTCTTAGGTTTCCATAAGCCTGTTTCATGTGAGAGCTGAATATCAGACCAGATTGATAAAATCTTTCCTTCGGTCTTGATTAATTCTGCTTCGGTTGGCTCACTTAAGAGACGGTTCTTATCACCCAAGTAAAGTAGTTGTAATCTTTTTGGAATTTTTCCAAGAGTTCGCCAAAGGATAAGTGCATAGAAGCGCATCTGAAAGAGTGATTTTTCTTCATATCCAGCTCGAGGAGATTTTCCAGTTTTATAATCAACAACTCGAATCTCACCGGTTGGAGCAATATCAAGACGATCTATATAGCCGTGGATCATTGGGCCGTTTTCCATTTGGTACTCAACGAATTTTTCTAGATCTGTTGGATCAAAAGATTTAGGATCTTCTAATTCGAAATACCGATCTAATAGAGCATGAGCGCTAATTAGCCATTGTTCCAGATCGACATCTAAAAACATTTCTTCGACGTTGGTGGTTTTTGCTTTTAGCTGTTCCCAGATTGAAGGAAGTGAATCATGGGCTTGATTTGGGGTTCTATTTTGGCGCTCTAATCCAAATAAATGTTCCAGGACAGAGTGCACCAATGTTCCCTTTAGCGCGTCCGCACTTGGTGGTTCCGGTAATTTGTCTATGACCCTAAATCGGTAGAGCAAAGGGCAATTCATAAAGTCATTGGCTCGACTAGGGGAAAGTGTGTTGCGTCTTGAAGTAGTACTCATTTTATGTTCCTAAGCAATTGTGATCTCAGATAAGCCTAGAATGGGCGCATGAGTGAAAATGGATTTGCAGAGAGCAGTAGAAGTGGGCCACTGAGAGTGGGAGAGCGGATTCAATTGACCGATGCCAAAGGAAAATTGCATACGATCACTTTAACTGCCGGAGCCACATGGCAAGGGCATAAAGGTCACATTTCACATGATGAAATTATTGGATCCAGCGAAGGTTCAATCTTGCTCTCGACTCTAGGCGCACCCTATTTTTATCAAAGACCATTATTGGAAGATTTCGTGCTTTCCATGCCACGTGGAGCAACGATTGTTTATCCTAAAGACGCAGCTGAGATTATTGCTTTCGGGGATATTCATAGTGGTGACCATGTTCTTGAAGCGGGTGTGGGTAGCGGAGCTTTAACAATCTCACTTCTTAGAGCAGTTGGATCCTCTGGTCGAGTTTTAAGTATTGAACGAAGAGCAGAGTTCGGTGAAATAGCTACAAAAAATATTTCGCTTTTCTTTGGTTCAGCTCATCCTGCTTGGGAGTTACAGGTCAATTCGTTTCAAGACGTCCATCTGACGGAGAAGTTTGATCGCGTTGTGCTGGACATGTTGGCACCATGGGAATGCATTGAGATTACCGCTAAAATTTTGCGTCCAGGTGGTGTTTTTATTGGCTATGTAACTACTACTACGCAGTTGTCGCGCGTAGTCGAAGCTTTGCGTGCAAATCCCTTGTTTACCGAACCAGAGTCTTGGGAGAGTTTGCATCGACCTTGGCATGTTGAATCTTTATCGGTTCGCCCGGAGCATCGAATGATCAGCCATACTGGTTTTTTGGTTAGAAGCCGAAGAGTTGCCGACGGAGTAAGCGCGATGCGGAAAAGAAGAAGACCTTCAAAGCCCGATGAAGATGATTTACTAGATCAAGAGTAGGAAAGATTCAAACTCTTGATCTATTAGAAATGCTTATGATTATTTAACGCTAGCGTTAATAATTTCTACAGTGGCTTTTGGAGACCCGTCACCGCTTCCATCGGCAGTCCCGTACGTTGCGATCGATTTAACAACATCTAAACCTTTGGTGATCTTTCCCCATAGAGTGTAATTCGCACCCAAGGTTGTATCAGCGTAAACCAAGAAGAATTGGCTTCCATTTGTGTTAGGACCGGAATTTGCCATAGCTACAGAACCGGCTGGGTAGTTGTTATCTTGCTGTGCAGGCAAATTCTCATCCTTAAATGTGAAGTTTGGTCCGCCTCCACCAGTTGCCGTTGGGTCTCCACATTGCAAAACAAACAACCCTTGGGTCGTTAGACGATGACAAATTGTTCCGTTATAGAAACCACCTTTAGTTAAAAAAGCGAGAGTCGAAACAGTGATTGGCGCTTTAACTCCATCGGCTGTTATCTCAATGTCACCGCAATTTGTCTTCAAATTAAAGGTATAACTCTTCGCAGGCAAAACATCGTTAGGTGCGCCAACATCTTTGGCGGGTGAACCTACAGCTGAGCTCGGCTTACATGGCCCAGTGCTTGCTGGAGCAGCTGGGGTAGCAGAATCACTCGGCGCTGGTGTGCTTGCAGAAGCAGAGTCCGAAGGTGCAGGTGATGAAGCCTGTTCCTCACTCACTCCAGTTGTTGAACATGCAGCAAGTAAGAAGCCGGAAAGAAATAGCGCTGCTACGGCAGCCTGAGATTTAGCGTGAATTCTATTTTTCATCTGCACATTCTACCCATTTTCTGGAGAGTCGGTAACATACGAAACATGACCCCGGCCCGAAAAGATAAAGCCGAAAGACTTGTTAATCTAACGATGGCTTTATTGGAAACTAGGCGCCCGTTAGGTAAAGATGAAATTTTTGCAAATGTCGCTGGGTATTCCGGAACTCCAGAGGCCATGGAACGAATGTTTGAGCGAGATAAAGACGACCTGCGAGATTTAAACATTGAGATTCTCGTTGAGGCCAAAGATAAGTATTTTGATGATGAGGTCGGTTACCGAATCGCAAAAGTCGATTTCGAAATGCCAGTGACAGATTTTGTTTCATCAGAGATATATTGGTTGTCTGTTGCCGCAAATATTTGGCGGGGTGCAGCTTTAGAGAATTTAGCTCAAGAAGCCCTTTTCAAAATTCAAAGCACAAATGCCGAATACGTACCGCTAGAACCCTTGGCTTCAATGCCGATCATTCAGACTTCTGAACCAATTTTTTTTGCACTATGGAGTTCAATTAATCGTAAGGAATTTATTTCATTCGAATATAAAGGTATCGATGGAATGGTACTCGAGCGCAAAGTCGCTCCGCATTCCCTGGTTTCAAGACGGGGGCACTGGTATCTGATAGCAAATGAGCAGTCATCAAAGGAATTTAGACGTTTTAGATTAAGTAGATTTCAAACACAACCAGAGATCATTTCAGCAGAGGACGCTTTCCAAATAGCAGCCGATTATCAGGTCAATGATCACATCAAAGATATCTCAGAGCATTTAATCGAAAAAGTGGAGCTTTTGATCAAACCTGGATCCGGAAGTGCTCTTCGTCAACTTGGAAATTGTGAGGTTTTGAATTCGAGTGATGGTGAGTGGGAAAGAGTTCAATTAGAAAATGTAGATTCTGACCTACTGGTCTATCACATTCTTTGGTGTGGACCAGATGTGAAAGTCATCAAACCAGATCGTCTCGTCCAATCTGTAACCCAAGGCCTTAACGAGGTTCTTAGTAAGCATCGTGCAGGATGAAAAAGAGTGAAAGCAGATTTTCGCGAATTTTAAAAATGGTCCCTTTCTTAAGTACCCATCAAGGCATTTCAATTAAAGAAGCTTGCGAAATTTTTGAAGTAAATGAACGTGATTTGATTGCCGATTTAAACTTACTCTGGGTTTGTGGATTACCTGGGTACAGCCACTTAGAACTTATTGATGTCCAATTTGATGGAGGATACATATCAATATCGAACGCGGATCCAATTTCAAAACCCCGAAAATTAACTTATGAAGAAAGCTCTGCATTAATCGTTGCTTTGAATTCTCTTCTGCTGAGCGTTGATAATCACAGTAAGGAACAAATCCTTAATCTGATCGCTAAGTTGGTAAAGATTTCCGAGCGAGTAGATCCAATTGTAAGTATCGACATCTCTACCTTAACGAAAAATCCAGAAATTGAATTGATTGAAAAAGCAATACTCCAGAATTTGCAGTTATCGATTGATTATTACTCTCCAACGACCGATACTCTAACTTCACGCGTAATAGCTCCGCTTGAATACTTAGAAACTTCCTCACGCAGGAAATATGTTTATGCATGGTGTTACGCAGCAGAAGATTTTCGTCAATTTAAATTAGAACGCATTCGAGCGGTTAGAGATACACAAGAAAAAGCTCATAAATTTGAAGGATCTTCAAAAAGTAGGGGTACTCAAAAGAATTTCATTGAGTTGGAATTAAATGAAAAAGCTTTGTGGTTTGCGGAAGAATGGGGAATTCAAAATTTGGAACGAAACCAAACCGATGAAGGGTTTGTGGGGAGTGTAAATCTCCATAATCATGAGTGGGCAGTTAGGGCAGTTTTGGCATTGGGTGGGGAATTGAGAATCCCTAAGGATCAGGTTCTGCGTAAAGAGGTCGCAGATAGGGCAGCCGCCGCACTCGCAAATTACGCATCTTGACCTATACTTGCGGTCGGACGCCATACTCTTGCAATCGATCCAGGAGGATCTATGTTTCTCAGAGAACCTAGCCACATATTAATCCTCGTAATTGTTCTTGTTCTGCTTTTTGGCGCTAAACGCTTGCCTGATTCTGCTCGCGCACTCGGCAAGTCAATGAAGATTTTCAAAAATGAAGTTAAAGAATTAAATGCCGATAAACCCAAGGAAGAAGACAGCGACGGGGACAAGAAAAATACCGGGGCTTAAGCAAAGCTGAACTTCTTAAATTTCACTCGCACCTAATTGAAAGCGAGCACGCTTTGAGTACCGATCGTATGTCGATAATTTCTCACTTGCAGGAGTTTCGCAAACGCGTCGTGCTTTCAGCAGCTGGAATTGTTTTAGGCTCTGTTGGCGGTTGGTTTTCTTATGGAACCTTGATTAAGACGTTATCAAAACCCGTCTGTGGAGTTGAAACCAAAATTGCTGATTGCAACACACTTTACATATCTGGAGTGTTAGGCCCACTAAATCTTCAAATTAAAATTGCGATGCTAGTTGGCGTAATTCTTTCTGCTCCATTTTGGCTCTATCAACTTTGGGCATTTGTCGCACCGGGTTTACATAAAAAAGAAAAAAAATGGTCCATCCTTTTTATTGTTGCGGCTACTCCATTTTTTGCAACAGGTGTAACCCTTGGATATTACATCTTGCCTGTTGCCATAAAAGTATTGCTGGGATTCACACCTTCATCTCTCGATAACCTCATCAAGTTTGACGACTACCTAGATTTCGTGGTCCGCATTATGTTGATTTTCGGATTGGCTTTTGAATTACCGGTATTTTTAGTCGCTTTAAATATTGCTGGAGCTATTAGCGGAAAAGCTATTCTCAAACCGTGGAGAGCAAGTGTTTTTGGAATCTTTCTTTTCACTGCAGCCTTTACGCCAACAGGGGATCCAATCACGATGCTCGCACTGGCCGTTCCGTTGTGTGCTCTCTATTTTCTCGCCGGCGGCATAGCTTTATTAAATGACCGGAGACGCCAACGTAAACAAAGTAAATCTGAGGAAGAGTAAGTGTTGATTCTTTTTGCCAATCCCACTGCAGGTCGTGGGAAAGGCGCAAGAGTGCTTGCTGCTATTGAAAATCACTTGAGAAAACATGACTTGGATTTCATTTCGATTTCAACATCCTCGCTAAAGCAGTCATTGGCCTTGCTTAAAGAAAAAACAGTAATAAATCCCTCTGCCAAAGTAATCGTTATAGGTGGTGATGGCATGGTTCACGCCGCAATAAACAACATAGAAGACAACTCAATTGGAGTGATTCCAGCGGGAACCGGGAATGATTTTGCGCGAGCTCTAGGTTTAACGCTTGATGATCCAATTAAAAGCTTAAAAAGAGTTATTGCTGCACGTGCGGAATTCGTGGATCTAGGAAAAGCAGGAGATCAGTATTTTGCAGCTATTTGTTCTACAGGTTTTGACTCGATCGTAAATGAACGTGCCAATAGATTGAAGTGGCCACGCGGGAAAATGAAGTACAACATTGCGATGCTTCTAGAATTGCCTAGATTTAAACCGAAGTCATATAACATTGTGATCGATGGCAAGCCATTTCAAACACAGGCGATGTTAATCGCGATTGCTAACGGGTTGTCATATGGTGGGGGAATGAAGGTGTGTCCAGCGGCACAATTACAGGATGGATTATTAGACATCATGATTTTGGCTCCTGTGTCCAAATTTGAATTTGTCCGAATTTTTCCTTCGGTTTTTAAAGGACTTCACATAACCCACCCTGCTGTTTCGATTTATCAGGGACGTTCCATTCAGATCGCAGCAGATGCTGTGGGATACGCAGATGGTGAGCGACTCGGAGATCTACCTTTAGATGTTTCGATCTCACCAAATAAAATGAAAGTCTTACGCTAATGGACATCTCACCTTCAGCGAGATTCGCCGCAAGCAAAAAAAGGGTTTCACATCCAGAATTCCAGAACTTTGTTTCAAATCTATCTTTCACTCCAGATGATTTTCAGATTGAGGCATGTCACGCACTAGAAGATGGCTTCGGAGTTTTAGTCGCAGCCCCTACAGGTGCTGGCAAAACTGTTGTCGGAGAATTTGCAACCTTCCTTGCTTATGAACGAGGGAAGAAAGTCTTTTACACCACTCCTATTAAAGCTCTTTCTAATCAAAAGTATTCAGAGTTTGTTGAGCGTTATGGTTCTGATCATGTTGGTCTCTTGACTGGAGATGTCTCGGTAAATGGAGAAGCACCTATTGTCGTTATGACCACAGAAGTACTAAGAAATATGATTTATGCAGGTTCAAATACTTTGGACAATCTCGGATTTGTAGTTTTAGATGAAGTTCACTTCTTGGGAGATAAATTCAGAGGTGCGGTATGGGAAGAGATTTTAATTCACCTTCCTCAAGAGATCCCGGTTATCTCACTCTCTGCCACTGTTTCTAATGTTGAAGAATTTGGTGAATGGCTCTCGACAGTCCGAGGCGAAATTCGAGTAATTCTTAGTGAAACCAGACCGGTCCCATTGCATCAATATGTTTTACAAGGAAATGATTTCTTCCCACTCTTGGCTGAAGGAAGTTCGCCAAACAAAGATTTAGTTCGGATTTCCCAAAATTATCAACGGATATACCGAAATAGGGATTTACGAAACGAATACCGTCAACTGCCGCGTAGTGAAATCGTTAACAAATTGGCCGAACGAAATATGCTCCCTGCTATTTTTTTTATCTTCAGTAGAGCGGCTTGTGATGCAGCGGTTCGATCATGCTCAAAACTTGATTTAACATCGGGCGAAGAAAAATTAATCATCCGTTCGCGAATTGAAGCCTTGGCCAATGTGATTGCTCCGGAAGATTTAAGTGCTCTGAATTTTGGTGAGTGGTCTAAAGCTCTAGAGCGCGGTATCGCTTCCCATCATGCTGGATTAATTCCACCGTTTAAAGAATTAACTGAAGAACTTTTCCAAGCCGGTTATATCCGAGTTGTCTTCGCCACTGAAACTTTAGCGTTAGGCATAAATATGCCCGCAAAAACAGTTGTGCTTGAGAAATTAACCAAGTGGAATGGTGAAGCTCATGTAGAAATTTCACCAGGGGAGTTCACACAGTTAACTGGCCGAGCCGGTAGACGTGGCATCGACATCGAAGGCAACGCAGTGATCGTTTGGAGTCCGGAAGTTGATATTCCAAGTTTGGCCGGATTGGCTACAACAAGAACCTATCCGTTGCGATCGTCTTTCTACCCGACGTACAACATGGCGGTAAATCTCCTATCTACATCAGGAAAAAATACTGCCCGGGAATTATTAGCTTCTTCCTTTGCCCAATTTCAAGCCGACAGATCCGTTGTTGGCATAGCTAGGCAAATCTCAAAAAATGAAAATGCAATTATTGAGATTAATAAGGAAATCGAGTGTCATCTTGGTGATTTCAGCACATATGCTGCAATCCGTAGACAGATCAAGGACCATGAGAAGAATGAAC
>Ga0214921_10001968_pt1 | contig 34381 bp, 28 predicted proteins | sample LL1505_MetaG_FD_177992 | JGI IMG/M metagenome (GOLD analysis project Ga0214921, IMG submission 177992) | Freshwater microbial communities from Lake Lanier, Atlanta, Georgia, United States - LL-1505 | ecosystem: Environmental > Aquatic > Freshwater > Lake | place: USA: Georgia | collected... | reverse complement strand
CAATCGAGCGGCCCAGGTGCGGGATGTAGAGGTAGCGCAATTGCTGCAGATAGGTGGCGCCATCCATGCGCGCAGCCTCCAGCTGTTCGCGGTTCATGCTTTGCAGCGCGGTCATGAAAATCAGGGTAGCAAAAGGCAGCCACTGCCAGGCCACCATGATGACAATCGAACCCAGCGGAAAGTCGCTCAACCACTCGACTGGTGTGGCCCCAAAAAAAATCCATACCTGCGCCAGCGCGCCGTAGATGGGGTGCATCATCATGTGCTTCCACAGCAGCGCATTGACTGTGGGCATCACAAAAAAAGGGGAGATCAACAGCAGCCGTACCATGGCGCGTCCGGGGAAGGCCTCGTCAATCAACAAGGCCAGCGCAGCGCCCATCACCACCGTGATGATGATCACACTGCCTAACAGCCAAATGGTGTTGAGCACCGCCACCGAAAACGAGGGATCGGTGAGGAAATATTCAAAGTTCTCGAAACCGATAAAACCGGTCTGCTCCGGCTGCATCAGGTTGTAGCGGATAACAGAAAAATACACCGACATCACCAGCGGCACCAGCATCCACAGCAGCAGCGTGGCGACGGCAGGCGTCAGCAACAAGCGGGGCAGTAGACGATTCATGGGGATAGGTGCGGAGACGACAGATGCCAAACGGAACGGGTGCCGGCACGCGCGCACCGACACCCCACAAGCTGGGCGGTCACCTTGTCGGTGAGCGCCCAATCCTGACGGCTTACTTGTAGTAGCCGCCCTTCTTCATTTCGCGGTCCGCCGCAACTTGCGATGCTTTCAAGGCAGCGTCTACCGTTGTCTTACCAGCCAAAGCCGCGCTCATTTGCTGACCCACTGCGATACCGATGGCCTGGAACTCCGGAATGGCCGCGAACTGCACGCCCACATACGGAGACTTCGGCAACGTGCTGTCGTTCGGGTTGGCCGAATCGATAGCGGCTTTTTCAGCAGCAGCAAACACGGCCGCTTTCTGGAACTCCGGATTAGCGTAGGTCGACTTGCGGGTACCGGTCGGGACACGGGCCCAGCCATTGGTTTTGGCAACCAGGTTGATGTAGTCCTTGGACGTCGCCCAGCTCACGAACTTCTGCGCCGCATCGGCGTTTTTGGTTCCAGCCGGAATCGCCAGCGCCCAGGCCCACAGCCAGTTCGCGCCTTTTTGCGTCACGCTGTAAGGGCCTTGTGCGAAGGCCACTTTGTCAGCCACTTTGGACTGCTTGGGGTCGGTGATGAAAGAGGCCGCAATGGTCGCGTCGATCCACATACCGCACTTACCCTCGTTGTACAGCGCCAGGATTTCGTTGAAGCTATTGGCGGAAGATCCGGGCGGGCCATATTTAGTCAACAGGTCCACGTAAAAAGTGACAGCTTCTTTCCAGGGCTTGGATTCGAGCTGTGGCTTCCAGGACATGTCAAACCACTGCGCGCCAAAGCTGTTGGCCATGGTGGACAGGAATGCCATGTTGTCGCCCCAGCCCGGCTTGCCGCGCAAGCAGATGCCGTACACGCCGTTTTTCGGATCATGGATTTTGGCGGCCGCATCGCGCACATCGTTCCAGGTGGGACGGTCGGCGAACTTGATACCGGCTTTGTCGGTCAGGTCTTTGCGGTACATCAGCATGGAGCTTTCACCGTAGAAGGGTGCAGCGTACATCTTGCCGTCCACGCTCAGGCCGTTGCGCATGGCGGGCAGGATGTCATCGACGTCGTAGCTGGCGTCGCCCTTGAGCTCGGTCAACCAGCCTTTTTTGCCCCATATGGGCGTTTCGTACATGCCGATGGTCATGACGTCGAACTGACCGCCCTTGGTGGCGATGTCCGTGGTCACGCGCTGGCGCAGCACGCCTTCTTCGAGCGTGACCCATTTCAGGGTGATGCCCGGGTTGGCGGCTTCAAAGTTCTTGCTGAGCTTCTCCATCTCAATCATGTGGCCGTTGTTCACGGTGGCAATGACCAGCTCGACAGCGCTGGCCGAAGTGCCCCAGAGCGCGGTGACCAGGGTTGCCGCAAGGGCAAGGCGGAATTTCGATTTCATACACAGTCTCCTGTTGGTTTGGGTTGGCTAAGGCGTGTTCAACGCTCGTTCGAAGGCAGCATTGACCAGCGAAAGATAGCCCGTGTTGTGCACCGAATTGATACTCAGGCCCTCTATTTAGGTACTAATTTTCCAAAAATACCTAGTATTTACACCTAGAAGTACCGATTCGTACGCAAATCGGTCCAGCGGCTGTCCCGGCCGAATCCACCGCACCGCGACCAGCTAACCGTGTAACGACCGCGCTGGCGATGCGAGGGCCGCGCCCGGCCGCCAACGGACAAGAGCGGGAAATTATTTGAAGTATCACCTTCATAGTGATCTCTAAGTGCTTCATTTAGATAGCATTTTTAATCAATTTTTTCTCACAATAAGCCTCTAAGTATTTGATTTAATTGAAATTTTTAGCGCCCGGCAGTTGCAAACCGTCAATTTCCTGATACAGTGGTAAAAAATCGCATTTCGTGGGAAAAATTCCCAAAAATGCCCTTATCTGGTTGGATTGATAAAACAGGTCGTGCGCAGTGTTCCAAGGTGCTTCTTCACTCAGTCTCGATAACAAAGGCCGACTTTCGGTACCCACGCGGCACCGGGACGTGCTGGCCGCTGTCGCATCGGGACAGCTGACGATCACCCGCCACCCCCACGGATGCCTGATGGTTTTTCCCCGCCCCGCCTGGGAACAATTCCGCCAGCGCATCGTTGAACTGCCCATGGCCGCTCAATGGTGGAAGCGGATCCTGCTGGGCAATGCCATGGACGTGGAAATTGACGGCACCGGCCGCGTGCTGGTTTCGCCCGAGTTGCGCGCTGCGGCCAAGCTGGACAAAGAAACCGTCTTATTGGGCATGGGCAACCACTTCGAGCTCTGGGACAAGGCGACCTACGAGGCCCAGGAAGCCCAGGCCATGCAGGGCGACATGCCCGATGTTTTCAAAGATTTCTCGTTCTGATGGGAGCTGACGTGCAGCCCGCGCACACCACGGTCTTGCTGCATGAAGCCGTGGACGCCATGCTGGGCGACGCGGTCGGCCCTTTGGCCTGCTTCGTCGATGCGACCTACGGGCGTGGCGGTCACTCCGCGTTGCTGTTGCAACGCCTGCCACCCGACGCGACCCTTATCGCCTTCGACCGGGACCCGCAGGCCGTGGCCCACGCACAAACCCTGCGCGACACGCGCTTCTCTATTCGCCAACAGCCGTTCTCTGAAATGGATGCGTTGGCATCGAGCAGCGTGGACGGCGTGCTGATGGACCTGGGTGTGAGTTCACCCCAAATCGACAGCGCCGAGCGGGGCTTCAGTTTCCGCTTTGACGGCCCGCTGGATATGCGCATGGACACCACCCGCGGCATGAGCGTGGCGCAGTGGCTGCAGGACGCAGACTTACAAACCCTGACGGAGGTGATTCGTGACTATGGCGAGGAGCGGTTTGCTGGTGCTATTGCAAAAGCAATTGTGGCGCGCCGCACAGAACACGGGCCCATCACCCGCACCACGGAGCTGGCCACGCTCGTGGCTGCTGCAGTCAAAACCCGTGAAAAGGGCCAAAACCCGGCTACCCGTACCTTTCAGGCATTCCGGATCTTCATCAACGCTGAGCTGGAAGAGCTCACGCAGGGTCTGAGCGCTGCGCTGCGCCTGCTTAAGCCCGGCGGGCGGCTGGTGGTGATCAGCTTCCACTCGCTGGAAGACCGCATCGTGAAACAGTTCATTGCCGAGCACGCGCGCGAAGTCTATGACCGCCGCAAGCCGTTTGACCCGCCCAAAATCATGGCGCTCAAGGCCTTAGGGCGCAGCAAACCTTGCGCCTCCGAAATCGCGGCCAATCCGCGTGCGCGCAGCGCTGTGATGCGGGTGGCGCAGCGGCTACCCCATGCCCCTAACGCTCTTCAGGCAGCGCGCGCATGACGCGGATCAACGCCTTGCTGCTGCTGGCCGTCGTCGCCACGGCGATTTATCTGGTGCGGGTGCAATACGAGTCGCGCCGCCTATTTTCAGAGTTGGACAAAGCCCACTCACAGGCCCGTCACCTGGCCATGGATGTCGAGCGTCTGGAGGTTGAGAAACGGGCGCAGGCCAGCCCCGGGCGGGTTGAACGTCTCGCGCGCGAGAAGCTTGAGATGCGCCAGCCCAACCCCGGGATCACCACCTACATGAGCTACCCCGCTGACAAGGCGGGACCAACCGCAAAGGCCGATACACCATGAGCCGCAGCATCCAGTACACCTCCAGCCCTCTGCTGGCCAGCCGCACGCCGGTGTGGCGCAGCAAATTTGTGGTGGCCATGATTGCCCTGGGCTTCACCGGCCTGGGCGCGCGTGCCGCCTACATCCAAATTATCAACAACGACTTTTTTCAGCGCCAGGGCGTGGTGCGTTTTGCCCGCACCATCGAGCTGCCTGCCAACCGGGGCCGCGTACTGGACCGCAATGGGCTGATATTGGCGTCTAGCGTCCCCGCGGCCAGCATCTGGGCCATTCCTGAAGATGTGGACATGACGCCTGCGCAATCGCAGCAACTCGCCAAACTGCTGGACATGCGGGTCGGTGATCTGGATAAGAAGTTAGCCGATGAAGACAAAACCTTTGTCTGGGTGAAGCGCCAGGTTGATAGCGAAACCGCCAAAGCCATCAGCGCGCTGGAGCTCAAAGGCATTCACCAAAGTGCCGACTACCTGCGCCAGTACCCGGAAGGCGAATCCGCTGCCCACATCGTTGGTTTCACCAACGTGGAGGACAAAGGTCAGGAGGGCGTCGAACTCTTCTTTAATCAGGCGCTCACAGGCAAATCCGGCCTGCGCCACGTGATCAAAGACGGGCGCGGACGGGTGGTCGAAGATGTGGGCGCAGTCGTACCGCCACTGCCGGGCGAAGACGTGCAACTGAGCATCGACAGCAAAATTCAATTCTTCGCCTACCAAAAGCTCAAAGAGGCCGTGGTCAACAACCGCGCGCACGCCGGTAGCGTGGTGGTGCTCGACGCCAACACCGGCGAATTGTTGGCCATGGCCAACTACCCCAGCTACAACCCGCAAAAACGGACCAACCTCAGCGGCGAGCAGCTGCGCAACCGGGCGCTGACAGACACCTTCGAGCCCGGCTCGGTGATGAAGCCCTTCACCATCGGTATTGGCTTGGAGAGCGGGCGAATCAAGCCGGAGACCGTCATCGACACCGCGCCCGGATCGATTTCCATCACCGGCGTGACCATCCGTGATGCGCACCCCCATGGGGCCTTGAGCGTGGAGCAAATCATCCAGGTCTCCAGCAATGTCGGGACCACCAAAATCGCCATGCAGCTGCAGCCCAGCGAGATGTGGACCACCTTCGCTGCTGCCGGCTTTGGCGAGCGCCCCCACATCGAGTTCAAGGGTGCGGTTTCCGGGCGGCTGCGGCCCTACAAAACCTGGCGGCCGATTGAACAGGCAACGGCCTCTTACGGTTACGGCCTGTCTGCCTCGCTGTTCCAGATGGTGCGGTCTTACACCGTCTTTTCCCACGACGGCCAGATCATTCCGGCAACCCTGATGAAAACCGACAACCCGGCACTGGGTGCGCCGGTTTTTTCAGCAGATACAGCCGCCAAGATCCGCAAAATGCTCCACATGGCCGCAGGCCCCGGTGGCACGGGTCCAAAAGCGCAGACCATCGGCTACTCGGTGGGCGGCAAATCAGGCACTGCCTACAAGCAAATTGGCAAGGGCTACGGCAGCGAGGGCAACCGCAAATACCGCAGCTGGTTTGTCGGCATGGCACCGATTGACAAGCCGCGCATCATCGTCGGCGTGATGCTGGATGAGCCCACCGGTGGCCAGTATTTCGGTGGCCAGGTGGCTGCACCCGTGTTCAGCGAGCTGGTGCAACACAGCCTGCGCATCATGGGGGTGCAACCCGATATTTCGGTGCGGCCGCAAATCGTCTCCATCGCTGAAGACGAGAGCTTCTGATGCAGCGTGTTGCAAGCTCCGCTGACGCTTTGGCCTGGTTGCAGGCCCGCGTCACCGGCACTCTGGTCAGCGACAGCCGCGCCGTGCGACCGGGTGACGGGTTTATCGCCTGGCCCGGTGCTGCCGCTGACGCGCGCCGCCACGTAGCCGATGCCCTGCAACGCGGCGCGGCAGCTTGCCTGGTTGAAGCAGACGGCGTGACCGCCTGGGATTTCCAAGACGCGCCGGTTGCGGCGCTGCAGAACTTGCAACCCCAATTGGGCGGGCTCGCGGCGGAGTTTTTTGGTAGCTCCCGCGCGCGGGTCCCGGTGTTTGCCGTGACCGGCACCAATGGAAAAACCTCCAGCGCATGGTGGCTGGCGCAGGCCTTGGCGGCAGCGTCCGAAGCCCATGCGCCGCGGCGCGCTGGCTTCATCGGCACATTGGGCTGCGGCTTGGTGGGCGACGGCAGCGCGGCCGACGCAGCCACTTTGAGCCCCACCGGACTGACCACGCCCGACCCCGTGACAGTACACGCCGCCATCCATGCATTCGCCGCACAGCAGGCCAAGGGTTGCGTCATCGAAGCCTCGTCCATCGGCTTGCAGGAACACCGCCTGGACGGCTTGGTCATTGACTGCGCCATCTTCACCAATTTCAGCCAGGACCACCTGGATTTCCACGGCACCATGGAGGCCTACTGGGCCGCCAAGCGCGCGCTGTTCGCCTGGCCAGGGCTGCTCAGCGCCGTAATCAATATCGACGATGCCCACGGCGCCACCTTGGCTGCCGAATTGGGCGACAGCACGCTCGATCTGTGGACCTGCTCCAGCCGTGGCAATGTCCAACCGGCAGCCCGCTTACAGGCCCTGAATGTGCGTGCAACCGAAACGGGCATGGCGTTTGAGGTGCGGGAGTCAGGGCAGATGCAGACCGTGCACAGTGAGATGCCCGGGACCTACAACGTAGCGAACCTTTTGGGTGTCATCGCCGCCTTGCGCAGCCACGGAGCGTCGCTCGCGCAGGCCGCCGCCGCTTGCAGCGGTTTGCAAGCGCCACCCGGACGCATGGAGGCGGTTGCGCCACCCGGCAGCAACCCCCTGGTGCTGGTCGACTATGCCCATACGCCCGACGGTCTGACCCAGGCACTGGCGGCCTTGCGCCCTGTGGCGTTGGCGCGCGGCGGACAACTCTGGTGCGTGGTGGGGTGCGGCGGTGACCGCGACCCGGGCAAACGCCCGCGCATGGGCGCAGCGGCCGTGCATGGCGCGGACCGCGTGGTCTTTACCAGCGACAACCCGCGCACCGAAGACCCCCACAGCATTCTTGCGCAGATAGTCGGCCCACTTACGCCAGCACCGGCATGGGTGATCGAAACCGACCGGGCCGCTGCGATCGCCGACACCGTGCTGCAGGCGCATGACCGTGATGTGGTCCTGATCGCCGGCAAAGGCCACGAGACCAGCCAGGAAGTTGCCGGGCAGCGCTACGCTTTTGACGACCGGATCCATGCCCGCAAGTCACTAGAGGCGCGCGCCGCAACCCGCATGACGCTGGGCCATCTGGCCAAGTTAATTCCCAACAGCCAGCTCCGCGCTAACCCGGCAAGCCCCTGGCTGCGGGTGCACACCGATACACGCAGCACCCGGGCGGGCGATTTATTTGTGGCCTTGCGCGGCGAAACCTTTGACGCCAACCAGTTTCTGCCCCAGGCCTTAGCCCAAGGTGCGGTCGCGGTTCTTTGCCACCCCCAATCCGGCGCAGCCGATGCCATAGCCTTACCGCGGATCGAAGTACCCGACACGCAAGAGGCCTTGACCGCTCTCGGCGCGAATTGGCGCGCGCAGTGGCACCTCCCGCTGATTGGCATCACCGGCAGCAATGGCAAAACCACAGTCACCCAGATGATTGCCGCCATACTGCATCTGCATGCGCCCAACGGCGCAGCGCTGGCCACGCAAGGCAATTTGAACAACCACATCGGCGTGCCGCTGACTGTCTTGCGCCTGCGCAGCGAACACCGCATCGGCGTGGTCGAACTCGGCATGAACCATCCCGGTGAAATCGCCCAGCTCAGCGCGGTGGCGCAGCCCACGGTGGCGCTGGTGAACAACGCCCAGCGCGAGCACCTGGAATTCATGCACACGGTGGATGCCGTGGCTGCCGAAAACGGCTCCGTGATCAGCGCCCTGCCCGCCAATGGCATAGCCGTTTTTCCCGCAGACGATGTCTACACGCCCCTGTGGCGCCGCCTCGCCGGGGCTCGGCGCAGCGTCACCTTTAGCGACACGCCGTCCAACAGCACCGAAGCGCAAGACAGCGTGCACCTTCTGGATGCGAAGTGGCATGGAAGCCACTGGCGCGTAGCGGCGCAGGCCCGGCTCGGCAAACAGACCGAGAACCTGCAATTCGATTTGCACATCGCAGGGCGCCACAACATCAAAAACGCCCTGGCCGCCGCCGCATGCGCGTTGGCTGCGGGTGTGCCTGCTGCGACGGTGGCACGAGGCCTATCAGCATTCATTCCCGTGCAAGGCCGCTCACGGGCGCTGTCGCTGGCCCTGGAAGGGCGCAGCATCACGGTGGTGGACGACAGCTACAACGCCAACCCGGATTCGGTGCGCGCAGCCATTGACGTTTTGGCAGACCTGCCCGGCCCGCGCCTGCTGGTTTTGGGCGATATGGGCGAAGTCGGCAGCGAAGGTCCGGCCTTCCACACCGAGGCGGGTGCGTATGCCGCTGCCAAAGGCATTGAGCATGTGCTGTTCAGCGGCCAGCTCAGCCGCTATGCCAATGCGGCGGCACCGGGCTCCCAACACCTGGATGACATGCATGCGCTGCGCCAAGCCGCTGTGACACTGCTGCCAAACGTGGCCAGCGTGCTGGTCAAAGGCTCCCGCTTCATGCGCATGGAGCAGGTGGTGGACGCTGTCACCCAGGCCTGTGCCGCGCCACAAAAAGAAATAACACCGCAGGGAGAAACAACATGCTGCTAACGCTGGCGCAATGGCTGCAAGCCATGTCGCCCGAATACGGGATCTTCCGGGTATTCCAGTACATCACACTGCGCGCGGTGATGGCCGCCATGACGGCGCTGGTGATCGGCTTGGCTGCCGGCCCGGCCGTGATCCGGCGCCTGACGGCATTGAAAATTGGCCAGCCCGTGCGCGGCTACGGCATGGAAACCCATCTCAGCAAGAGCGGCACGCCCACCATGGGCGGGGTGCTGATCCTGATCTCAATTACCGTCTCAACCCTGCTGTGGGCGGACCTGAGCAACCGCTTTATTTGGATCGTGCTGATCGTGACGCTGGGCTTCGGGGCCATCGGCTGGGTCGACGATTGGCGCAAGGTGGTGCGCAAAGACCCCGAAGGCATGCGTTCGCGCGAAAAATACCTGTGGCAGTCTGCCATTGGCGTTGTTGCGGCTATCGCCCTGGTGTTCAGCGTGTCGGAAAACTCCAACCAGCGCGTCTGGGAGTTGTTCAGCATGTGGGTCAGCTCCGGCTTTGATGTCAGCCTGCCGCCCAAGGCCGGCCTGCTGCTGCCCTTCTTCAAAGAAATCAGCTACCCGCTGGGTGTGCTGGGCTTTGTGATCCTGACGTATCTGGTGATTGTGGGCTCAAGCAATGCGGTGAATTTGACCGACGGGCTGGACGGCTTAGCCATCATGCCGGTGGTGATGGTGGCCTCGGCGCTGGGCGTTTTTGCGTATGTGACCGGCAGCGCGGTGTATTCCAAGTACCTATTTTTTCCGCACATCAAAGGTGCCGGCGAAATGTTGATTTTCTGCGCGGCCATTGCCGGTGCCGGTCTGGCGTTTTTGTGGTTCAACACCCACCCGGCGCAGGTCTTTATGGGTGACGTCGGTGCACTCTCGCTGGGCGCTGCGCTGGGGACTATCGCGGTGATCGTTCGCCAGGAAATTGTGCTGGCGGTGATGGGCGGCGTCTTCGTGGTCGAGGCCCTGTCCGTGATGCTGCAGGTGGGTTACTTCAAGTACTCCAAACGCCGCTTCGGCGAAGGGCGGCGTTTGCTGAAGATGGCCCCCTTGCACCACCATTTTGAGAAAGCCGGTTGGCGCGAAACACAGGTGGTGGTGCGCTTTTGGATCATCACCATGCTGCTGTGCCTGCTCGGCCTGTCCACCTTGAAACTGAGATAAGCCGTGGACTCTTTGCGCGACCAACACGTTCTGATCCTGGGCCTGGGTGCCTCCGGCCTGGCGATGGCGCGCTGGTGCGCGCGCAACGGTGCGCGCGTCAGCGTGCTCGACACCCGCGCCGCGCCGCCACAGGCTCCCGCTCTGCGATCAGAGGTACCGCAAGCGCGCTTGTTGCACGGTCATTTTTCTGCCGATGCCGTTGAAGGCAGCGACATCCGGGCCGTTTTTATGAGCCCGGGTTTGGCACCCGCGGACACCGCGCCCCTGGTGGATGCCGCACGCAGTTTGGGCCTGTGGGTCGGTGGCGAACTCAGCCTGTTTGCGCAAGCCTTAGCCGACCTGCAGACACAGAGCGCCTACGCGCCACGCGTGTTGGCCATCACCGGCACCAATGGCAAAACCACCGTCACCGCGCTGACCGGCCAACTGATCGCGCGCGCCGGCAAGTCGGTTGCCGTGGCCGGCAACATCGGGCCAACCTTGCTCGATACGCTCGCGCAGGCACTAGACGCGCAAGCCCTGCCTGAAGTCTGGGTACTGGAACTCTCCAGCTTCCAGTTGCACAACAGCGGCGCGTTTGATCCGACTGCAGCGGTGGTGCTCAACCTCAGCCAGGACCATCTGGATTGGCACACCGACATGGATGACTACGCCGCTGCCAAGGCCCGTATTTTCGGTACCCGCGCCGCCATGGTGCTCAACCGCGATGACGCAGCGGTTATGGCCATGGCGCCTGCGCCAGCGGCCAAAGCCAAAGCCCGCCCCGGGGCTCCCAAAGAAGTACCTGCACCTGCGCGCACAGTTTTGAGCTTTGGCAGCGACCTGCCCACGCGGGTCGGGGATCTGGGCTTGGAAGATGTGAATGGTCTGACATGGCTGGTGCGCGCCGTGGACTCGGGCGAAAAAGCCCGCCGAGGCGATGCGCAAGAAATCCTGATTCAGCGCCTCATGCCCGCCGACGCACTGCGCATCCGCGGCCGCCACAATGCCACCAACGCATTGGCGGCACTCGCCTTGGTAGCGCTGGCCGACTGCCCGCTGGCACCTGTGCTGTACGGCCTGCGCGAATACCGGGGCGAACCGCACCGCATGCAATCGGTGGCTGTGATTGATGGGGTCGAATTTTTTGATGACAGCAAGGGCACCAACGTGGGTGCCACCGTCGCCGCATTGACGGGCTTGGGCGCAGAACGCCGGCTGGTCGTGATTTTGGGTGGCGATGGCAAGGGGCAGGACTTCGCGCCTTTGGCCGCGCCCTTGGCCGCGCACGCCCGCGCCGTGGTGTTACTCGGGCGGGACGCGGGCCTGATCCGCAGCGCGATCGCACAAGCCGGCACGCTGCACATCGTGAGCGCCGATAACTTGCCGCAGGCCGTTGAACTGGCCGCGCAGCAAGCCCACAGCGGGGATGCCGTGCTCTTGTCGCCCGCCTGCGCCAGCTTTGACATGTTCGATGACTACGCCCACCGCGCCCGCGTGTTTGTGGAGTCCGTTGCGATCCTGGCACAGCGCAGCGGCACACTATTGGAGGCCACCGCATGATGCAGTCGGTGCTCAAGCTCAACCCCTTCAAAAGTTGGTTTACGGGTTCTGCGCAAGACGAGGCGCTGCCGGTGCAACTCGGCGCGCGCCGCAGCGCGTACGTCCATACCCAAAGCGGCGTCAGCCCGCAGGCGGTGCAGTTGCACACCGTCGATGTGGCGTTGATGTGGGTGGTCGGTGTGTTGCTGACCTGGGGCCTGGTGATGGTGTATTCCGCCTCGATTGCCATGCCGGACAACCCCAAGTTTTCCAATTACAGCCATACCCATTTTTTGAGCCGCCACATCCTCTCGATTGGTGTGGCGCTGGTGGGGGCGTTGATCGCCTTCCAAGTGCCTTTAGAGAAATGGGAGCGGTGGGCGCCGATGCTGTTTTTGGCGTCCCTGGTGCTGCTAGCCGCGGTCTTGGTCCCGGGCCTGGGCAAGGGCGTGAACGGCGCCAAGCGCTGGATCACTTTGGGGCCGACGAACTTTCAACCTTCTGAACTAGCCAAACTTGCGGTGCTCTTGTACGCCGCCGATTACATGGTCCGAAAAATGGACGTGAAAGAGGATTTCTTCCGCGCGGTCATGCCCATGGCTTTTGCTGTGGGTGCCATGGGCGTGTTGCTGCTGTGGGAACCCGATATGGGCGCGTTCATGGTGATCGCCGTGATCGCCATGGGTATTTTGTTTCTTGGCGGCGTGAATGCCCGAATGTTCGCCTTCATCACCGCCATCCTGCTGATTGCCTTCAGCCTGATGATCGCCATGAGCGAGTGGCGGCGTGAGCGGATTTTTGCTTACCTGGACCCTTGGGCCGAAAAATATGCTTTGGGCAAGGGCTACCAGCTGTCGCATTCGCTGATTGCTATCGGGCGCGGCGAAATTTTCGGCGTCGGCTTGGGTGGCAGCGTGGAAAAACTGCACTGGCTGCCCGAAGCCCACACCGATTTTTTGCTGGCGGTCATTGGCGAGGAATTGGGGCTGATGGGCGTGGTCGTACTGATCGCTATGTTTCTGTGGCTGACCCGTCGCATCATGCACATCGGCCGCCAGGCGATCGCATTGGACAGGGTATTTCCGGGCTTGGTGGCACAGGGCGTGGCCATCTGGATGGGATTCCAGGCCTTCATCAACATGGGCGTGAACCTGGGCGCACTGCCCACCAAAGGCCTGACCCTGCCGCTCATGAGCTACGGCGGATCCGCCATCCTGATCAACCTGGTGGCGCTGGCTATCGTGCTGCGGGTGGATCACGAGAACCGCCGCATGATGCAGGGAGGCCGTTCATGACCACCGCCGCCTTGCCCCGCAGCGCGCTGGTCATGGCCGGCGGTACCGGCGGTCACATTTTTCCGGGTCTGGCCGTGGCGCAGGCATTGCGCAGCGCGGGCTGGAACGTGCGCTGGCTAGGGGCACCGCGCAGCATGGAATCGCGCATCGTGCCGGCGCAGGGCTTTCCGATGGAGCTGATCGACTTCCAAGGTGTGCGCGGTAAAGGCAAGCTGGCCTTGCTGGCAGCGCCCTGGCGGCTGCTGCGCGCCTGCACGCAAAGCCTGTCGCTGCTGCGCCGCCTGCGCCCGTCGGTGGTGGTGGGCCTGGGCGGCTACATCAGCCTGCCTGCCGGTTTGACAGCGGCGCTGTTGCGCATTCCCTTGGTTTTGCACGAGCAAAACGCCATCGCCGGTCTGTCCAACAAGCTGCTGGCGCAGCTGGCGCAACGCGTCTTCAGCGCATATCCCAACGCCTTGCCAAAGGCGCAGTGGGTGGGTAACCCTTTGCGCGCGGAATTTTTGCAACAAGCCGCGCCCGCGCAGCGCTTTGCCGGGCGCAGCGGCCCGCTGCGTCTGCTGGTGGTCGGCGGCAGCCTGGGCGCGCGCGCGCTCAACACCGTGGTGCCGCAAGCACTGGCCTTGATGGACGCCGCGCAGCGCCCCATCGTTATCCACCAGAGCGGTGAAAAACAAATTGACGAACTGCGCAGCAACTATGCGGCGGCCGGGGTGCAGGCCACGCTCACGCCATTTATCGACAACACGGCCCAGGCTTTTGCCGATGCCGACTTGGTGCTGTGCCGCGCCGGTGCGAGCACGGTGACCGAAATCGCGGCGGTCGGTGCGGCTGCGGTGTTTGTGCCCTTCCCGTTTGCGGTGGATGACCACCAAACCCACAACGCCCGCTTTTTGGTCAACGCTGGAGGCGGCTGGTTGCTTCCCCAGCCGGAACTCACGCCCGCATCGCTGGCGCAGATGTTGCAAAGCCTGAGCCGCGAGACGCTGCTGCAACGCGCGCAGGCGGCCAAGGCCATGGAAAAAACCCAGGCCACTGCAGCCGTGGTGGCGGCCTGCGAGGAGCTCTGCGCATGAAGCACGCCATTCACCACATCCACTTTGTCGGCATCGGCGGCTCGGGCATGAGTGGCATTGCCGAAGTGCTGCACAACCTGGGCTACAAGATCAGCGGCTCCGACCTGAACGACAGCGCCACGCTGCAACGCTTGGCAGCCCTGGGCATTGCGACCCGCACCGGGCACGCGGCAGCGCATGTCGACGGCGCAGACGCGGTGGTCACCTCCACCGCCGTCCAAAGCAGCAACCCCGAGGTGCTGCGCGCCCGCGAACTGCGTATCCCCATCGTGCCGCGCGCCATGATGTTGGCTGAATTGATGCGCCTCAAACAAGGCATTGCAATTGCAGGCACGCACGGCAAAACCACCACCACCAGCCTCGTGGCCAGCGTGCTCGCCGCTGCCGGCTTGGATCCGACCTTTGTGATCGGTGGGCGCTTGAACAGCGCGGGCGCTAACGCGCGGCTGGGCAGTGGCGAGTACATCGTGGTCGAAGCCGATGAGTCGGACGCCTCGTTCCTGAACCTGCTGCCCATCATGGCGGTGGTCACCAACATCGACGCAGACCACATGGAAACCTACGGGCACGACTTTTCCCGTTTGCAAAAAGCTTTTGTTGACTTTTTGCACCGCATGCCTTTTTATGGCACCGCGATTTTGTGCACCGACGACCCGGCCGTGCGCGCCATCGTCGACGAGGTGAGCTGCCCGATCACCAGCTACGGTTTTGACGAAGGCGCGCAGGTCCGCGCAACCCACGTGCGGGCCGTTGGTTCGCAAATGCATTTCACTGTGACACGGCGCAATGGCGTGGTGTTGCCGGATCTGGAGGTGGTGCTCAACCTGCCCGGTGAACACAATGTCCGCAACGCACTGGCCGCGATCTGCGTGGCGGTGGAGCTCAATGTGCCGGACGCTGCGCTGCTCAAGGCACTGGCCGAATTTAAAGGCGTGGGGCGGCGTTTCCAACCGTATGGCGATTGGCCGCTGCCCCAAGGCGGGAATATCACCGTGGTGGACGACTACGGCCACCATCCGGTCGAGATGGCCGCCACCCTGGCAGCTGCGCGCGGTGCTTTTCCGGGTCGACGTCTGGTGCTGGCCTTCCAGCCCCACCGCTACACCCGCACCCGCGATTGCTTCGATGACTTTGTGACCGTGATCGGCCAGGCCGACGCGGTATTGCTGGCCGAGGTTTACGCCGCTGGCGAGGCACCCATCGTTGCCGCAGACGGCCGCTCGCTGGCGCGCGCACTGCGCGTGGCTGGCAAGGTCGAGCCTCAGTTTGTGGCGGATATCAGCGGGATGGCGCAGATGGCGGTGCAAAGCGCCCGCGATGGTGATGTGCTCTTGTGCATGGGCGCCGGCACCATCGGCGCGATTCCCGGCCAGGTGGTGGCCTTGTTGCAAGGAGACGCAGCATGACTGTCGCAAAAGACATGGGTCGCGTGGCCGTACTGATGGGCGGTGCGTCGGCCGAGCGCGACATCTCGCTGCTGTCCGGTCAAGGTGTGTTGGAAGCCTTGCGCTCGGTGGGCGTGGATGCGCACGCTTTTGATCCGGCGCAGGGCGATCTGGCCGCCTTGCGGCGCGACGGTGTGGCGCGCTGCTTTATCGCTCTGCACGGTCGCTTTGGTGAAGACGGCACGGTGCAAGGCGCCCTGGAACTGCTGGGCATTCCGTACACGGGCTCGGGCGTGATGGCCTCGGCGATGGCTATGGACAAAGTGATGACCAAGCGCCTGTGGCTGGCAGAAGGCCTGCCCACCCCGCAATCGGTGGTGTTGGATGCGTCCGATAGCAGCCCCGCAGGAACAGCAGCGCTGCGCGCAGCGGCCGCGAGCGTTCCAGCACAACTGGGCCTGCCGCTCATCGTCAAGCCGCCGCGCGAAGGTTCATCGTTGGGTGTCACCAAGGTCACAACAGCCGATGCGCTCCAAGCCGCCGTGGTGCTGTCGGCGCGCTATGACGCCCATGTGCTGTGCGAAGAATTCATCAGCGGAGAAGAAGTCACCTGCGCCGTGCTGGGCGAGGGCGCCACTGCGCAAGCGCTGCCGGTGGTGCGTATTCAGGCGCCCGAAGGCGCGTACGACTACCAGAACAAATATTTCACCGACGCGGTGTCCTACCACTGCCCCAGTGGTCTGCCTGCCGCCGAAGAGGCGGAGATCGCCCGCCTGGTGCTGGCCGCTTACCGCAGCCTGGGCTGCAGGGGTTGGAGTCGTGCTGATTTGATGCTGCGTGCCAGCGACCGCAAGCCGTTTTTGCTGGAAATGAATACATCACCCGGTATGACCAGCCATTCTCTGGTTCCGATGGCAGCGCGCGCGGCAGGCATAGGCTACGCCGACTTGTGCCTGCGGATTCTGGCATTCGCATCCCTGGACAACCACAAGGGTGCAGGGGGGCAGCGTCCATGAGCGAAGCAGCGGCACCGGCTATGGATATCCGGCTGATGAACGCCACGGCAGCTGCCTTGGTGGGCGTATTCGTGCTGCTGGGCCTGGTTTCAGCAGCGCGCTGGGTGGCGCGGCTGCCCGGCTTTGACATCCAGCGCATCACAGTGCGCGGCGAAGTGGCGCACAACAACATCCCCAGCATGCGGGCCAATGTGTTGTCGCGCATGCATGGGACGTTCTTCACGGTGAATCTGACGGCCATCCGCGAGTCGTATGAATCGATGCCGTGGGTGCGCAAAGCGGTGGTGCGGCGGGAATTTCCCAACCGGCTGCGGATTGAATTGCAGGAGCACCAACCCGTTGCCTACTGGGGCTCCGAGGGTGACTCGCGCATGCTCAACAGCTTTGGCGAAGTGTTTGACGCCAACATCGATGAGGTCGAACCCAATACCCTGCCCCGGCTGGCCGGGCCCGCCGGTTCCGGGCCCCAAGTCTGGGATATGTACCAGACGCTGTTGGCACCACTGAACCGGGTCGGCATGGAATTGGTGCAGGTGGAGCTGAGCGCGCGCGGTAATTGGCGCATAGGGCTGGAATCGGGCGCGCGTCTGGAACTGGGTGGCTCCGACAAAGCCGCTGTGTTGCAACGCACGGAGCGCTTTTTGCAAACGCTTCACACGGTGACCCAGCGCTATGGCCGCAATACCGGGTCTTTGGAATATGCAGACCTGCGTTACGAGCAGGCCTACGCCCTGAGGCTGCGTGGCGTGACGACGCCAACGATGGTCAAACCGAAATAACAGCACGAAGGTAAAAACGATGGCAAAAGAATACAAGGATCTGGTCATTGGCCTGGACATCGGCACAGCCAAAGTCATGGCGGTGGTGGCCGAGGTGCTGGCCAACGGCGAATTGAAACTGGCAGGCTACGGCATTGCACCCAGCTTTGGCCTCAAGCGCGGCGTGGTTGTGAACATTGACGCCACGGTTGCCAGCATCCAGCAGGCGCTCAAAGAAGCCGAGCTGATGGCAGATTGCAAGATCACCCGCGTCTACACCGGCATTACCGGCAGCCACATCCGTGGCATCAACTCGCCCGGCATGGTGGCGATCAAAGACCGCGAGGTCACGCAAGCCGATGTGTCGCGCGTGGTGGAGACCGCCAAGGCGATTCATATCTCCACCGACCAGCGGCTGCTGCTGGTAGAGCCCCAGGAATTCATCATCGACAACCAGGAAGTGCGCGAGCCCATCGGCATGAGCGGCATGCGCCTGGAAGCCAAAGTGCATATCGTCACCGGCTCGCAAAGCGCGGCGGAAAACATCATCAAGTGCGTACGCCGCTGCGGCCTGGAGGTCGACCAGCTGATGCTCAACCCGCTGGCCTCCAGCCTGTCGGTGCTGACCGCCGACGAGCGCGAACTCGGCGTGGCGCTGGTGGACATTGGCGCAGGTACCACCGACGTGGCCATCTTCACCAACGGCGCGATCCGCCATACAGCCGTGATTCCGATTGCCGGTGACCTGATCACCAGCGACATCGCCATGGCACTGCGCACACCCACCAAAGACGCCGAAGAAATCAAGGTCGAGGCCGGTCATGCCAAGCAGGTGCTGGTCAACCCGGAAGTCCAGGTTGAAGTCCCCGGCCTGGGCGACCGCAGCCCGCGCATGCTCAGCCGCCAGGCGCTGGCCGGCGTGATCGAGCCGCGCGTCGAAGAGATCTTCACGCTGGTGAACCAGGTGATGCGCGAGTCGGGATTTGAGGAGGTCTTGTCCTCCGGCGTGGTCTTGACCGGTGGCAGCTGCATCATGCCCGGCATGGTCGAACTCGGCGAGGATATTTTCCTCAAGCCCGTGCGCCGGGGCCTGCCCCAGTACCGCGGTTCGCTGGCCGATTTGATCGCCCAGCCGCGTGCCTCTACCGCCATGGGTCTGCTCGAAGAGGCCCGCATCGCGCGTATCCGCGGCATCAAGGTGTCGCAGAAGAACGGCTCGGTCAAAAGCGCCTTTTCCCAGCTCAAAGATTTTTTCGCCGGAACTTTTTAACCCCTTTTTTACCCCGCAACCATGTCCCACTCAGATAACCACCAGGAGCCCTCTATGACCATCGAAATGCTGGATGAAGAACGATTCAACCAAGGAACCCAAATCAAGGTGATTGGCGTGGGCGGTGGCGGCGGCAACGCGGTGCAGCACATGATCGACGGACGGGTCGACGGCGTGGAGTTCATCTCGGCCAATACCGATGCCCAGGCCTTGGGGCGCAGTACGGCGCACAAGATCATCCAGCTCGGTCATACCGGGCTGGGCGCGGGCAGCAAGCCTGACATGGGTCGCGAAGCAGCGAAGCAAGCCGAGGAGTCCATCCGCAGCGCCATTGAGGGCGCGCATATGCTGTTCATTACCGCTGGCATGGGTGGCGGTACCGGAACCGGGGCGGCACCCATCATCGCCAAAGTGGCCAAAGAAATGGGAATTTTGACGGTCGGCGTGGTCACCAAACCCTTCTCCTTCGAAGGGGACCGGCGCATGAAAAATGCCGAAGCGGGTCTGGCAGAGCTGGAAGAAAACGTCGACTCGCTGATCGTGATCCTGAACGAAAAATTACTCGAAGTTTTGGGTGATGACATCAGCGAAGACGAGGCCTTTGCCCAGGCCAACGATGTGCTCAAAAATGCGGTGGGTGGTATTGCCGAAATCATCAACATGCCAGGCCATATCAACGTCGACTTCGAAGACGTGCGCACCGTGATGGGTGAGCCCGGAAAAGCCATGATGGGTACCGCGCAAGCCAGCGGCCCGGACCGCGCCAGCATCGCCGCGCAACAGGCCGTGGCCTGCCCGCTGCTCGAGGGCATCGACCTGGCCGGAGCCAAAGGCGTGCTGGTACTGATTTCAGCCAAGCGCGGCTCGCTCAAACTCAGCGAATCGCGCCTGGCCATGGACACGGTACGCGGCTATGCCTCAGCCGATGCACACGTGATTTATGGCACTGCGCACGACGAGTCGCTGGGTGACCAGGTCCGTGTGACGGTGGTGGCCACGGGCTTGAGCCGCCAGGCACCACGCCGCCAAGCCCCTCCCCTGCAAGTCATGCGCACCGGAACCGACAACGTACCCTTCAACATCCCCACACTGACCGATGCGGTGGCGCAAACCAACACCATGGGTGGCAGCCCGACCCCGCGCATTGCCGATATGGATTTCTCCAATGTCGGACGCCCGCAGGTCTGGGCCAATGCGGGACGCCGTGGCGCGTCGGCAGCGGCGCGGGTGGACGCCATGTCCAGCGGCGGGATGGACGACATTGACATCCCCGCTTTCCTGCGCAAGCAAGCCGATTAACCTCGGTACAGCACAAAGCCCCGCCCCCGGGGTCTTGTGCGGCAGCATCTAAAATCGGATGATGATTCAACAGCGCACATTGAAGTCGCTCACCAGAGCGGTAGGGGTGGGTTTACACAGCGGCCAACGGGTGGAGCTGACCCTGCGCCCGGCGGCACCCGATAGCGGCATCGTGTTTCGCCGCGTCGATCTCGCAGATGCTCCCGAGATCCGTGTCTCGCCCCAGGCTGTGACCGAAACCCGCCTTGCTTCTACGCTATCGGCGGGCGGCGCCAAAGTCCACACGGTAGAGCACCTGATGTCTGCATGCGCAGGCCTCGGCGTTGACAACATGTACGTTGACATCACGGCCGAAGAGGTGCCCATATTGGACGGCTCAGCAGCCTCTTTTGTCTTCCTGCTACAAAACGCGGGCATCGTGATGCAAAACGCCGCGCGCCGCTTTGTGCGGATCAAGTCGGCGATTGAGGTGCGTGATGGCACCGGCGCGCAGGCCAAATGGGCACGCCTGCTGCCTTACAACGGCTACAAACTGGGCTTCGAGATTGATTTCAACCACCCCGCCGTGGACTCCACCGGTCAGCGCGTGGAATTCGACCTGGGCGAGGGCAATTACGCCAAAGACATCGCCCGTGCCCGCACCTTCGGTTTCACCAAAGATGTGGAGATGATGCGCGCCAACGGACTGGCCATGGGCGGTGGTCTGGACAATGCCATTGTGATGGACGACTACAAAGTGCTCAACTCGGGCGGGTTGCGCTACGACGACGAGTTCGTCAAACACAAAATCCTCGATGCCATGGGCGACCTGTATTTGCTGGGTCATCCTCTCTTGGCGCATTACGAAGCCCGCCGCTCAGGCCACGCGCTGAACAACGCCCTGCTGCGCGCGCTGCTGGATCAACAGGCGGCCTGGGAGATGGTGAGCTTCGAGGATGAGCGCCAGGCCCCGCGCGGTTTTGCACAGGCGGCGCCCGCCTGGTAAGCACCGCGCAGTCGAACGCGCTCCTATGCTGCTGTTTCGTATCCTTTTGTTGTTGATGCTGGTCGGTGCCGGCGTGTGCTTCGCTTTTTTCATCGCCACCAACAACCTGCGTTTTCGGCGCTGGGGTATGCAGTTGTTGAAGTACGCGCTGCTCACCGCCTTGGTGTTTTTCGGCGTGTTGATTCTCAGCCGAATCCTGTAGAGCGGGCTATCTGCTGCGCCCGCGTTTGTAGCTGCTGGTGCGCCCTGCACCACTCCCTTGTAGATCGGTACTTTTTGCATCCGCCACCAACTGCAGAGCACGGCCCGCATGGGCGTGGGTGATGGCCAAGCCCAAGGCGTCGGCCGCGTCGGGCCCTGGCACACCCGGCAAACCCAGCAAACGCCGCACCATCTCCTGCACCTGTGATTTGGCGGCACGCCCGTAACCGACCACGGCCTGCTTCATTTGCAAAGCCGTATATTCAGCCACCGGCAGTTGGGCCTGCACCAGCGCGGCGATCAAGGCCCCGCGCGCCTGGCCCAGCAGCAGCGTGGACTGCGGGTTCACATTGACAAAAACAATCTCAACGACTGCGCAATCGGGTTGGTAACGCTGCACCACCTCGGCCACCCCTTGAAACAGGGTCTGCAAGCGGGCCGGTAATGCGGTAGTGGCCAGATGCCCTGTGCTGATGGTGCCGCTGGCCACGTAGCGCAATTTTCCGGCCTCCAGGTCCAGCACACCAAAACCGGTAGTGCGCAAGCCAGGGTCTATGCCAAGAATACGCATGCGGGTCTCAGGGCAGTTGGGCATACGCCATACGACCCTGGATCAGGGCGCTGCGGTTGGCGAGATATTCCGAGGCTGGCAGTTTTTCAAAAAACTTCGGCCGCGGCAACATCACCGCGAGTCGGGCCGCCTCATTCGGTGCCAGGCGGGATGCATCTTTGCGGAAATACCGCTGCGCCGCCGCCTGCGCGCCAAAAACGCCGTCACCCCATTCCACGTGGTTGAGGTAGATCTCCAGAATCCGCTCCTTGCTCAAGCAGGCCTCCAACAGCAGGGTGATCACCAACTCTTGCGCCTTGCGCACGATGGTTCGTTCGCCGCTCAAAAACAAATTTTTTGCCAACTGCTGCGTAATGGTGGAGCCACCGATGATCCTGGGGGGCTTGACGGATTTGCCTTTTGCCGCCGCACTGCGGGCCTCGGCGCGGGCCTGGGCTTTGGCGTTTTTTTGCCAGGCAGCGTTGATGGCGTCCCAATCCACACCGCCGTGGGTGGCAAATCCATCGTCTTCTGAGGCTAGTACGGCGCTTTTCAGCGAGCGGCTGATCCGGTCATACGGCACCCATTCTTGTTCCCAGTGGCTGCGCTCGGGTGCGGTGCTGATGCGCCATAAGGCCGAGCGCTCAAATGCCGTGGACTGCGGATCCAGGTACGCCATAGCGCCTATCCGCAGCGCAAAATACAGCTGCAAGCCCAGCAGTGCCAAGACCATCAGAAGCAGTCCACGCAGTGCCGGTTTCATGCTCAGTCCACCAGGGCCTCGCTGCGATCCTCGGTATGCACGAAGCGAAACCGGGCCACAAATACCAGCTGATCCGCAGTGGCCCGGATCGCTGCGCTAAAAGGTCCAAAGGGAGCCGCACGGCGCACAATGCTCTGCGCATGCTGATCCAGGAGGGCGTCACCCGAAGACCGCGCCACGGAGGTCGTAACCACGCGGCCGGCGGCGTCCACGGTTATCGCCAGGGTCAGTTCGCCGAATATCTTTTCGCCATCACGCTGCGGGAAATCCAGGGTTCCCTGTTTTTCGATGGCGTGGCGCAGTTCGCTGAAATAGGTGGCAAAAACCGCTTCGCGGGTCGTGGGGCTGAAAAACCGTTTGCGCGGCCGCGCGTTTTCGGTGGCCACGTCTTTTTCCAGCGCGGCGATCTGTTGGATCAAACGCCGCTGGCGTTCCTCTTGTTGGCTCACTTTGCTGGGATCAGCAGACAATTCGGCGCTGCTTTGCAAGGCGGCGAGCTGCTCACGTACCTGCGCCAACAACACGTTTTGCTGCTGGCGCATAGCCTCAAGCGAAGCGGCCGCAGGCTGGTTCTGCAATTCCAAGCCGGGCGTTGCAGCCTCCACGAGCAAGGCCTCGGCAGCGCGTCCCGTCAGCACATTGCCACCACCTTCCATAGAGGTTTGCGCCAACAACTGGCTCTTCACTGGCTTGGACGGCCCCAAGGTGTTGAGCATGACCACCTCCAAAACCGGCGGCTGAAAAATCCGGTCCAAAGCGGTCGGATCAACAAAGCGGACCGTCAAGAGCGCCGCGTGCAATAGCAAGGAAGCAGCAATCGCTTTCTGAAAAGTCGTGAGCGCTTGCACGGACTGGATCACGCCAACTCCCGCTCAAACCGAATCCTGTGCGGGCCCCAGCTGCGCTGGCGCATCGGGTATCCCGTCCGGCGCGGCGTCGGCCAGGTCAATGGCCAGCGCAATCGGGCCGCCAACCATATCGTCTTCCCCATCTTCGGGCAGGTCTTCGCCGGCTGCGTCGAAGCCGTCAAGGTCCAGCCGTTCCACCACGGTGCCGTTGATATCCAGCGCAATCAGATCCGGCACACCCAGGCGCACCCGCACATGCGCACCCCGAGGCAGGCCTTGTGCCCCCATGACGGGCAGCACCAGCGGCAAGGTATCCGCACGGAACATGTTGTCCTTGAAGACCGTGCCCACCAACTCGGTCACTGCGTTCTGGTTCAGGTACTGCAGCGTCCAGTAGCGCTCCATGGCGCCCTGGTGCGCGTTGTAGGCGCTGTACGCGTCCTCAAACCCGGAAATGATGGCCAGCAGCTGCGCGTCCTTGGGCTTGAAGGGAGCGGCCAAGGCCGCGGTACTGCCGTGCCGGATACACGCGATGATTTGCCACTGGTTCACCATGTCGGTGTAGCGGCGCAGCGGCGAAGTGCTCCAGGCATAGCACTTGACGCCGATGCCCGCATGCGGTGCCGCGCGCGTGCCCATGCGCACTTTCACGCCGGGCGCCAAAGAGGGCTGGCTGCGGTAAATCCCGGGAACGCCCAGCTCGGCCAGCCAGGCACCCCAGCTGCTGTTGGCCAGGATCATCGCCTCGGCGACGATCAAATCGAGCGGCGCACCGCGCTGGCGGGTGCTGATCTCCACCACCTCACTGCCCAGCGGTTCGCCGCCCGCACCTTCGCGCAGGCGGAAGTTGTAGTCCGGGCGGTTGAAGGTCTCGGGCTTGCCGCGCACCACCTCGCGCCGCTCTTTCAGCGTGCAGGCCAGGCGGTGCAAAAACGCCAACTCGGGCTGAAGTTGCACCAAGACATCCGGCGCATCCGCGGCGGCCTCGCCTTGCAGCCATGCGTCCGTCACCCATTGCTCCAGCTGGTCATGGCGCAGGTTGTGCGCTATCGGCACCTGTTCGATCAGGGTGCGACTGCCGCGCAGCTCCAGCGTGGCTTCGTCGATCTCCACGTACAGGGACACCGCCGGACAGGTCCGGCCTTCTTGCAATGTGAAGTGCTGCACCAATGCGTCGGGCAGCATGGTGATTTTGAAACCAGGCATGTAAACGGTGGACAGGCGCTCGCGGGCCATTGCATCAATTTCGCCGCCGGGCTGCAAGGCCAATCCCGGCGCGGCGATGTGGATACCCAAGGTGACGCTGCCGCTGCCCAGACCCTGGACGGAGAGCGCATCGTCAATCTCGGTGGTTGCCGAATCGTCAATCGAAAACGCGGCGACCTTCGCCAGCGGCAAGTCGTCGGCGAGCGCCGGCGCATTCAAAGCCGGGAAGCCGGTGCCCTTGGGAAAATATTCCAGGGCAAACCGCTTCCAATGGAACTGGTAGGGCGAATCGATAGCACCGGCTTTTTTCAGCAAAGCCAAGGGCGCAGTCTGGCTGGTGCGGGCGGCTTCCACCACCGCTTTGTACTCGGGAGCATTTTTGTCCGGCTTGAAAAGAATTTTGTAGAGCTGGTCACGCACGGCTTGCGGGCATTGACCAGCCAGCAGCTCCTGCGCCCACAGGTCAATTTGCGCGAGCACTTGCTTTTTCTTCTCGATCGCGGCCAGCGCCTGCGCGATCACGTCGGCACCGGCTTTGCGAAAGCGGCCTTTGCCGGCACGGCGAAAGTAATGCGGTGCCTCAAACAAGGTGAACAGCATCGCCGCCTGTTGCTGCACGTTGGCCTGGGCACTGAAATAGTCGCGGGCCAGTTCGGCAAATCCAAACTCTGCATCAGGCGCGAATTCCCAGGCCATTTCCAGTTCAATCTCCCGGCTCAAGGCGGCACTGGTCGCCATGAAAACCGCAGGAGCGGGTGACTCAAAACGCAGGAGCTGATTTGCCGCCTTCACCTTGATCCGCTTGCCGCTGTCGAGCTCGACTTGGGCTGACGCGTCAGCCTCAGAGAGCACGCGCCCGGCCATGAACTTGCCGGCTTCATCAAAGAGGAGATACATCGGCAGATTGTCCCATGCGTTGCCCCGGATAATCCCTGCATGGCAACACCTTTTGGACGTACTTCTCCCCGTGCATGGGGACAGTCCTTATTCGAGCGCCTGGACGCACCCCTGTTGCTGGCCATGATGCTGCTGGCAAGCGCGGGATTGCTGGCCATGTATTCATCGGGTTATGACGGCGGCACACGCTTTATCGATCACATCCGCAACATCTGCATCGCCTTTGCCATCATGTTCAGTGTGGCCCAGATACCGCCGCAGCGCTTGATGGCGCTGGCCGTGCCTTTGTATCTGGCCGGGATTGCGCTACTGATCGCGGTGGCCGTCTTCGGCATTACGAAAAAAGGGGCGCGGCGCTGGGTCGACGTGGGGGTAACCATCCAGCCCAGCGAAATTTTGAAAATTGCGGTCCCCCTGATGCTGGCCTGGTGGTTCCAAAAACGCGAGGGTCAGTTACGGCCCTTGGATTTCGCAGTCGGCGGCCTGCTGGTGCTGCTGCCCGTTTTGCTGATCATGCGCCAGCCGGATTTGGGCACCGCCTTGCTGGTGCTGGCAGCCGGCCTGTCCGTAGTGTTTTTTGCCGGTATGAGTTGGTGGCTGGTACTGCCGCCTCTTGCCGGCCTGGTCGTTGGACTGGTTCTAATTGTGATTTTTGAGCCCACCCTGTGCGCCGAAGGCTTCAACTGGCCTCTGTTGCACGACTACCAACAGCAGCGTATTTGCACCCTGCTGGACCCCACGCGCGACCCCTTGGGCAAAGGCTTTCACATCCTGCAAGGCATGATCGCGATTGGCGCCGGCGGCATCTCCGGCACTGGCTTTATGCAAGGTACGCAATCCCATCTTGATTTCATTCCAGAGCGCACAACCGACTTTATTTTTGCCGCTTTTGCCGAGGAGTTCGGTCTTCTGGGTAACGTCTATTTGTTGGGTTCGTATCTCTTCCTGATTTTTCGAGGCTTGGATATCGCCATGGAAGCACCGACGGTTTTTGCCCGCATGTTGGCCGGCAGCCTCACTGCGATATTTTTCACATACGCGTTTGTGAATATGGGCATGGTCAGCGGCATTTTGCCGGTGGTCGGTGTGCCCTTGCCTTTCGTCAGCTACGGCGGCACCGCCATGGTCACGCTCGGGCTGGCCATGGGAATGTTGATGTCCGTATCGCACGCACGGCGATTGGTCCAATCCTGACCGTGACCACAGGGTCACCCGCCTACAATGGCCCGATGATTGCACGCGAACCCACTCTTGAACGCTTGGCCACGGCCAAATCCCTTCTCTTAACTCCCTTCGGCTTGGACGAATCGCACCTGTGGCGGGTGTTGGCCGAAATCAAAGCCCACCGCGTCGACGAGGCGGACTTGTATTTCCAGTACACCCGCTCCGAAGGCTGGAGTCTGGAAGAAGGCATTGTCAAAACCGGCAGCTTCAGCATCGACCAGGGTGTGGGCGTGCGCGCCGTCAGTGGCGAGAAGACCGCATTCGCGTACTCCGATGACATCTCTGAGGCCTCTTTGCTCGACGCAGCGCGCACCGTGCGCTCCATCGGGTTGGCCCGCACCAGCGCCCGCAGCAAAGTCGGTGCGCAAAAGATTGCCCGCAGCCGGGCGCTGTACAACCCGACCGACCCCATCTCCACACTCGACAGCGCGACCAAAGTCGCTTTGCTGGGCAAAGTCGAGACGCTGGCCCGTGCCAAAGACCCGCGGGTGGTACAGGTCATGGCCGGTTTGGCCATGGAATACGACGTGGTGATGGTGGCGCGCGCCGATGGCGTCCTGGCTGCCGATGTGCGCCCGCTGGTCCGCTTGTCGGTCACGGTGATTGCCGAACAAAAAGGCCGGCGCGAAAGCGGCTCCTCCGGCGGCGGTGGCCGCTTCGGTCTGGCCTATTTTGACGATGCCATGATTTCGCAATACGTCGACCAGGCGGTTGGCGCAGCACTCACCAATCTGCAAGCGCGCCCGGCCCCGGCGGGTGAGATGACCGTGGTACTTGGGCCGGGCTGGCCCGGCATTCTTTTGCACGAGGCCATCGGCCACGGTTTGGAAGGCGACTTCAACCGCAAAGGCTCCAGCGCATTCAGCGGACGCATCGGCCAACGGGTAGCAGCCAAGGGCGTCACCGTGCTAGATGACGGCACGATTGCCGACCGGCGCGGCTCGCTCAACGTGGATGACGAGGGCAACACCAGCGCCCGCAACGTGCTCATCGAAGACGGCATTCTCAAAGGCTATATCCAGGACGCCATGAACGCGCGCCTGATGGGTGTGGCACCCACCGGCAACGGGCGGCGCGAAAGCTACGCGCACCTGCCCATGCCGCGCATGACCAACACCTACATGCTGGGCGGCAAAAAAGACCCGCAGGAAATTGTGGCCAGCATCAAAAAAGGCCTCTACGCCACCAATTTCGGCGGCGGTCAGGTGGACATTACCTCGGGCAAATTTGTGTTCTCGGCCAGCGAAGCGTTTTGGGTGGAAAACGGCAAGATCCAATATCCGGTCAAAGGCGCCACGCTGGTGGGTAGCGGGCCGGAATGCCTCAAGCGCGTGAGCATGATCGGCAACGACATGTGCCTGGACAGCGGCGTCGGCACCTGCGGCAAAGAGGGCCAAAGCGTGCCGGTGGGTGTGGGCCAGCCCACGCTGCGTATTGACGGTTTGACCGTAGGCGGAACCGCCTAAAGCGCTTGCGGCAGGCGGGTGGCAAGCACCTTGTCGATGCGCCGCCCGTCCAGAGCGACCACCTCAAAGCGCCAGGCCTGGCAATCAATGTTTTCCCCCACAGCGGGCAAGCGGCCGCTCACCGACATCAGCAACCCGGCCAGCGTGTTGTAGCGGCCGCGGTCTTCATCCGGTAACTCGTCCAAATCCAGCCTGGACTTGAGCTCGGACAGAGGCATCACACCATCGAGCAGCCAGGAACCATCGGCCCGCTCTGTGGCCCAGGCGTCTATGCTGTTACCGTCGTTGTGCAACTCCCCGGTAATTGCCTCCAGCAAATCGCGCGGCGTCAGCAAGCCTTGCACCACGCCGTATTCATCGACCACAAAAACCAGGCGGCTGGCTTGTTTGCGAAACTGCTCCAGCAACTCCATACCGCTGAGCGTCTCCGGTACGAACACCGCCGGGCTGATGTGCGGCGACATCGGGGCGTCGGGCTGGTCACGCAAGTCCAACAGCCGCGCAACGCTGATCACGCCCATCACATCGTCCAGCGAACCCCGGCACACCGGGTACCAGGAGTGGCCGCCGTTTTCGCCCTTCGCACCGGCCTGCGCCAGACTGTCGCCCACGCTGCATTCGGCGTCGAGCCAGGCCACATCAGTGCGCGGCGTCATCAACGAAGTCAGCGGCCGCTCATCCAAACGGAACACGTTTTGCACCATCTGGTGTTCGTGTTCTTCAATAACACCAGCGTCTACGCCTTCTTCCAAACTGGCGCTGATTTCTTCTTCCGTCACATGGCGCGTGGCGTTGACATCAATACGCAAAATCCGCAGGGTGTAGGCCGTGGTGCCGGACAAAAGTTTGACAAACGGTTTAGCCGCTGTGGCCAGCCAAAGCATGGGACGCGCGATCCAGCGCGCCACCGATTCCGGGTGCAGCTGGCCGATGCGTTTAGGCACCAGCTCGCCAAAAATAATCGTGGTGAAGGTGATGGTGGTGACGACGATGGCGGTGGCCGAGATCGCCGCCGCGCTCTGGTGAACACCCCAGGTCTCCAACCACAAGGCCAGCCCGTCGCTAAAAGCAGCCTCGCCCACGATACCGTTGAGCACGCCAATGGACGTGATGCCCACCTGTACCGTGCTCAGGAACTGGTTGGGCTGGCCCAGCAGCACCAAGGCGGCCTGCGCCCCCTTGTCTCCCGCCTCGGCCATCGCCGCCAGGCGCGCTTTGCGGCTAGCGGCCAAAGCCAACTCCGACATGGCAAAAACGCCATTGAGCAAAGTCAGAAAAACAATCAGCAAAAATTCCATCGCGGGGCCACGACAATAAACACCATGGCACTTTACTTGATTGGGGACTTACAGGGCTGCAACGCTGCGCTGGGGCGTTTACTGGATCGCATCGATTTCTCCCCCTCGCGCGATACCGCCTGCTTTGTCGGTGACCTGGTCAACCGCGGGCCGGATTCGCTGGGCGTTTTGCAGCGCTTGATGGCGCTGGGCGATGCGGCCCGCTGCATTCTGGGTAACCATGACTTGCACCTGCTCGCAGTCGCCCACGGCATCCGGGCACCGCACAGCGGCGATACGCTGGAGCCGATTCTGAACAGCCCGCAACGCGAGAGCCTGCTGGCCTGGCTGCGCGCGCAGCCGCTGGCGCGGATGGAGTCACCCTTTGGCAAAGACCTGCTGCTGGTGCACGCCGGAGTGCTGCCCGGCTGGACCGCGCAGAAAACCCTGGCGCTGGCAGGCGAGGTTGAAGCCGTTCTGCGCAGCGATGACGTACACGGCTATTTGCGAACCATGTATGGCAACACGCCTTCAAACTGGTCGGACGACTTGCAAGGTGCAGACCGCTTGCGCGTGGTGGTGAACGCGCTCACCCGCTTGCGCTACTGCAGCGCCGATGGCGTAATGGAATTTGCGAACAAAGAGACGCAAGCTCCGGCCGGTTACCTGCCCTGGTTTGATGTGCCAGGGCGCGCCAGCGCCGACACGGCGATTGCCTTCGGCCACTGGGCCGCGCTGGGGTGGACTGCTCGAAACAATGTGTGGTGCTTGGACACGGGTTGCGTCTGGGGGCGCAGCTTGAGCGCGCTGCGCATCGACGGCCTGGACGCGCGTGGCGAATTCATCACCAGCCGCTTCGTAGTGGATTGCAGCGCCGGGTGTTGACGCTGAAGCCCCTGGCCGAAACGGGCCACCCACCATCACACAGCCCGCTCAGACGGACTTGAACAAAGCGGCGACCACCCGCTTCGGTTTGATATTCGCCGAAATGCTGCGCCCGCTGGATGGCGGCTTGGCCGGCTCCCAGCTTGGAGCCTCTGGGGCGGCGGCGGGCTCATAGGGTTTGTCAAAAAACGGATCACGCGGGGCCGCTGCGCGGGTGCTCTCGCGCCGGGGCGCGCGGTCGGTGTGCTCGCGCCGCTCGACCCGGTCGCTGCGCTCCAGGCGCTCGCCACGGTCACGCTCCACGCTGTCGCGGCGGGGCGCACGTTCCGGCGCGCCCATCTCCATGGGCTCGATCTCGCACTTTTTCTTGATCAGTTTTTCAATATCGGCCAGTAAGCGGGCGTCGTTGCCGCCACCCACAAAGCTGACCGCCAGGCCCGAGGCGCCGGCGCGGCCGGTGCGGCCAATGCGGTGCACATAGTCTTCGGCATTGAAGGGCAGATCGAAATTGAACACGGCGGGCACATCTTTGATGTCCAGGCCGCGCGCGGCCACGTCAGTGCACACCAGCAAATCGACCTCGCCTTTTTTGAAGGCGTCCAGCGCTTTCAAGCGCTCGTCCTGGCTTTTGTCGCCGTGCAGCGCGGTGGTGTTCAGGCCTTCGCGCTCCAGCGAGCGCGCCAAGCGGGCACAACCCAGTTTGCTGTTGACAAACACAAAGGCCTGCTTCATGCCACGGGTACGCAGCACTTGGTGCAAGGCCGCGCGTTTGTCTTCGTCGCTCACGCTGTAGAAACGCTGCTCCACATTCGGCGCCGTGGCGTTGGAGCGGGCGACTTCAATGGTGACCGGGTTTTGCAGATAGCTGCCGGCCAGGCGCTTGATCTCGGGCGAGAAGGTGGCGGAGAACAGCAGCGTGGTGCGCTGCTTGGGCAGGTAGCTCAGGATGCGCTGCAGGTCGGGCAGAAAACCGATATCGAGCATGCGGTCGGCCTCGTCGAGCACCACGTATTCGACCTGGTTCAGCACCGCGCTTTTGGCCTCGATGTGGTCCAGCAAACGGCCAGGGGTGGCAACCAGCACCTCCACGCCTTTTTTCAATTCGGCGGTCTGCGGCTTCATGTCGATGCCGCCAAAGACCACAGCGCAGCGCAGATCGGTGTACTTGGCGTAGAGCTTGACCTGTTGCGCCACCTGGTCGGCCAGCTCGCGCGTGGGCAGCAAAACCAGCGCGCGCACCGGGTGGCGTGCGGGCGAAGTAGATGCGTTTTCATGCTTGAGCATGCGCTGCAGCAGCGGCAGCGTGAAGGCGGCGGTTTTGCCGGTACCGGTTTGGGCAGCGCCCATCACGTCCTGGCCGGTCAGCACCACGGGAATGGCCTGCGCCTGGATCGGCGTCATGCGCTCGTAGCCCATTTCGGCCACGGCGCGGGCCAGTTTGTCGGCGAGTTGGAGTTGGGCAAATGCCATCGCGGGCGCCGCGTCCTCCGGCGGCGATGATGGGGTGGCGGCAGCGTCTGCCGGGGTATCAGAGTGGGAAGATTCGGTGGAATTCAAGTGCGTCAGATCGGTCATGCATAGCAGGAAAAGTTGCTATCCGTCCGATAGCAGGGGGCGCCGAGAAGCGGCGCTGCGGAGGATTATCCCCGATGCACCGGTTTTGCCGTCAAAGCCTCGCCAATCAGGCCTTGGGCAAGGTCACGCCGACCTGCCCCTGGTACTTGCCGCCACGGTCTTTGTAACTGGTCTCGCACACCTCGTCGCTCTCGAAAAACAGCACCTGCGCGCAGCCCTCACCCGCATAAATTTTGGCCGGTAGGGGCGTGGTGTTGGAGAACTCCAGCGTCACGTAGCCTTCCCACTCGGGCTCAAAGGGCGTGACGTTGACGATGATGCCGCAGCGCGCATAGGTGCTTTTGCCTACGCAAATCGTCAGCACATTGCGCGGGATGCGGAAAAACTCCACCGTGCGCGCCAGCGCAAAGCTGTTGGGCGGGATGATGCAGACATCGTCGTGGAAGTCGACAAAGCTTTTTTCATCGAAGTTCTTGGGGTCCACCACCGTGCTGTGGATGTTGGTGAACACCTTGAATTCCGGGGCGCAACGGATGTCATAACCGTAGCTGCTGGTGCCGTAGGAGATGATTTTTTTGCCGTCGACTTGGCGGATTTGCCCGGGCTCGAAGGGTTCGATCATGCCGGTGGACTCGGCCATGCGGCGGATCCAGGTGTCACTTTTGATGCTCATGCGCGCTCTCTCGGGTCAATGGCCAGGTTCGGCGAGTCAAGGCGCGATTTTGCCCTGCACGCCCTCGACCAGAAAATCCATGCCCAGAATCTGCGGATCGGTCAGCGTTTGCCCGGCCGCGATCACCACGCGCCCGGCGTTGTCCCGCACCGCGCCGCTGGCGTGAAAAGGATTCAAGCGCCCCGCCGCGATGTCGCGCTGGCGCGCCAGCACTTCATCCTGCACCGCCTTGGGAACTTTGGCACCGAAGCTGCCCACCTGAACCATGCCCTCTTTCACACCGCCCCAGACGTTGCCGGGCTTCCAGCTGCCATCGAGCGCTGCGCGGGCGCGACCCGTGTAGTACGCGCCCCATTCGTGGGTCACGGCCAGGATTTGCGCGTCGGGCGCGATATGGCGCATGTCCGAGTGGTAGGCCACCGCCCATTTGCCGCGCTCCTGGGCGGCGGCCATCACAGCGGTGGACGCCGTGTGAAAGGCCAGCACATCCGCGCCCTGGTTGAACAGCGTCATGGCCGCATCCCGCTCGCGCGCCGGGTCAAACCAGGTGTTGAGCCAGATCAGCTTGACTGTTGCTTGCGGATCGACCGAACGCATACCCAAGGCGAAGGCGTTGATACCCTGCACCACTTCCGGAATCGGAAAACCCGCCACATACCCGGCCACATGGCTTTTGCTCATGCGCGCGGCAGCGATACCGGCCAGGTAACGGCCTTCGTAATAGCGGGCGTTGGCAGCGGCGACATTGGCAGAGGTTTTGTAACCCGTGATGGATTCAAAACGCACATTCGGAAAATCCCGCGCCACCGCCAAAGTGGGCTCCATGTAGCCAAAGCTGGGCGTGAATATCAGCGTATTGCCCTGGCGCGCAAGGTCGCGGATCACGCGCTCGGCGTCCGGCCCCTCGGCCACGCTCTCGACGAAGCTGGTTTGCACCGTATCACCCAACGCCTTTTGCAAGACCTGGCGACCCAGCTCATGCTGGTGCACCCAGCCCGCGTCGGTGATGGGCGTGACATAGACAAAAGCCGCTTTGAGCGGAGGGACTTTGTCCGGGGTGGATTGGGCGCTGGCAAAGCCCGCAAAAAAAGCCAGCAAACAAGCCGCCACGCGTGTGGCTGCGAGGTTTTTGTACATGGTAGTCCTCTACATGGCCCCGGAACACACAAAGAAAAAGCCCGCCGGGGCGCGGGCTTTATGGCCTTGATTTTAGTTGCCCGCAGCGGTGCTAGCATCGCGCCGCGCCAACGCCAACCCGGCTGCGGTGAACCCCTTGACTGACATGCTCCGCGATTCCACCACTTCCGCTGCCAGCCACAGGCCCACCGAGTGGCCGACCTGGACCTTGATTGCGCTCATCTACAGCCTATGGGTTGCCGCACTGGCCTGGTATGCGGTACAAGGCGGCCTGGCTCCATGGCTCATGCTGACCCTGGTCTGCGCCTGGTACATGAGCATGCAGCATGAACTGGTCCACGGCCATCCCACCCGCTCGGCGCGGATCAACCGCTGGTTCGGCTTGATGCCACTGGCCGTCTGGTACCCCTTTGATATTTACCGCGACAGCCATCTGGCCCACCACCGCGACGAGTTGCTGACCTTCCCCGGCGAAGATCCCGAGAGCAACTACATGGACCCGCCCGACTTTGCCGCGTGCAGCGCCCCGCAGCGCGCGCTGCTGGTGGCGCAGCGCACTACGCTCGGGCGCATGTGTATCACGCCGGCCTTTGCCACAGCCCATTTGCTTCAAGAAATGGTGCGACCCGCAACCTGGCGCAAGGGAGCCAAGGCCTGGAGCTGGGCCCAGCACCTGGGCTTGCTCGGACTGCTGCTATGGGGTGTTCACGCCAGCACCGGCATGCCGGTGTGGATGTATCTGCTCAGCGGCTACTTCGCGCTGGGCCTGGCCTGCCTGCGCTCGCTGTATGAGCACCGGCCGGCGGCCCGGCCGGCGCACCGTATTGTGGTGAATGAAGCCGGTTGGTTCTGGCGATGGCTGTACCTGAACAACAACTACCACGCGGTGCACCATGCCCGTCCGGCGCTGGCTTGGTATGCGATTCCAGGGGCTT
>Ga0214921_10001967_pt1 | contig 34382 bp, 31 predicted proteins | sample LL1505_MetaG_FD_177992 | JGI IMG/M metagenome (GOLD analysis project Ga0214921, IMG submission 177992) | Freshwater microbial communities from Lake Lanier, Atlanta, Georgia, United States - LL-1505 | ecosystem: Environmental > Aquatic > Freshwater > Lake | place: USA: Georgia | collected... | reverse complement strand
ATTTGTGGTTGAGATTCAAAACATTGTAATCCACTAATTATCTTAATTTGATAGTCAATGCCATGATTAATACCATGCTTATCAATGTAATCAATTATTTTTTTTGCACCGGTTTTGTTGATTGAATACATAAATGTACCACCAATATAGAAATCTTTGTTTAATTCAGCCACAGCAACCGATTCAGAAACTAGGTTATAAACATTGTAATTTCTATTTTTCTCAAACATATGATACCCTAAAAACAATACTTCTCTCAAGACAAAATCATTATTTGATTTTAAGGCTTCAAGTTGTTTCTTAAAATTAGAACAAAGTACAAAGTCATCTTCCATGATAACATAATATTCATGTTGTGAATCATTTACCAATCGTTTCCATAAATTATAATGTGATAAAGCACATCCTATAACACCTCTTCTACTTCCGAAATCGTTGTTTCTAAACAAATGTTTTAATTCACTTGTAGGCTTCAACAACGCCCCATCAATAGCTTTAATAAATTCATAATCCTCACTAGATATACCTGAATCAACCAGTTTTTTCATTGTATCTTTTTTTCTATCACTGCGTCTTTCCAAATTAACTATTTTAATAAATGCATTGTTGTTTTCAACAGTTTCGATTCCATACGTTCTCTCCGTTAAATCACTTTCTTCTTTTGATTTACTAACAAACTGCTGTTCATTATTTAAATCATACGCGTTTTTAACAGTTTTTGTATTTCTATCCGATGTTAATCTGCCAATATGACGACAAGTGATTTTATTGAAAAAAGCGGATTTATATCCTTTTTCGCTCCATTTTTTAGCGTAATCCATTTCAAAAAATTGATTTTCAGAATCATAGTTGCCTAATTTTAATATCACACTAGCATCAATTATCGAAGGTCGGAAACTATAATGAGGCCAGTAGTGGCAATTCATATAATTAAATACACCATCACAGTGTTTATGCATTACAATATCACCAGTTACATCTAGATCATTTGATATCGAAACATGACCACGCGAATTGTAATGTTCAATGATCTCTCCATAATTTCTATTAAACAAAACCTGTTTCACATTCTCTTTACTACATTCATTGCTGTTCAATGCTTTGATACCTTCTTCTATATAATTCATTTTCCGATGAAAAAGAAAATCATCTTCCATATGTATCCAATATTTAGGTTTCACTTCGTTTAATTTATTCCATATAATATTCATACTATTTCTATGACCTTTTTCTTGACCTGTTTTCATATAATATTGAATCCATGGAAACAATGATTGCATTTGTTTTCTGTCATCATCATCCGAATTATCATCAACACAAAACCATGTACCTATTGACTTGACATCCAACCAATGATTTAAAATAGAATAAACAGTTTGTTTAAATAGTTCCAACCTTTTACATGTAGTAAATGTAATCATTATAGTTTCTTTTGATGAGTTTTCCATACTTTTTTTGGATAAATGTGAAATAAAATGTGAATTAGGCTCACACAACAAATGCTTACATTTATCAAATAATATGTTCCAACATGTAATCATATTTGATTCGATTTCTTCGTTTTTCTTACCAAAACCACATATAATATCATCAATTAGATAAAATAAGCGAGTTTTTATAGTATCTTTTTCTTCATTAAAAAGATCTATATAAAACAAGAAATTCGAAATTGTGGCTTTCATTAGATTGTCATGTACCAATCGATTCAAAAATATTTTTTTGCAACATTCATAACCGCTTTGTTTGTCGTTGGCATAAAAAGCAGAGACAACGTTATTATATTCAAGTTGATCTTTATAGCACAAATCAACCATAAAAAGTTTTTCAACCAATTTTTTACTGTAGTTTTTGAATCTATGATAAAGAGCATTTACAAGAAGATGTTCCCCTTCTTTTGTTAAATAATTAATAGCGTTGATGATACCTTCAATACGTTCAGGGTCATATTCAATTGTTTTATACCAATACTTCAACGCATTTTTCATGTCGTTTTTGGCCATGTACATATTACCTATTGCAAAAGCACTAACATATTTTTCTTGTAACCACATATTTAAATCCAAGCATTTTTTGTACCACTCAATTGATTCATCCATATATCCTGAATCTTTGTAACTCTGAGCACAATAAAACGCATAACGACATGATAATCCATAATCGCTCTCCAGAACATCATAGTGCGCTTTTTTCAGTATATTGGCATCATCAAAATATTTGTTTGGATTTTGACTTCGATTTCCACTTCTTCCTGAAACAATATAATAGTCACCTTCAATATTTTTATGTGGTGTAGAATTTTCAGAACATGCAAGATATTCATGCAATACACCAACGAATCGCCAACGTTTGCGATTATTTATCAATAACGGACGAATATAAACAACATCATTACCAAAATTAAATGTATAACCATCATGTTCGTATATATGTGGTAAAACAAGATTCCCTACAATTTCGTCATCCGCATCAAAAATAAAAAGCAAATCCGTTTTATTGTAGGCTGATTCAAGTGCGAGGGTTCTATTATGACCGAAATCTCTCCATTCATGTTGAATTAATTCACCCTGAATGTTTTTTTCTTTGAAAAAATCGATGATTAACTCCTTTGTATTATCAGTGGATCCAGTGTCGCATATAACCCAATAACTGAAATCTATTTTTTCACATAAATTGTTGAGTGTTTTGACAATAATATGTGATTCGTTTTTCACAATCATGTTTAAACAAATTGTTTTTGTCATGACAGTAGTAATAATCTAATTTATAAAAAGAATTTGATATAAATAACAGTTAAGATTACTAACACAATATAATATCAATCAATAAATATTCAAATTGTTTTTAATAAAAATAATATATTATACTAATAATAATAATACACTTTACCAAAAAAATATGGCAAATACTAGAATTAATTATGATGAATGCAGAACAAAAAAAATGTTACAACAAGCTACTGATCCAGGAAGATACATATTGAATGTTCCAGGGAATGGTTCAAAACCTTGTTATATGGAGGATCCACAAATTAGAATTCAAAAATGGGGAGCAAATTTACGCACAAATTCAATCAATTTAGAAAGCGAATTAATAGGTTTAGGTGCAAATCAAGGTAATAGTAATAATCGTTTTTTAAGTAGAGATTGTTTAGTGAAAGATCAATATCAAACATACAATGTACATAATGAGCCAATAGAGTATCCTAGTTGTAACAACTTATACACAGAAGAATCTAGAACAATTATGCCGGCATGGACCGCGAGAGATTTAGAGCAAGTCGATTGGTATGTTTTGCCTTTAAATCCTCAGGAAAATACTTGTCTGCCTTTTCAAAATAACGTTAGTACTCGAATTTTAGAAAAAGATTACTTTGTACCCGGTTATCCATGTCCATAAAAAGGCTATACATAAAATATATAAAAATACTATGTTATATATTATCAATATAGAAACATTATGGATATAATTGAAAGTAAATCAATTGAAGAAATTTCTACAATTGTTGAAACAATAGAAAAATATTTACTAACAGATGATTATGAAAATGCTTTTATTATATTTTTGTTACACATCAAAAGATTGAATAATTTAGATAGAGATGAATTAATATATTATTTTTACAATCGTTATATAACAAAATCCCGACAAAATTAAAATACAATAAAACTATAAAAACAATATATATTATAATAATATATATTATTTATATATACAAAATATAAAATACTTGATATAAATAAATGGAAATAGCCATACCGTTAGTTGCATTAGGTGGTATGTATATTATATCAAATCAACCATCAAAAAATTGCGGACCTAAAAAAAACTTAAAATCAATATTAAAAGGTGATTCAACTAATGGATTTTCTTATCAAAACCAAAGACAACATCAATACCAACAACCAGCAACCGAAAATTTCACTACTATGGGCGCATCTCCGACCAATCTTGGTGTAACGTCCAATTACTTACCCAACACAGATATCCCACCACAAAATTATCCATCACTCAATAAAAGTCAATTAATAGATAACGTTTATCAATATCAAAATCCGAATGAGGCCTCTGACAAATATTTCAATCAAAGTGTTTATGAAAATAGAGTAAATAATGGATTACAGGTAGGTTCTGATATTAAAAATGTATATTCAATGTCAGGTAATTATTTAAAATCCGAAGAATTTAAACATAATAACATGATTCCCTTTTATGGAGGGAAAATAAAAGGAAATGTTTATGATATGAATTTAGCAGAAACTATTCTAGATAACATGTCTGGTACTGGTTCGCAAATGATTAAAAAGATTGAACAAGCACCATTATTTAAACCAGAAGAAAATATTAATTGGGCTTTCGGTGCTCCCAATAATAGTGATTTTTATCAATCCCGTGTAAATCCTGGAATGAAAATGAACAATGTAAAACCATTTGATTCGGAATATGTTGCACCTGGTTTAGGTCAAGGATACGGTACCCAAGGTAGTGGTGGATTTAATTCTGGTATGGAAGCAAGAAATTCTTGGTTACCAAAAACAGTCGATGAATTACGTGTTGATACAAATCCTCGAGTTGAATATGAATTAATAAATCATGAAGGTCCTGCTGATTCTTATATTAAAAACTTGGGTATGATTGGGCGTGTAGAAAAAAATCTACCTGATACATTTTTTATTAATACACAGGATAGATGGTTAACCACCACAGGTTTAGAAAAAGGTGAAACGTTACGACCTATTCAAGAAATGGGAATTATTAAGAGAGAAGATTGTGAGAATGATTATGTCGGTCCAGGAAATGATAGTAGAAAAACAAGTTATGTCCCATCTGCATTTGAACAATCCAAGAGACAACCTAGTGAAACTTGTGATTTGGGTGTTGCATCAGCAAGGGGACAAGGTCCCGTTACAAATGCTGAACATAGCAGTTATAAAAATTACAATAATAATCGTTCAAGTGTAAAACCAGTTGATACATTCCGCAGTGGATTTAGTGGTGCAATCGGTGCAGTTGTAGCACCATTAATGGATGTTTTAAGACCTTCTAGAAAAGATGAATTAGTCAATAATATTCGTGTTTATGGTGATGGTGGATCGAGTGTTCCTTCTAGTTATGTTATTAATTCAAATGATAAAACTGCTACAACAGTAAAAGAAACAACATTGTATGCCCCACGAGGAAATATTAATAATCAAAGAGATTCGAATCATTATGTAAATACCCATGTTCCACTTGATTTAACGCAGAGAGATACAACAGCTTGTTCTACAATGGGATTCGTTGGTGGTTTATCAACAAATGAAGGTATGATGATTTATGATTCAACCTATGCACAGACAAATAATGATATTAAATCACAAACTATTTACAACAGACCCAATCAAGGTGGAACCCAAATATTCAATCAACAAATGAATGTTAATACTTATCGCGATGATGCGAATCGATATGATGATCGTTTATTTACCCCTAGTTCTATAGTCCCATTACCTGCTGGTAAAGAACAAATCGGTAAATTTAATACACCTCAAATGTATGATGAAAGTAAAATTGGTTGTGAAAGAATAAGTCCTGATTTATTGGACGCATTTCGTCAAAATCCATACACTCATAGTTTAACGACTTCTGCATAAAATAATACGTATAAATTAGAATATAAAATGAATGATACTATATTATTATAAATATAGTATTATTAGTATTATTAGTATTTGTATTATTATTGTTGTTAATATTAGTAATTAGTATTATCATATGCATATGAACGAAATAGACAAAAATATTACAATTGAAGGCCATGAAAGTATTATTGAAAAATTGAATTATTTTAATAATATTCATAAAATACCCAATATAATTTTTCACGGTGGTTGTGGTACTGGTAAAAAAACGATTGTAAATCATTTTATAAATACAATATACAATGGCGATAAAGAAAAGATTAAAACATTTGTTATGTATGTTAATTGTGCGCATGGAAAAGGTATCAAATTTATAAGAGAAGAATTAAAGTTTTTTGCAAAAACACATATAATCTCCAATGGTGGTGATATTTTCAAAAGTGTTATATTATTGAATGCTGACAAATTGACAATGGATGCTCAATCCGCATTAAGACGATGCATCGAGTTATTTAGTCATTCGACAAGATTTTTTATTGTAATAGAAGATAAATATAAATTATTAAAACCGATTTTGTCACGTTTTTGTGAAATATATGTTCCAGAGTTAATGATAAAAAACTCCATAGTTAATTTACATAATATAAATGAAGAAACTGGTCATTTGGTTTCTCTCCAAAAGGAGGTAAAAAACTATATGGATGGATTAGGAATTGATTTAGATGCTTCCTCACATGGCAAGACCATCAATCCTAAATCCAAAAACGAGAGTATAATAAAAAAGAATGTGGATTTCTCATTAAAATTATACGAAAAAGGATTCAATGCATTGGATTTGATCGCATTGATAGAGAGAAATCTTGTAAGCAGTAAAAATATAATGAATAACGAAAAGAAATTCGAATTTTTAATTACATTCAATAAAATACGTAAAGAATTTAGGAATGAAAAAACACTCTTGTTATTTATATTACATTTTATGTTTTTGAGTTCAGAATATAATTTAGAAAATATTTCATTTATGTAAATAACTAGGGATAACGAAAAAAGAAACATAAAACATAAACATAAAACATAAACATAAAACAAAATGGATGATTTCAACGTTTCTAGTCTTCATGAATCAAAAAATGAATGGGGAGCACGTATATTGACAATTTTAACCCCTTTAATTGCTGAAGGGTTTCAATCTATATTTGACGAATCGTTAAAGTTATGCAAAGAAAACAACGAAATGGATAAATATTTGATGACATTTCAGAATCTAATCAGGCGAATCCCACAATGGAATCCTTTAATTGTAGAACAAGAGAAAAAGCGCATTATAGAGAGAAGTGGTTGTAATTATTTAGAAGATTTAATTACATGTGTTCATATAATTCAACTTAAAATATTAACTGCTATGCGCGCTGGTCAAAAGCAGAAAAAGATAGATATTACTATTCCAAAATTAAATGATTTTATTCATAATGTTTATGTTCATACTGCTAGGAAATTATACAAATCAATCTATTTGTTTGAGTTGAATATTCCACCACTACAAAAACAGAAATACAATCGCGAATTTGAGATTTTAATCCAAGAAAGCATATTAAATGCTATCCGTGATAGTATTCCTATTGAAAGTATATTAAGAGCATATATGGATGAATCCATCGAAGAACAAGTTACAGAAGAGATTAAAGAAGAAGTGATTATGGATAAAGAAACAGAAACCAATAAAGATGTAAAAGAAATTATTGAAGACAGTGTGAATACAGGCGCAATTACGAGAGAAGTTGCTACAACAGAGACATTATCATCATCATCATCATCCGAATCCGCATCAATTCCAAGCAATAAATTGTCATTTAGTGAAGAATTGGAAAAAATAAATGTTATATTGGATGATAACCAGGGTAACAATCAAGGTAACAATCAAGATAATAGCATAGAAAATCAAACCAATAGTTATAGCGATTTCGATGATATAAACGAAAATCCGCCTTTGTCGAAACTTAAAATTTTGGATGAATCGTTAGAATTATCCAATTTGGATGTTCATAACATTGATCCGCCATCCATCGAATTGGATTTACCGGATTTAATCAATGATTTGGATATTGAAGTATTGGAATAAATGGGTAAATGCGTAAAACAAAAAATTAGAATATAATTTTATTTAATATATTAGCAATATGGACAATATTTTTATTTTTGCAGGAATTATATCCGTTATTTTTTTGATTGTTAAATTTTTGGAAATGCGGTTTATCGAAAAAGAGAATAAACCATTGAAATTTTTAATTCGTGACACATTGTTGGTGTATTTTAGTGTAATAATTGGATATTATTTGGTAGAACAAATATCTCCCGTTATTAAAAATATGGATGGTGGATCTGTCACGGGATCAACCGGTAATCAAGCAGTATTCACCGATCAACCAGGGTTTTAGATATGTGAATATTTTTATTATATTATAATATATAAATATACGTTATAATATGAGTAAAAAACGGGACCGTGATGGTGATGATCATGATGACAATCAAAAAAAAAGATATGTTGATCCTTTTTTCAGTACCAAAAATATGATTTCTAATTTTTTTACAACCAGAAAATATAATGATAAATTATTCGAACTATTAAACAATTCAAAAACCCAATTAGAATTGGTATCTACATCTAGTTTAAAATCTTTTATATTTAAATTAACAATTGAAAATTCAAAATCTTATATTATGAAACTTTCACTTCTCACTCCAGATATTAATATAAATTTGAAAAATTGTTTAGAATCACTTAACGTTACAACGAAAACAACAGAAATAGAAAGTAATTTCACTAATGAAGCTAATAATCAAATGTATATAAATAAAGAATTAGAAAACAAAAAAATTAATCCTATTTATCCTATTGTTATTCATTATAATATTTATGATTTAGAAAAATCAAAAGAGTTGTTAGAATTATTGAAATCTAAAAACAGTAATATTGAAAATGTTATAAATTGTTTAAGATATTATATTAATGGTATATTTAAGAATAATAATAGACAAATTATTTTTAAATTAGGAGTTATTTTAATGGATGAAATAGCAGATAGTGAAACTGCTTTTGAATTTTTTATAAAAAATAATATAAATAATATAAATGCAGTTTATTCACATGTTTATTATCAATTTATTTATTTGTTTTTGATTATTGGTATAATTAATTTTGATATGCATCAAGACAATGTATTGGTTTATCCTAAATATGCTAAATATAATAATATTAATACACAAATGATTGATTGTGGAGAAATTGATGATTTAAAAGATATAAATAAAAACAAATATTTAACAAAAGATGAAAAAATGTTTATTAATAATATTCGAAATTCTCTAATAATAGAGTTGAATAGTATAATAGAAAAGTTTAAAATAGATAATAGAATAGAAGAAAAGAATAAAATAAATTTTATAATGAAAACAATGAATATAATAAATATAATATGTTGGGCAGTTAACAGAAAAAATCCGGACTATGTGTTAGAAAATAAAATATCGACTATTCATCAAATGGATGAATGGTTTAAACCTTCTATTTTGGTAAAAGAATATATAGAAAAGGTAAGTACTATAGAAAATCAAGATAAATTGAATTATCAATACAAAAATATAATTAAAGGATCTGAAATGGGTAATTTAATAGAAAATTTGTTAAAAAATGAATATTTCATCATTAGCAATACTACAGACAATGATAATACAATTTTTAAAAAAACTTTTGAAATATTAATTCAAAATTACTCAATTAATAAATGCGGTAGTTATCATGATTATGATAATTATGATAATTATGGTCCATCATGTATAATCAATGGTGGTAAAAAAAATAAAAAATTTAAAAAAAGATACAAAACACTGCATTCTATTAAATCGAATATAAAAATAAAAAGAAAATCAAAAAAGTTTAAAAAAATAAAAACGTATAACAATAAATAAACAGACACATTTATATTGTTTCTCTCTACCTCCCGGTCCAACATTTTATAAGAGGTTTATTTATATTTCGGTTATTTACATCATTTATATATTCTTCATAGGAATACCCAAAATTTAAATAATTGAATATACTTCCAAATAAGGATGGACATTTCTTTAAAACTGGGTATTGTGAATATATCATACACGCAAATATACGTTCAAAACAACATCGATCCGCTCTATTATGTATATAATTTACTAAATTCAAAAAATTAAACTTATTTTGCAAATGTTTCAAACAGTCGTGTGTTATCATAGATTGAATACCGAAGCAACCATTCCATTCTGGTGATTTACCTAAAATCTTAATTGTTTGGTCATTTTTTAACATTTTTCTTATTATACCACCATTTTTTAGACCTTGTATTATACGCATCGAATTATCTACATTTTCAGTGTCCGCAGTAAAATGCCATAAAGGACAAACTGGTAAATTTATTTTACCAAATGGAATGCATGAATGAAAAAATATACTATCGTGAATCATAACGGCTTTTGTAGTCCATGGATGATAATAATAATAATGATAGGCCAAATATTCACCTCTTCCAGGATATTCGGATTGTATATATTGAACATTATCATCTTGACACATTTTAACTACAAATTCATAATTACTATTATCGTCTATTACAACAATTTTATTTTTTGGGTAATATATTCTTATAGTTGATATACAACGATTCCAATATTTATTCGTTCTCTCACACCGTACATGTCTCGTGATTATAAATGTAAAGGTCATGTCACAGTGTATATATTATTGTTGGTGAATTAGTCTATATCTATATATTTGTAAAATTAATTATTGAAATATAAATATGATTTATATAAATTTTGTTTAATATATTTATATAAATAAAATTTTTAGTTTTTACTTAAAATACCACTAAATGTAATTTGTAGATCTATATATGTTTATTTTGACATGTTTATTTTGACAATAGTGGAATTTTATCAATATTGATTAAATTTTCAACTACTCCTTTCATTTTTGATATAGAATTAAACGGAACAACAAATTTTGAAAATTCCGGACGTGACAATTGATTTTCAGGTGTGTGATTATGTGAGCAACGAGCAATCATTTTATATAATTTGAATTCAGGATATCTATCTTCACCATTTGTTTTATATAATAAATTGATTCCTTTATCATCAGAACACCATTCGACTACTAATTTAACAATTGGATTATTATTTTCTAAATATTTTACATTGGATATATCTTCCACCAAATAATCAAAAATGGAACATGCTAATCGACATATATCAAAACTGTAATTTGGATCTATACGTGGTTTTTTATTATTAAAATAAGGCTCTGTATTATATTGTGTTGCAGCGTCACCACCATTTTCAAAACTATCACTACAAAATAAATTACCTTTGTATTTATAGATAGCTCTACCAAAATCAATTATTTTAAACAATCTACCAAATGTTGGAACCTTGTAGTATTGGTTTTTATAACAATAATAAACGTATTTTTTATCAGTGTGATTATACATAACGTTGTTAGTATGTAAATCATTATGTGTAAATGAAAATGTTTTTTGATAAGTTAATAAAATCATTATTATTTGCATAAACGCAGAAAGCCATTCTTCTTCGGATAATTCATTACTAGCGATCAAATCATCAAATGTATTTTCACATGATTCCATGCATATTAATTCTACTGGGAATTCGGGTATTCTTGCTTCTATGTATTCAGAGTCGCTATCATATGATGTATATTCTGTGTCGTTGTCGTTGTCGTTGTCGTTGTCGTTGGTATCAACATTTACTAAATCGTGATTTTCATCATATGTATCATATGTATCATATGCATCGCAAGATTCACATTGATTATCACGATCATCGTTTTCGATTAAATCATGTATTTTAATGCTTAATGATTTTTCAGATGCATGAGATGTATCAGATGTATAGGATGTTCTAGATGAACAAGAAGATGAAGATCGTAAAGATGTATTTGTTTTTTCAAATGGTAAATTTGTCGTATTATTATCTAATGAAATTTCTTGTAACTCTATCTCGCATTCGTCACTTTTGTCACTTTTGTCACCTTTGTCACCACTACTATTATCAGACCCATCATGACAAAATATATCATCCAATTCTTGCATTGTATTATTAATGTCCGCGACATCAAGTATTATATTTTCATTATTATCATTGGATTGATCACAAATAACAATTTTTTTTAAATTTTTAGAAGAATATTGATTATTTGATTCGTAATCATAATTTTCATCATCTACTTCAAACAATACATTTTTATTTTTGTTAAAATAATCCGACTGCATCAAATAATCCAAATCGTCGCAAATATTAAATGTATAGTTTTTTTTTATTCCTAAAAAAGATCCATAATAATCTAAACCATGTATAAAATTTGTATTATGAAGCAATATACTAGACAAATATACAAAAAAACTATCAACATAGGCTGAATTATTGATATTTAATAGTTTCGAATGTACTTTGTTGTTGTTGTTGTTGTTGTTGTTGTTGTTGTTGTTGTTGTTGTTGTTTGGTGTATCAATGATACCGTCTGGTTCAATAGAAGGTAGGTTATATAAATATGTTTGTTCTGATAATTTATTATTGTCCATCATATGATATTTACCTGTCATAAATTTAATAGGATCCAATAATGGGGCAAATTTCATAAATACAACCTTGTCTTTTGATTTTTGATTCACTACATTTTTAATTCTACAATTGTACAAACATTGATTTATATAATTATCTTCGGTTATGTCATCGTCATCGCTTTTTATATCATCACTCTCTTCACCCTCGTCACCCTCGTCACCCTGATCATCATCTTCATCCTCGTCCTCATAAAGCGAATAAACATTACTAATAAACCATTTATTATTAAGATTTATGCTATTGTAATTTTGTAAATTCAATGAAAAAAATCTTGAATAAATAGGAATATAGTTTTGTAATTTAGAAACATTGGCTATTTTTTCTAAACTTTGAAATAGTTCAACATTTTTGCGTTTTTGATAATTAATATTGAATAATTCCTCATTTGGCTCAGTGATGTTGTTATTAGACATATTATTAGGTAAATATAATAAAAAAAACAGTTGATTTTAACTAATATTCTTCTAAACATTGATTCAATTTATTTTTGCGTAACTTCAAAAATATTAATTTTTATCAAGTATATAGACATATCTATATCACATAAATAGACATAATCTTATAATGTCGCTAGAATTGAGAAAATTTGACATGAAAAATATTAGTTTTAAGCCTAATGAAAATAAAGGTCCTGTAGTAGTATTAATAGGTCGTCGTGACACTGGTAAAAGTTTTTTAGTAAAAGATTTGCTATATTATCATCAGGATATTCCAGTAGGTAGTGTCATTTCTGGAACAGAAGAAGGTAATGGTTTCTATGGGAAAATGGTACCAAAATTATTTATTCACAATGAATACAATACTGCAATCATTGAAAATATATTGAAACGTCAAAAAACAATTTTGAAACAAATTAAAAAAGAGATAGAGACATTCAAACGCAGCACAATTGACGCAAGAACATTTGCAATTTTGGATGATTGTTTATATGATAATACATGGGCGAGAGATAAAATGATGCGCCTTCTTTTTATGAATGGTAGACATTGGAAGATCATGTTGATTATTACCATGCAATATCCGCTAGGTATTCCACCTTCTTTGCGAACAAACATAGATTATGTTTTTATTTTGAGAGAACCCTATATAGCAAATAGACGCAGAATTTTCGATAATTATGCTGGTATGTTTCCAACATTTGAATCATTTTGTCAAGTGATGGATCAATGCACTGAAAATTATGAGTGTTTAGTAATAAACAACAATGCAAAATCGAATAAATTACAAGACCAGGTGTTTTGGTACAAAGCGGACAGTCATAATGACTTTAAACTAGGATCAAAAGAATTCTGGGAATTATCCAAAGATATGGGATCGGATGATGAGGAAGAAAAATATGATCCGAATAATATGAAGAAGCGAGGTCAGGGTCCAAAAATTAGTGTGAAGAAGACAAAGTGGTAATGCAATCCTATGGTAATGATTGATTCAACCTGTTATTTATATTATTTATATTGTTATCGATAAAAACACATTTATCTATAACTTCCTGTGATAATTCACATTTTTCTATTGTATTATTCAATTTTGTACCAGATTTCACAATAGTCGGATGTACATCATGAAACCCCGGTAAATTATATTTGCTATCGTCTTCTTTGTATTTTGGTGTAATATTGTTAAAATCATGTTCAAAATATTCCCAATTACAAAAATCATAGATTTTTTTCATTGTTTCGTGCGGGTTTTCAACCAATTCACTGTAAGAAATAAACAAAAAACTATTATCTTGGTTGTTTTTTTTTGCATGTAATACCCCGTTTAATGAACGCATAATAGGTTCGCTATTTAAATTCAAAAATTCATGGCAGTTTTTTTCGATGTTATTTTTTTTGTATAATTTATAAAATGAATTGACGATTTCTAAAATGGGACGTTCCAATACAATAATCTTTATGTCTTTGTCAATGTATTTTTTCAAAAGTGTCACATTGTCGGGTATTGTCCAAGAACGACATTTATCCACAATTATTTTTTCATTTTCGTCCATGTTTTTGTAGTATATTTGTGGAATGGACGAAATTAATTCGGTAACAGTGGATTCGCGGTTGTTTGCAGTGATTTGTTCTCTCGAAGTAGTTGTACATGATACATGCATATCCCACATTAATTGACAGACAGCGGAATTTCCTTCGGAGTGAATAAGTGGATTTTGTGATAGTATTGCGGATAAAAGCGTGGAACCAGAACGAGGCAACCCACTCAAACAAACAAATTGATTGTATTTTTTCATGTGGATGTATTGGTGTATATTACAACGTGAATATATTTAATTCGTTATTTATATATTACATCTTTTCTCATTTAAAATGCCCATTTTATAGAACAAAAAAATAAGAAAGTGCAAAATCAATAGACGTGCTTACCCGTTTGGGCGTTTTTTGTCAATGAACACAAATGCCAATATATTTGCACATTTGTATTACTAGTAATTTGAAATGTACCACTAGTACCAGCAAATGTTAAAATAGTGTTGTATGTTGAAGAACTAGATACTGTAGCTCCAGTTTGAGTATATGTTATTTAGATAGGAGCAAATATTTGATTTAAATCGAGTGGTTGTCCCAAACCCGCATAATTTTCAACTATATAATTTGTAGGATTACTATATGAACTACCATTATTAATTGCAAATATTTGATTTAAATCTGTTTGCCCAGTAATACCCGCATAATTATTTACTAGAAATCCAGTAGCAGAAGCATCCATACTACCAGCAGTATATGGTGCAAATACTGTGTTTAAATCAATCAATGACCCTGAATTATTAATGTAGTAATATGTATTGGGTATTATTTTATATATTAAAAGAATAACACCTGCTCCACCACCACCACCACCACCACGAACACCACTATAATAACCACCACCTCCACCACCGCCACCATAGTAACCACCACCACCACCACCACCACCACCAAAATAAAGACCACCACCACCACCACCACCACCACCACTACCACCACCCCCTCCAATATTACCTGTTCGATAATTACAACTACCGCCACCACCTCCATATTGACTAACACCTCCTCCGCTATAATAACCACCACCACCACCTGATAAATCTAGGCTAACACCACCACCATTACCACCACTACCACCGCTACTAAAATAACCACCACCACCACCACCACCACCACCACCATAACCACCACTACCACCAGTTAAAGAAGCGGAATAACCACCAGCACCTCCACCACCACCATAATATAATTGTGTATAACTATTTGTTATACCCGTATTTCCCTGTCCTGATGGAAACGTTCCACCACTTACACCACCACCACCTATAGCAGTAACTGATAAAGATGGTGATGTTTTTGGTATAACAATACTACTAGTATCTTGCGTACCAGCACCTACTGTTAATAAAAATGAATAGGATGAATTTATTATAAAAGGATTATTATTATTTAAAAGATCAATTACTTGTCCTCCATTGCCTCCAGCTGTTGTCCCGTTAGCACCACCCGCAACTAAAAATAAATCATATAATGCTATATTTGTATTTGGTGTTGGTACAATTGTGAAATTTCCAGTTTTTAATCGTAACATATTATATGTACCAGATACATCAGAAACAAAATTATAAGATCCATCTGCTGAAATAATATTAAATCCTGGAACTGAAGCCATTTTATTTATGTATGTATTTATATATTTATTATAAACATATAAATAATTTATAAAGATAATACATATTACAATACAAAACCCAACATACTAAACAATCATTATGTCATTCATATACACACCATCATCCATATACAAACAATTTCTTATCAACCAATTCAACAACAAACCCATAACCAATATACACCCATCCAACCCATCCAATCCCAATTTACCTAAAGAATTATGTGATATCATAAAAAGTTTTTGTTTTTATGATACTGTCTCGTACCAAATAATGTGTAATATCATCAGATACAAAGTCGATATTTGCGATATTATCAACGAACATGTTATCAACAACGAACAACTATTCATTGATTATTTTGAAGACGAAGATGAAGAAACACCACACAACCTAGATCATGCAACTGTTATCTATACTATTCAAAAATACAACCCACTAGAAAACACCTTTTATTTTTCGATGAGTAACGTAATTGATATTTGTCTAAAATGCGGTAATTATGTATCATGTAGTACCCCCGATATACCTAACAACATACGTTGCACATGTTAATCATCCTCCTTTCTCTCCACAAAATAATTCATTATATCCGCCTTAAACTCTTCACTCATCTTTTCAGTAGGTACCAAAACACCAAAATCATCATATACAATATCCTGTTCTGGAGAGAAACGATGATTCATCAATATTTGCCATCTCTCTACATATTGTCTATTCTTTTTAGATCCGTGAAAATAATGTCTTATCACACCTGGTACATATCCCAAACGTAATAATTTGGCTTTTTTCTGATACTCAGTCATACTATTGTTATAATCTTCATGATAATTATCGTGATTCATTTTTTCCGATTTGTTAATTAAAGAAAGAGCAAATATTTTATCACCTGAACCCAAAACACCTTTGTCGTATATTCCTCCAATAGATTCATATGCTCTTCGTGTCATTGCCCATGCATACCCTGGATGCCAGAAATCCATGTGTTTTGTAATGTATTTTTTATTTTTTGAAAAACTGTATCCAAAACTATTGAATATATTTAAGGAAGATTCGTCTCTCGCCATATCGACACAATGACTAAAAATTTGAACTACATCTTTGCAACCATTAAGAATCTTCAATGTATCCAATGCCCATGTAGAACTATCAAATTCGACATCCGCATCGATCCATGCAAAAGCTTTATAATTTTTAGGCAACAAATGTTTTACTGCTAAATTAACCATGTTTTCTTTATGCCATAAAGGTGTTTGTGTTCTTATTTGTAAGTGATTGCGATTATTTTTTTTGGTTACATAGTATCGTTGGTTACCATATACCATTTCGACAATAAAAAGATTTACATGTTCTTCCTCATTTTCAAAACGATTGACAAACTCGTTCAAAAGACGATATCTACGTGCGTACAAACACGGGTTGGATACCACTATAATAACATTTAATTTTTCTTCAATAGGATCATTGTTTTTAATAGCATGTTTAATATCATTTTGTTTATAGTGAATATTATCTATTTCTATTCCATTTACAATTGTCATTTTGGGTATATACAATAAATAAATATATTTTTAATATTTATTTATCGAATTTGTTTATCGAATTTGTTTATCGAATTTGTTTATCGAATTTATTTATCGAATTTATTTATTTGCAAAAGGACCACTTACCAATAAACTTTGACCGTTGTCCGATTTTCCAATAACAACATTTTCACTTTCAAATAATTCACTTCTGATATCAGAAACAGAAATTTCCTCTTTTTCTGCCTTTTCTACTAAAACACTCTCTTGAGTATTCATATTAGCAATACCTACTAAATTACCCTCGTCATCAATTGTTTGCGTTAATGCATTACCTGATTTTTCAGCCTTTTTAATATTTTCTTCGATAGCTTTCTGTTTCGTCTCTTTCAATCGTTGTTCAAATGCAGTCTTGGCATTTGTTTCATTTTTCACTTTTTCGCTCATGAGTTTGTTGAGTTCCTCCTCCATATATTCAACACGACCGGTCTTATATGCCTCAGGATCCCATGGCATCCACATACCTACTGGTCCGACAAATACATCATGGTTTGGATCAACTTCTCTCAACATTTTGCACCTTAACTCTGCTTCTTCCATGGAAGGGTATATACCTCGTACTTTTAATCCACGAGTAGCAGTTTGAAAATTATATTTAATACCAAATAATTTTTCCAAATCATCTTCATTCTTATCTAAAAATGTCTTATAATCGTCATCAATTGTATATTGAGTTAATGCCACTTTTTCTTCCTTAACAAATTCTTCAAAGTCTTTCATAACATCATCAAAAAGAAGATTGTATTTGAATGAGAGAAAATTCAAAAATTGCGAAAATTTTTCCATCGATTTATTGATTTCCCATTTCTTTAGGAATTCTTCAAAGAAAAAGGCATCTTTTTGTTTTAAAATTTTTTCAGGAGAAACAAAAGAAACACACACGAATTTTTGTCCTGCAATTGGCTTGTCCTCTTCTAATAAATCTACATATTTAGGATTTACAGAACCGTCGCTATTTAGTTTTCTCTCAAATGATGGTTCTTTATTCTCTGCAACATTTGTTTTTTTTGACTTTGTCTGTTTTGTTGTTGAAGATGTTGTTGTTTTTACCATGATCTATATTAATAATATTAATATGTTTAATATGTTTAAGTTTTATTTTATTAATAATATTTTAAATATCATTTATTTTTTTTCTAATTAATTAATATAAATGCATAACAACATGTTTGACGTCAACGAATTAATTAAACGTATTATAAAATACCTTGTTGAAGGTTTTATGGTTGCTATTGCAGCCTATGCCATCCCAAAACGTTCATTAAACATTGAAGAAATTCTTATGATTGCTTTAACTGCTGCAGCCACATTTAGTATCCTAGATACATATGTCCCAGTTATTGGAGTTACTGCTAGGACAGGTGCTGGTTTTGGAATTGGAAGTAATTTAGTCGGGTTTCCTGGGGGATTATAACTGCATATATGGTAAGGGATTATAATATATTTTTATAAAATCTAATAAAATTGATTTTATAAAATTAATATAAACGTATAGTAACAACATAACATAATAAAAATGCGATTTAACAGTGAAAATCTTATTGACTATTGCAAAAACAACAACATAACTTTATTACAAACATATGATAATGTGAAACGAGAAAGTTATATTGAAGGAAAATGTATTTTTGATGAATGTAAAAGTACATTCCGCAAAAATTTTAGACAACTGGTAAAAACGGGTGCATATTGTGGTAGTTGTATGAGTAAAATATCAAGTGTTAAAATACATAATTCGAAAGTTAATTATGATATAAATGTATTAGATAATTTTTGTAATGAAAATAATATATTACTAACAGATGATTATTCAAATAAATTAGTAAATAGAGATACTATAATTGAAGGAATTTGTAAAAATTGTAATTGTGAAAATATTTTTAGTAAACCATTTAGGCAACTATTAAAAATAAATGGATATTGTGATTTTTGCAGTAAAGAAAATGGTAAGACAAAAGTTTTAGAAACAAACATGAAAAAATATGATGTTGATAATGTTATGAAATTTCAAATTTTTAAAAATAAACAAAAACAAACTATGATAAATCAATATGGTGTAGAACATAATTCTCAATTAGAAAGTATAAAACAACAAAAACGTGAGAAAAGTATTGAAAAATATGGGACTGCATATACTTTACAATCTCCTGAAATACGAGATAAAATAAAACATACTAATTTACAAAAATATGGAGTCGAAAATCCACAACAAAATATTGAAATAAAGAATAAAACTTATGCAACTAATATGATAAAATATGGTAGTAAGTATCCATTAAACAATATAGATATCAAGAAAAAAATAATACAAACCAATTTAGAGAAATATGGAGTTTCACACCATTCACAAAATGCAGAAATAGCTGAATACATGTTACAGTCTTCATATAATAAAAAGAATTATACTTTGCCATCTGGAAAGGTAACAACATATCAAGGTTATGAAAATTTTGCACTAGACGAGCTTTTGTTTATTGAAAAAATAGATGAAGACGATATAATTACTGATAGAAAACTAGTGCCTGAAATTTGGTATAATGACATAAACAACAAGAAACATAGACATTATGTTGATATTTATATCAAATCACAAAATCGATGTGTAGAAGTAAAATCAACATGGACAAATCAAGAAAAAAATAACGTATTAGAAAAGAAAATGGCTGCAGAAATGTTAGGATATAAATATGACATTTGGATTTATGATAAAAAGAAAAATAAAACTGAACTATAATAAAAAACAACCAAACCAAATCAAACACTAAATTGTAGGTATAAACTCCCAATCCAATTCTTCACATATTTTTTTCCAAATATTATCCTGTTCAATTCTTTTCTCTCGATCCTTCAACATTGGGAAATGTTCCAAGTATTGATTTTCTTTTAATAATTCACAAAGTTTGTACGCAGTATAATAGTAATTTAAAAAATTAACTCGATCATCAGGGCAAAATTTAGAATAAGGTGCCTGTAATTCCATAAACAAATTGAACAACTTATCTTCTAATTCGGGTGACATAACTGGTGGTTTGATTCCTAATTTGTCTTTTATAAAAGGTATATGTTCATAGTATTTATTATAGCCTAGTTTTTTTAAAATCTCTTTTGTTTTTGAATTGGTAATTTGTGTTACCTTAATGCGTTCTTTTTTAATTTGATGTTTAATATTTTCAATGACTTCAGGTGGAATTTGTGTAGTTTCTTTCCCTTGAAATTGTGCAATAATTTCTTTAAAATGATTGATTCTTTTGTATGCATAAAAACAAACTTCTTTAGGAGGTTCTTTATAAGACGGTTTCTCATTTTCTATTAAATAAGGAACATTTTTAAAACAAACATTACATATTAAAATACCTTCATCATCAAGAGGTATTAGCTCACCTTTATAACAAAATTTACAAATATCCGAATTATTTACAAAATGATTGACATCGATAAATGAATCATCTATATTACTCAAGTATTTTTTTACAATGTTGTTGTTTTTGTTTTCAATTGTAATATTGTGATTATCCTTTAATTTAAAGAAACTGGCTAATTTTTTTGTTTTTTCTGTTGTTATTAATCCAATATTATTTTTTTTAGAGTTATTAATTTCATCTGTCCCGCTTACACTATCGGCAACAAAAACATCGTTGGATATACTTTTTTTATTTTCAAAATAATCAAAAATATATTTTGAATTATCCAAATAATATTTCTTCCTTTTTTCTTTAATTCTTTTAATGTCATTTTGAATTTCTTTAATTTTATCCTTTATATCCATTATTTCTTCAATGGACAAACCTGAATCACTGTTTTTTTGTAAATATAATAATGTTTCATGTAATTTTAATTTTTCTTTTTTAAGTTCAGGTATTGTATTTTCTTCATCATATTGAAATTGATCTACAAACTCACTATGTTTTCCATCCAATGTTGTTGATATTTTTTTATCTATGAATATTTTTTTTTCTAGTTTAGGCTTAAATGATGGCATTTTGAAATAAATACAGGATTACAAAATAAAATATAATAGATATTGTAGCGTATTATTTAATTCATATTTGTTTAAAAATAATATTATTGTATATTGTAGTATATTGCGTTTATATGTTGAAATAACATACTATTAAGCAATTTCAATATGTTTAACATAAATGTTATGATGTAAGTATATTTTATATGCATGTGTCATAACAATATTTTTTTATTTACATAAAATTATATAAATATTTTTTTTTTGACAACAAATAATAATTAAATTAATTAATTTAAATTCCATAATTTTTTTTTCTTTAGGAATAGTATAAAAATGGGAGGAGGTCTAATGCAACTAGTCGCCTACGGCGCCCAAGATGTCTATCTTACAGGTAATCCACAAATCACTTTCTGGAAAGTAACATACAGACGTTACACAAACTTTGCTATTGAATCAATTGAACAAACATTCAACGGTCAAGCCGATTTCGGTCGTCGTGTCCAATGTGTTATTAGTAGAAACGGTGATCTTGCTTACCGTACCTATTTACAAGTAACACTTCCTGAAATTAACCAACTTATGGGTGTTGGTGCCTACATTGCTGGTGAAGGTACTGGTGTCTATGCCCGTTGGTTAGATTTCCCAGGCGAACAACTTGTCGCTCAAGTTGAAGTCGAAATTGGTGGTCAAAGAATTGATCGTCAATATGGTGACTGGATGCACATCTGGAATCAACTAACCATGTCAGCTGAACAACAACGTGGTTATTTCCAAATGGTTGGTAATACCACTCAACTTACATTCATCACTGATCCATCCTTCGCTGATGTTGATGGTCCTTGTGACTCATTAGCACCACGTCAAGTTTGTGCTCCAAGAAACGCTCTTCCAGAAACAACTCTGTACATTCCACTTCAATTTTGGTTCTGTACCAATCCTGGTTTAGCTCTTCCTTTAATCGCTCTCCAATATCACGAAGTTAAAATTAACTTAGATATTCGTCCTATTGATGAATGTTTATGGGCTGTTACAACCCTTTCATGTGCTACTCCTGGCACCCCTCCAACTGCTGCTACTCAATATGCTCCTGGTCGTCCAGTCCCAGCTACCATTGCATACAATCAATCTATTGTTGCTGCTTCCCTTTACGTTGATTACGTATTCCTTGATACTGATGAACGTAGAAGAATGGCACAAAACCCTCACGAGTACCTTATCACACAGCTTCAATTCACTGGTGATGAATCAGTCGGTTCATCATCCAACAAGATCAAGCTTAACTTCAACCACCCTGTTAAGGAATTAATCTGGGTTGTTCAACCTGATCAAAACGTTGATTACTGTTCATCCCTTGTATGTGATGCTCTTCTATTCAAGGTTCTTGGTGCTCAACCATTCAACTACACTGATGCTGTTGATGCTCTTCCAAACGCTGTCCATGCTTTTGGTGGCCCAACTGAAGTCGGTAACCAAACTGGTTTCATTGATGCTCGTGGTCTATTCCAAGACGCTGGTGCCATGGATGCTTACATCCCTGATGGCTTCTCCGGCTACTGGCACGGTCCATCAAACCCATACAATGAGCCAAACCTTGGTGGCGAACGTGTTCCATTAAATGCTGCTGCTGCCGCTGCTGCTGCTGCTGCCAACTCATTAGCCAGTTTAACAGCTGTCCAAGATCTTGATCCTAACCACATCGGTGGATCAACTGTTTCTGATGCTGGTACATTCGTTCTTACAGAGACATCCCTTGACATGCATTGTTGGGGTCAAAATCCAGTCGTCACCGCTAAGCTTCAACTTAACGGCCAAGATCGTTTCTCTGAGCGTGAAGGATCATACTTCTCATTGGTCCAACCATACCAATCACACACCAGAAACCCTGATGAAGGTATCAATGTTTACAGTTTTGCGTTGAGGCCTGAAGAACATCAGCCCTCAGGCACGTGCAACTTCTCCAGAATTGATAATGCCACACTACAATTGGTCTTATCTAATGCCACTGTTGAAGGTACCAAGACTGCTAAGGTCCGTGTTTATGCTACAAACTATAACGTTCTAAGAATTATGTCAGGCATTAAATCGTATATACAACAATATACAATAGTACAAAATGTATTATCCGTCTGTGCCGAACAGTTGGCTGCCATATTAGATATTTGCTTCCTAATATGGATAAACAGTGTAAAGCAGATATGTGAAAAACAGGATTTCACATCATATAACCAGCTAGTCTTCGTTTGACTAATTTGTCAAGTGAAGGCGACATTTCTAAAATGCAGGAACATCCTTAGAGCCTTTTCTACTACTTCATTATGTGAAAATATAATGAATACCCGGGGTAATGACCTAGGGCACAGTAACAACGAAAAGGATTGGACAATCCGCAGCCAAGCTCCTAAATGCGCAAATGCAAGCACATGGAGAAGGTTCAGAGACTATAATGGAATGGGTCAGAGAAAGTTAGCAACTTTCAATGAAGACTTAAGGGATAGTCCAATTTATTAATGAAAATTAATAAAACTATATGCTTATGGGGCGGCCTCGCATATAGTAACTAAATACTCTATATCGTGTTATTATATTTTTTATTTTATAAAAATTAATACCATAATAAATAATAAAAATTAATATTATAAAATTTTATAATATTAAAATTGAAAACAACTTAAATAAAAGTGTATATATAACAATATACAATGGAAATAGATAATCAAAAACATTTAGACCGTTTCAATAAAAATCCACCACACCCATCTTACATTGCTGGTTTTATAGATGGTGATGGATGTATTTTTATAAGGAAAATAACTGATGGTTATCAATCAGGATTTACAATTACACAATGTAGAACAAACATATTGCAGGTTATGCGATATCATTTTGGTGGAAGTATTACTTCTTCATCAAATAGAAATGATAAAACTATAAATATGATGAATGATGATGATTATTATCACAAATATAATGTAAGAAATCAATACAATTTATTGATTCGTAACAATGAATATCAAATATTAATGGATTATTTGAGAGAAAGTTTTATTATAAAAGAACACCAATATCAATGTTTATATGAATTTAATAAATTAGCAAATTTGAAAAATAAAAATGAAGAAAAAGATATTTTACACATCAAATGTTCTGAATACAATAATATAAAATATAATTTTGATGAGTCAAACATTTCACGATTAAATATTGAATATATTTCAGGGCTATTCGACGCAGAAGGATGTTTCTTTATTTATAATGATTTGGATGATTGGAATATAACGATAAGTCAAAAAAATCATCCTTTATTATTAAATGAAATACAAAAATTTTTAGGTTTTGGTAAAATAAGTAAACATAAATATAAAATTTATAAAAAATCGCATTGTTTAAAATTTATTCAATTAGTAAAAAAACACTTAATTGTAAAATATAATCAATGTGAAGCATTTGAGGTATTTTTAACCACAAATGATGATATTGTAAAAAAAGACATGTATAAAATTTGTAACGAAGAAAAACATAAAATAGAAGTTTTTAACGATTTAAATCAAAATGAAACGGGTAAAGAAGGTTATTTAGAAACATTAAAAATGAGAAATATAAAAGCACATTTTTGTAGAGAAATTCTTAACAAACAACTATATAAAGAAAAATCTGAAAAAATGAAAGGTGATGGAAATCATAATTATGGTAAATCATTTTCAAAAGAAACTAAGAAAAAAATGTCATGTTCAATAAGAGATAAAAAAGGAGGAATTAGCGATGAAATGATAGTAAAAGTTAGAGAATTAATAGAAAAAGGTTATAAAAATATAGAAATTCAAGAATTACTCTCGTTACTTAGACACACCGTAACCAGAATTAAAAATGGAGATTTAGTATGTAGAAATGAAGAAAAAGACAATAATAAAAAATTATCCAGAGAAGAAGTTAATTTATCAAAACGAAAAATTCATGTAGATGAAATCATATTTGTATTAGAAAAATATATTGAAAAATGGAAACCCACACAAATATTAGATTGTTTAATAGAAGAGAGAAATAAAAATAATATCCCTATCACTATTACAATTGATATTATAAAAAACATCAAAAGAAATTTACAGAATAATAAAACAATAATTTATGAATCAGAAACATCCAAAAATATATATGAATATTACCTTTCTTTATTAGAAAAATATAAAAACATGTAAATAATATATGAATGGATAATGAAATGCAAAAAAAAGATAATAATAACAAATACAAAAATGAATTTATTAAAATGAAACGAGAAAGGAGAGAGCGAAAACGTACAACAAAGAGAGCTGTAACAGGCGAAGAAGTTATTTTTATTTTTGAAAAGGTTTTAGAAAAATGGCCTACAATAAAAATTTATAATACCATTATTCAAAAAAATCCTAATTCAGGAATAGATAAAAAGATAACTGAAACTATCGCTACTGGTAATTGTAAAGTATATGAAACTGAATTATCTAAGGACCGATATGAATATTATGTTTTTTTACGAGAAAAGGTTTATGAAAACAATAAAAAGTAATACAATATCAATAATAATTGTTTCGAGCTAATGATATAGCATAAATATTATAAATGAGTAACATAAAGGCTCATATTCAAAATTTTGATAAAAGTGAAAAGGTAGTCAATACTATTGACACCCTTGATGGCACACATCATGTAACATTTTTAACTTAAAAAGAATTAGGAGAAAAATTAGCAATATTCACCCCACCCCACGCGTAAAAAAATAAAAAAAACAATATTATAATAATATATCACACAGTGATCGCGCCCTCTTAGCTTAGTCGTAGAGCACCAGTCTTGTAAACTGGAGGTCCCGAGTTCAATTCTCGGAGAGGGCTTTATAACCAACCATTTTTATATATTTAGATATAAATATATAAAAACTTTTTATTGATAATATGTATATACATAACACTATACAACACTAGACACTACCAAACCAACATAAATGCAAATATTCGTCAAGACACTCACAGGAAAAACTATTACATTAGAAGTAGAACCAACGGATACAATCGAAAACGTTAAAGAAAAAATTCAATCTAAGGAAGGCGTCCCATGTGATCAACAACGACTCATTTTTGCTGGAAAACAACTAGAAGATGGTCGTACATTATCCGATTATAATATTCAAAAAGAATCTACTCTACATTTAGTTTTACGGTTACGCGGAGGAATATTGTAAATAATAAAAACATATTCCATTTGTAATATCTACAATAAAATATATATTATATATAAAGTCAAATCTATATATATAATAACTTAAATGCAGAATGAATATTTACGCGCATTTGTAATAGGGTCTTGTTTTTTTGTAATAATCCCTTTTTTCTATATTGTTTCCAAATTTAATCCCTTGAAATCAAACATTGATTATACTTTATATACATATTATGCACCACTAGTGTTAGGATTTTTTAATGTTTTATCGTTATTTATAGCAAAACAATTTAAATTGTCAAAAAGGATGCGATTCATAACTATTGGAATAATTGCTCCTTCTATTGTAACACTTTTAATAATATTTAAAAAAGTATATAATTACACAATATCTGAATTGATTCATCATATTTTTTGTCTATACTTATTTTATTTATTTATGTTTAATTGTGTAGTGTATTTATTGGATAAGTATGTATAGTTTACAAAGGTTTCCCTGTTATATCTACATCTACTCGTTCCATTTCAGTAATCATTTTATAAATTTGATAAGGCCTTGTCAAAATAGAATTAATTGTAAAAATATTATTATTATTATCATACCATTTAAAACCCAAATCGCTTCGGTTTGCTACACCAATTGTGTATTCAGACATATTTTCAACACAATGCCACCACCAAGAAGGATTGAATAATAAATCGCCTTCTTCCAACGTATATTCATACTTTGGAATATTTCTTAATATAGATTTATCCTTAAAATAATTCAGCTTAGATACTACAAAAAATCCATTATTACTCAAAACGGGTGATAAATATTCTGAATACTTCGGGTCAATAAATGTCCATTTTTTTTTACCTTTGATATTATAAAATATATTCGATTTAGCAGCACAATGTAATGTTGTACCTGTACCTTTAGCACCAAAAAATAATTGACTCGTTCCTGTATATTCTAAAGGTGTCATCTCGTTTAGTTTTTTTAAATCCAAATCTTTTTGCAAAACTTTACAATCAATAAAAATACTATGGAAATTATTTATATAAATGAGTTCTCCATTTTTAATCATATCACATGCATTTGAAAATCTAACGTTTTCTAAAATTTTAATATTGTCAAATTGATTATTTAACCATTCTTTATTATCCGATTTTGTAAATCCCATAACAGAATATTGACCACAATTTTTTTTTAAATATTCAATATCCCATTTTTTAACACAAGGAAAATCTTTAATAAGTCCTTTTATTACTAATGGTGTTCTATAATTATTTGTATATTCTTGAATTAGATACATTTGATCTGCATGAATATTCGGTAGAACATAAGTATTATTTTGTTTTGGCATTCCATCATACTGCTTATTTAATTTTTCTAAACAACGATTGCAATACGAATAGTACATATCATCAATAAAATTTGTAGGATTATCATGAAATTTGTTTAATTCATCATGTTCTTTAATTGGAAAATCTTTACCAAATAAATTTTTAAAAAAAAATATTAAAAAATAAAAATTTAAAAAAAATATTAATATTAATAAAACTAATATTGTCAAATATACACTAGTATTTTTTTTATAATCAATATTAAATAATTTTCTATTTTTCATTTTCATTTTCATTTTCGTTCGATACTAATATAGAGAAATATTTTTTTAATAAAATTGATTTTATATAGAAATATTGCAATTATATAACAATTTAACAAATATAAAATGATATTTAATACAAATACAGACATGAACACCCCAGCTTATCAACGTGAAAAAAAACAAACATTTATGATATGTCTAGCCGTTGTTATTATAGTTATATTATTATTAGTGTTTTTATAAAAAAAATATATACAACCAAAACCTACAAACATATAAACCTAAAAATCCTACAAACTACAAACTACAAAACAATTTATTCATATTTTTTATTTCTGGTTTTTCTATTTCAGCACTGAACAATTTTATTATTTGTTCGTTATCTCTGAAACGAATAGTATAATCTTGTTGTATATTATTCCTACCAATTCGTCCCAATGCTTGTATAATTTTTTCCTGTGTCAATTTCATATCTTTACTTAAATAACCATGACAAAACTGATAGTTTGTCCCATAAATATAATCACTGGATGCTATTATTAGGTACAACATTTGTTTATCCGCCAAATTCTTCATAATTTCTACATAGTCATTGTTCATATTTTCATGATTTACAAAAACACCAATACCCATCAACAGTAAAATCTTCCAATTATCAGAAACATTGTTTAAAAGCATGATTTTTTCAATAATATCATTATCGATATTACTAGTAAATGCGCGTTTATTATCCATTTCTTCTGCCCATTTTGATAAATGTGAAGGTTTATTAGGAACAAATGTTTCATTAAAATTAACTACTTTCACCATGGAATATAACATTTCCAATTCTTGTCTTATATTTCTTATTTTTACATTGTTTTCCATTTCTCTATCATTTTTATCATTGTTTTTATTTTTTGATTTTTTACCCTTACTATCATCCTCCTGGTCATTTTTGTCTGTTTTACTCAACATATCTTCCATATCCTTTTCTAATCTACCAATTTTTTCATTGATGGTGTTATTATATTGAATCGTTTCTAAGATTGTTTCCATTATTTTTGAAGGAATGTGAGATTGTTGTATATAAAATTTTGCTACTTTTTCTACGTCATTTGCAAGAAATATGGTAGGACCATCTGTTAATGTATATGCATCTTTTGTAGTTATATAAATAGCGCTGTTTCCTAGATCGCTACCATTACCATTACCATTACCATTACCATTACCATTACCATTACCATTGCCATTACTACTACTACCAATGTTCATGTTTTGCGTATTGGGTGGAATCATCTCACTATTAATTCTAGTCAAAACAGTAAAATTTTCTCTTTGCATTTGTGTAACCCCAGGACCAATGCTAGTGCTCTTTTTAAATTTATTACCCTTTTCATCAATATGGTTATTTGGTAAAATTCTTTTCGAACTCGTACTTTTTAAATATATATAAATGCTACCCCATGTACCAGGTTTGATATTTCCTAGTGTTTTTAGATAATATTGTTTGATGGATTGCATAGTAATATCATCCAAAGAACCAAATCTTCTATTGATTTTATAACTATTTTGTATAAAATCCAAATCATTTACATATTTAATAAATTGACATACTTCCTTTAAATCAAAATATCTCAATAACGTCGGATAATTTTCACAATGTTTTACTACGCTAACAACATCATCGTATTCCTCGTATAAATTATGAGGTAAAACTACATAACCATTTTTATTAATTAAAGGTATTGATTTTATGCAATCATGACTAATAATACTTTCTATAAATGCACCAGGAAATTTCATTTTAAAATCACTAATTGTGGATACCAATTCATCTTCTTTTGGTAATGTAGCAGATGATAGTATCATGTTTGGAATCAAATTTTCACTCCAATTTTTTTGAATAATATCATGAAATTCATGATTTTCATAATCCATAGTAATAGTCGGTTCATCCCAATAAGTGATAATATCTTCACGTGTGTTAAATGATAACATATAATACATTGCCGGTAAATAAGATTTAATATCTGAAATAATAATTTCAACCTTATCACCAACACTATTATCTACTTTCCATATTCCACCTGATCTTGTGTTTTTTGTATATTCTTTTGCTGAGAAATAATGCAATCGAATGTCCGAGGCATCATTGCACCCAAATGCGAATGCAATTTTTTTATTGATAGAAATTGCTGATCTAGCCAATGCCAAACCAACGTGTCTAGCAGCACAAACAAAGATGATTTTATGCTGTTTTGCTAATCCAATAGGTGTCAAAGTTTTACCAGTACCAGTTGGTGCAATATACAACAATAGCTTTGGTTTTGATATTTTCGATAATGCAAATATTTTTTTTTGATGTTCGTATAAAGATAAATCATTGTATTTCAATAAATCCCCATTTCTCTCGATAAATTCATATGCATTTGTTACAATACTATTAATATTTATTTTTTCTTCGTAAAAATCCAATGTAGATTGTATGACCTGCAAAACATGTTTGTTTATTTTTGACACAGAATTTTTAATTAATTTGTACAATACAAAATAATATGACATCCATTTTTCATGCTTCTTTTTGTATAGATCCAACAAATTACCCAAACGATCTATTAAAACCGTCTCATATATTTCAATATTTTGAATCGTATCTATACTATTATTTTGTAATCGAATCATATCCGCTTTTTTTATTTGAATATTAGTAGAAACACCATGTGTTAAATATGACATATCATATGTTTTTTTCAGTTTTTGTATTTTTTCATGAAAATATTTATTATAGAGATAATCCTCCATTTCCTTTGAATATTCTATTTTTAAAAAGGAAAACAAAGAATTAAAATGATTGATTTTAATATTTACATTTTCATAACCTTCATCAATCAATTCTAGTACTTTTTTTTCAGTCGCTGATACAGGAATTTCAGTAGTATCCCATTCAACTTTGGTTAATTTTCGTTGAATTAGATCCATTGTTTGTGATTGCCTGTATGATAGATATGGTAACTTATTATGCTATTAATTTTTGCTATTAATTTTTGCTATCAGTTTTATTATAGAGTTTATTTGTTGTATATAGCCTATATTTAATATCAATTTTATTTTAAAATTGATTTAAAATAATATATTATCATGAAATTAACAAAGTAATTAACAAAGTAAAACAAAACATGCCACTTATCTATAGCATCGAAGGAAATATTGGTTCAGGTAAATCCACTTTATTGTCAAATTTACGCAGTCATTTTGACAATCCAACAAAAAACCCGGAAGAAAAGACAAACCCAAGAAAAATAATATTTGTAAAAGAACCAGTAGATGAATGGGAAGCAATTCAAGATACAAATGGAATCACCATGTTGGAAAAATTCTACAATGATCAAGATAAATATTCATTTCCATTTCAAATGATGGCTTATATTTCAAGATTAGCACTATTAAAAGAAGCTATCAAAAACAATCCAGAGCCAGATACTATTATCATAAGCGAACGTTGCTTATATACAGACAAGTATGTTTTTGCAAAAATGTTGTATGATTCTGGTAAAATAGAAGACGTTTGTTATAAAATTTACAATAAATGGTTTGATACATTTGCATGTGAATTACCAATTGAAGGAGCTATTTATGTTAAAACGAATCCAGATATTTGCAATAAACGAATTATATTGCGTTCAAGAAATGGAGAGAGTTCCATACCATTATCCTATTTAGAGAACTGTCATATGTATCATAATAATATGATTACAGTTTTAGAGGATAAAACAGAAAAGAGTAAATTATTAGAATTAAATGGTAATGTGGATATTTTTGAAAATAAAGATCAAATTAACCAATGGATTTTAGAAATTGAAAGATTTATTTTATAAACATATTATAACAAGCAGTTTATAAAAATAATATATACTCATTTTTATGATAAATAACAATGAGTCAAAAACAAACGTCACACAACCCGGAAATATAGACAATACAATTCTTTTTTATATTTATTACACAAATTCATCGATTGAAAATAATAGTATGAATATTGAAAAACAAATGGAAATTGCAGTATTATCCAATTTGAAACAGATAAACATAGGTTTATATAATATTTCCAAAAACGATAATAAAAATGCTGTTGTTATTGACAACATTACAAAAAATGCAAAGGCACGTCTAGTAACACGTTATAGAATGGAAAAAAAACACATTGAAGATTTATATGTCAATTTAATTTATTTTAATGATAATGATTTGACAAAGGTATTGGATGTATTGTTATATGAGACATATTACTTTCCCAAAAAACAAGAAGCTAAAAAAAACATCAAAGGGAAATATTCATTTATTTTATTGAACGATGATTATGATATAATAGATACAAAACAAAATAATATCAAAACTGAAACCGACAACAAAATAATAACAACAATTAAAACAAATTTAAACTCGAATATTATTTTTACAGAAATTTCATTTAATGAAAATGTGGAAAGATTATCATCAACTTATATAAGAAATATTGCAATCACTAGTAATTATGATAAATTTGACGATATGATGATGAAACTAGGTTATAGTAAAAAAAATAGTGACAAGATTTTGAATGTAATAAGGAATTCATCCAATGTTATGACAATGGGTGATATTTTTAACAAAACCACGTCTATAATGTCCGACCTTGGGTCAAAATTATATAGTAAGATAAATGATACGATTAGTGATTCAAACACTGCAAATAGTGCAAACAACAACACAATTAACTTAAATGGAAACGGTACTGTTTATGCCATTAATGGTGGAACTAACAAACGCAAAAGATCGAAACGCAAAACATCGAAACAACTCAAACATAAAAAAATAAAAAGAAAAACAAAAACAAAAACGAAAAAAATATAATCACTATATAATATAAAATGGAAAAAACTGCTTGGGTTCATCTATTTCATATTATTATAGTGAGTGGGTTATTTTTATACATTGGAATCATGCAAACAAAGTTGCCAAAATTTATATATCCAATATTGATTGGTCTCGGAATAGTTATTATTCTTTATCATATTTATAAATCGCTCTTTAAAAAAGACGCATGGATCAATTATATTCATATATTTATTGTTGGTCCTTTGTTGATTTATATTGGATACAAAAAAGAACAAACACCTCGTAAATTCTTTGAAATTATACTCATGTTGGCCTTTGCAAGTTTCGGATATCATTTGTATTATTTGATTTTTAATTAGTCTCAACTGTTATTTTAACCCTAGTAGTTTGACCATCTTCTTCATTATCCAGGCGGTCAATGCAAATAATATACCACCCCATAAAGTATCTATAAATACAGTAGTCCATTTCCATTTTGTTAAAAGAGCACGAGATGTCGTTTCATAGACAGCATAAACTACAATACCAAATAGGAATGCATCTTGTACTGATTTGTTTGGTTGTATAATAAAGTAATAAATTCCAAAAATCAAGAAAACATAACATAGGAGTGTTGCTGTAATGTTAGCCTTTAGTGCTGAACCTTGAACAGCTATAACCTGATTCTCGAAATATGGTTTCATCATTGTCAAAAAGATACCATCGATTATTACAAACACTATTGCAGTTATAAGTAGTTTATACATGCTCAAATATATTCAAATGTCTATGTATTATGGAGAGATAATAAAACCCCGCGATACTAATATTCTAATAATTGAATATTTAATCCCTTGGACGGCTTAAATTTTAAAATGTCCAATTCACGTTTTGTAGTTGGAAACAAATCATTACCATAAATATCTGCTAATAATAACCATTCAAACATACCACCAATATAAATAAAAACTGAAAAAAACCCTAATTTAACTAATTGTTTGTATTTGTTAAAAATAGTGATATCATTGTTGTTTTTGCCGTATATTATAATTTGTTTCTGTCCTATTATATGTTTATTTCGAATAAATGAATTTATTATGGCCTCTTCTTTTTCTACATTAATTGTACTCGGTAATAAACATTGTTGTTCATGAATTGGTAATGTATTAATTAATATATATTTATCTGGATTTTTTATTGCACATTGTATATCTTCAAAATTAACTTTTTGTACATTATGAGTATTTCCCATAATGTACCTACTTATATTATATTTATATTTTA
>Ga0214921_10001966_pt1 | contig 34394 bp, 30 predicted proteins | sample LL1505_MetaG_FD_177992 | JGI IMG/M metagenome (GOLD analysis project Ga0214921, IMG submission 177992) | Freshwater microbial communities from Lake Lanier, Atlanta, Georgia, United States - LL-1505 | ecosystem: Environmental > Aquatic > Freshwater > Lake | place: USA: Georgia | collected... | reverse complement strand
CCCAAAAGTGGAGAGCGTTACGTAGATGTCACATTGATCATGAATCATAAATCTTTTTTAGTAGATCGATAAAGGGAGGCCTTTCCATTAAATCCAAACAGTCGATCCATCCTTCACTCTTGCCGTCCGTCTTTCTCAGCGTCACTTCTGTGCCTGCCTCCCTCGCCGCTACTTGATCTCCTTCAGAATCCCCGACCAGGAGGACTTCACGAGGAAAGCAGCCCTCTATTTTTGCCATTTGGCAAAGCGCATCCACTTTCCTTACGGGGGGATTCCCATACCAACCCGTTAAATATTGATCCCAACATCGAGCCTTCAGATAAAACTCAAGATCCTCCACCGGGTTGACGGAGGCCACATAGATGGGAATTTTTCCGGCCAATCTTTTCAAAAGCTGGTCAGCCCCCTTCACCTCGGGTGCTTGGGCTACTTTTTCTCGGCAAAGCCGTCCAAACTCTACCACACACTCCTTCACGCAGGCCAGTTGCTGGTCGGGATGACCTGGAATTTCCCGTTTTGCCAACCAGATAAATTTCTCATGCCGTGGCATACTTCCGTTGGCACGATGATATACCCAAGCCTCATTTTGGCTTTTGGGAAAGCGGGCAAAGATCTGCCGAAAGATAACATCTTTGATTCCCTCGGATTCCACCAGGGTGTCGTCGAAGTCGAAGGCGAGAACCCGAATGTTCAGTTGGAAGTACTCAGGGCTCGGACAGCTGCGAGATATTCTCTGCTTTGCTCCTCCAGAATCACAAGATCGGAGCCCAAAGCGATAAACCGATATCCCAGATCCAAATGCCTTTTGGCCTCTCCGAGGACCTGCCGTGAGTGCAAGAGGTGAATTCCTGCGGTCTTACCCGCTTGAAGTGCGGCCTTCCGCACCCGCTCCATCGCCTCCACTACCTTGGGATGATCGAGTTGGCCGGGCAATCCGAGGGACATGGAAAGGTCGTACGGGCCGATATAAACCCCATCAATGCCTTCCACGGAAAGAATCTCCTCCACCTTTGCCACTCCTTGCACATGCTCAATTTGCGCTAAAACAAGTGTCTCGTCATTAGCCCGTCTAACGTAATCCGAGAACTCCCTCCCATAGCCTTGCGCCCGGGCCAGCCCCACCCCCCTCTGCCCTTGGGGCGGGTATTTGCACATGGCCACACAAGCTTCCGCATCTTGGGGACTATTAACCATCGGAACCAACACCCCAGCCGCCCCCGCGTCTAAAACAGCCTTAGCCTGGAGTGGATCAATACCCGCGAGGCGAACCAAGGGGATGGCACCAGCCCTCTCGATTCCCATCAACATGGGTAGCACCTGGCTATTATCAATCGAGGTATGCTCCGTCTCGACCGCCACCCAGTCGAACCCAGCCCCTGCAAAAATCTCCCCGATGGATGGGTGCGCCAGGGAAATCCAGCCCCCAAAAACCGGCTCCTTCTTGGCCAATTTAGATTTCAGTTTTCCTGCCAACATTAGATTTTCCTCAAAACGATACGGCCAAAAGAGCTGAGCCGATTCGACTGCAGAAAGTTCATAAACTCGTGGTTCATATTTGGATCCTTGTTTTCTAGCATAGAATCAAGAAAGGGGGTGGTCTGATTCTTCTTTTTTGCGTACGCTTTTTTGACCACCTCCAAATCCAGCCCCCCAGGGGTACTGAACTCCGCCAGATCGGTTCCCACACCTTGGGCCAAACGGCGCAGTCCCTCGGGCGTATAAAGGTTCAATCTCTCCAAAGGATTCACTGCTGGATGGTCAGGCCCCAAAAAAGAAACGTCAAACCCACTGCATAACCAGGCGGTCGCAAAGATCTTTCCTCCCGCACTCAGACCACCCATGAGGGACTTGAGCTTTTTCTGCGGATTTTCCACCCGATCCATTTTATCAAACCAAAGCACCGCCTTAGCTCCAGTTTCGAGTTGGAGGCCTGCTTCCTTCAAGGCCTCAATCAACCCAGGATCCTCCACTTCACAGAGCGAGACCGAGTCCCCGGCCTGGTCCATCTCCAACCACCTACGCACCCAACCGGCACGGGGCCGATGGATTCGCTCTTTCCTGCCCTCTTCCGCCGCGGGGAGGATCTTTTCCCTCCAGAATTTTCGAGCAGCACTCTCTTTTTCCCAAGTCTCCAAAACCGTAGGCGTTGGCCTTGGGCTCACATACCAAGTTCCACAAGGTTCACAGGTTCGATACTTGGCTCCCTCAAGCTCGAATCTGAGACTGGCCTTTCTTGATCCACAGGCGGGGCAGGCGACCACCCTTAAGTTCGTTTTCTTGGCATAAATCTGTCGGGCATCCTGAGAAACCATCTGCCGATACCGGATCAACAATTTTTCAGGCCACACTTCCGACTCCCGGATCTCAGCATCCACCACGCTTTGCCGCATTCGAGGAGTATCGATAACCGTATGAACCTCAGGCGGGCGGACCTGAGGGGTTAGCCCACCAGAACTGCGTTTCGCCTTACCAATGCGGTAAACCTTCTCAATCAGCTCCATTAACCTCAACGCGTCCTCGCTAGTGCTTTCCGGCACGGGCTTGTCCTCGCGTATACAGGCAAGAAACGATTCCATCTGTACTTTCCAAGAATCGTCCCGGTCATAATAAATCACCTCTTCCGGAGGATTTCCTGCTGCTCCCCTCCCCGTCGCTCCCACTTTTCGACCCACTACCAACGTCTCCCGGCCGTAACTACCCGTCTTGGAAAGAAGCCCACGGATGGACAAATACCCCTCCTCCAAACCCAAATCCATTTGGAAGGTGTGCTTCCAAAGGGTAGCCGATGAGTGAACCTGTGCGACCTGCCCCGATTGATTGCGCACATGGACGAAGGCGTTGTCCTCCACAGGAATCTTCCAGAAATGAGTGCCTAACCAGCCTTCTACCTCGCTAAATTCACCAAGAAAATATCGGCAGAGATCCAACATATGGATCCCTTGATCAATCAAAATGCCGCCACCGGATATCTTGGGATCGTTTCTCCATGAATTTTCAAAGCCGGCCCCACCTGATTTCCCATACAGGCCTCGCAGCCAGAGAATCCTGCCCAACTCCCCCGCTTCGCAGATCGCTTTCGCCTCTTGAACCGCTGGGTGGTGACGATGATTGAATCCGAACATAAGTTTCTGCTGCGGGTGCCGTGCCTCCGCCTGCCTCATCTTTTCCACATCTGCCACATTGCGACCTGGCGGTTTTTCGCAAAAGACATGACAACCCGCTTCCAAAGATTCCACACATAGATCAGGAATCAGATGGTTTGGGGTACATACAAACACCACTTCAGGTCGGTGTTTGGCCAAAGCCTTCGAAAAATCTTTTTCGATCGTCAGGGAAAAAGCTTTTTGACCAACCCGGACAGGGTCCACCACACCAACCACCTCGACTCCCGCCATTTGCTGGGAGGTTTGGTGACGAATCTCACCCATGTACCCATACCCGACGATCAGGGCGCGCAGTTTCATTTTTTCTTTCACAGGTACTGTTTCAGAAGGGCTTGCTGGCAAGGGTCTTTTCTCATCTTTTCTTCCGTCGGAGCCACATCCCTTAGGTAATCCACTCCGGAAGTTGTCTCTTCCACTACAGCAGACCTTACGGGAAGCCCGTGTTCCAGCATCCGTAGCATATCCACTGCCTCAGCCTTCTCGAACTGAGTCTCGGCCAGCTTTGCATATTTCTGCAAAATATCGGATCGGAAAGCGCGGATCCCTGTCTCGCGATACACTTGGGTTTTTGCCGAGACGATATAATGAGGAATAGGGGATCGGGTATAGAAGAGCATATCCCCATTGGTCCTGCAGACAGCTTTCACTACTCCAGGAGAGTTTCGATCTTCCTCTGTCCGAATCGGGCTGAGCAGGCTTACCGCACTCACTTCGGGATATTGGAATGGTTGGAGGGTTGTCTCAATATGCTTCGGGGAAAGGAGCGGTTCGTCCCCTTGGACGTTCACTACGATTCCTCCAGAGAATTTTTGGGCCGCTTCCGCTACCCTCTCCGTACATCTTTCGTGTTTGTCGGAAGTCATCACTGCTTTGCCACCAAACGACTCAACCACCTTCTTGATTTCCAAGTCGCAGGTGGCCACCAACACTTCATCGACCCCTTTTGCCAACAGGGCGCGGCGGCGGACATGCTCGACCATGGGAAGACCGAGAATGAACACTAACGGTTTCCCTGGATAACGGGAGGATGCCATACGGGCTGGGACAACCACCAAGACCCGATCGGTTTTTTTCAGCATCTACTGGGGTAAAACTCCGCAATCCACGTTGATACACTGCCCTGTAATGGCCGAGGCGGAGGGAGAAGCTAGAAAAAGGCAGAGGTTGGCCACCTCTTCTGCCTCAGGCAGTCGATGGAGTGCAGAATTCTCGTCTGCAAACTTTTTCAGATAACTTCCGATCGCCTTACCCTTGCTGGGCGAATATTTGTCGCGAAGGGCTGTTTTCAACCCTGGAGTCTGCACATAAACTGGGCAAACAGCATTCACACGGATTCCCATCGGTCCTAGTTCTTTGGCAAGAGATTGGGTGATTCCATTCACCCCAAACTTGGTGGCGCAATAAACACTGTTATTTGCGCTTCCCCTTTTCCCCGCCAAACTGGAAATATTTATGATCACGCCCCCCTTCTGCATATAAGAAAGGGCCGCTTGGCATCCAAACAGGGTGCTTTTCAGATTGGTCTCCACCATTTCATTCCAAAAATTTTCATCGATCTTCTTCAAAGGTCGCCAAGCAGAGATTCCTACATTATTGATCCAGAGATTGATCGGCCCTCCAAAGACTGCCGCCTCTTTGGCCGATCTCCGCAGGCTGTGTGGAAGGCGGGCGTCCGTGTTGATCCAAAGAGCAGATTTTTTAGAGAGCGGCTCGATCCCTGAAACTTTCTTCCGTGAAAGCAAACTTACCTTCCAGCTTTCACCTAGAAGCCTTTGGGCAATCACTAGGCCAAGGCCTTGGGAAGCTCCAGTGATGACGGCATGAAGTTGCTTCATTTTTGAATTGAGCCGGAAAGCTCGGTTAGCCTGTGCCAATGAGGACCATCATAAAGCTGGATCAGAGGCACCGCGAATCCCCCCAATCGGAAAGCGGGCCTTCCAGAAACTCCCAGAAACCAGTGGTGCCATGGGCAGGGTTCATCAACCAAGTGATTGTCATCTGGTAGCCATGGATAGTCCATAAACCGAGATACTTCTCCATCGGGCATAATTTTCTCAAGACGGTTGCAGCAATAGAATACTTTGGTTTTTTTCTCACGTAAGATCGTAAAATATTTTTGCACACTGACCGACTTCATCTCTTGCATGGAAGCCACGTTAATAGCTAGATCAATCTCGCCAGCGGGAAGGTTGCCCAGATTTTCAGCTGGTACGTAGGTAAAATGCGCGTCCGCCCCCCCTCCTCCCGCAAGAACATGGAAGTCTTTGGGGTAGGCCTTCTCAAGATTCTGGGCCTGAACAGCCAAAGTTGCACCCAAATCGATCAGAATAAGACGTGCCGAGGGCCAAGTTTCGTGGAGAAAGGCACTCATGATTCCCGGGCCATCGCCAATGAGAGCAACTGTGCTAGGAGGGCTTTTCAGTTTTGTCTTAAGAAGACACATGGTGCAAACATGCCGAAAGGCATCCGTAGAAAAAAAGAGACCCATTTTCCTGACCGTTCTCCTGGCTTTTAGTAGCTCACAGAATAAGCCTAGTTGACTTAAAAGAAGTAACTTAGACGCGATTTCTACCTCTCGTAGACAGTGCCCAAGCCAAGAGGGCCTTCTATCACTTTCCCCAAAACCATAACCCAAAATTCGGCCGGGACTGTGGCCATCCGAAAGTTCTGTTCTAAATTGTTTTTGGAATTCGCGCCAATGGGAAGACTCTTCCCCCATACAAATGGCTTGACCACTTCTATAAAACTGATTTCTCAACTGCAAACTGGGCGACATAAGTTAAGTTCTGTCCATTACATCAAATCGTCATGCAGGTGAACCCACCATCCACGGCAATTTCTGCCCCCGTAACGAAACTAGCTTCATCGGATAACAACCACGCAACTGCGCCCGCCAGTTCATCTGGCCGACCATACCTCCCCATCGGAGTATGACCCAAAATTGCCCGCTCCCTGTCCGCATCGATGAAATGTTTCTTGGACCACTCGGTCGGAAAAAATCCAGGCCGAAGTGCATTGACCCGAACCCCCTTTGCGCCCCACTCCCGGGCAAGGTTTTGCGTCAAGTTCTTCACCCCCGCCTTGGCCACAGAGTAGGCAAAAGCCTTGGAAAGAGGGGGCCCAGATGATGCCGAAGAAATGGTGACGATTGATCCCCTGCCCTGCTTAAGCATCTGTTTTCCAAAAACCTGACACCCCAGCATCGTGCCCGTTAGCTGAACTTCCAGAATCCTATTCCACTCTTCAAGTTTGATTTCCAAAAAAGGTGTTGGGGCATTGAACCCCGCCCCAAAGACTGCCCCATCCAGATGATCCCACTTTTTTAAAATAACCTCCAAGGCATTGTGATAGCTATCCTTTGTACTCACATCGGTCTTGATGGCTATGGCCTCGCCCTTCCGCTCGCAGATGGATCGGGCAAGACTTTCCACACCATCCAGATTTTGATCCAATAATGCCACTTTCCATCCTTTCAAAGAAAGAGCCTTGCTCATCTCCGAAACCAAGAATCCGCTAGCTCCGGTAAGGGCGACAACTTTCCCAGTTATTTGTCTGCTACTTTTTTTCATTTTTAAGTTTAATTTTTAATTGCCAAAGCCCTTAGCCACCAAGCTGGCTCGATGGATTCCTGATGTGCTAAGTAAGGTGCTAGCACGGCCTGCTCAAGAGAACTTGTCAGTGCCTCCATCCCAGGTTGCCGTTGCCCGAACGGCGCAGTTAACCCCACTCCAATCAGCTTGGACCTAATTGCCATAATCGTCGAATCAACTTTTGAGGCCTTTCTAAGATGAGCGATTTTTTGGCCATGATAACTTACTTTAATTTCTTCGAATCCTTGGTTTCCCAACAGCCGTTTCATGGGTTCTTTATCGAAGAAAAGCAGATGAGGCTCGTCGATGGGCTTATGTTCCCAGTCACGGCAGGGAACTTCGATAAATAAGGCACCGCCCTTGCGTAGGTTTTGTGTAGCCTCGGATATAAATTGGATTGGGCTGGATACATGTTCAAGCACATGGGACATGACAATTACGTCGAATGGCTCTTCTTTTGCCTGCCGCTCTGCAGGATCCACAAGGTGAACTCCAATCTCCTTGAGGGAAGCATGGCAGGAACTGTCTGTCTCTATCGCGTTATAAATAGTGGAGGGATGCCTCTCAAGCCAGTGGCGCGCAAAGAAACCAGGGCCAGGCCCCAGTTCAAGAACCCTCGATACGTTTATTTCGTGCTCGGCAAGGTAGGGCTCAAGATAGGCCATACGAAGGCGAGCGATTCCTGTAAAGAACGCAGTGGCTGTCCTACTTTGCGGCTTCCCTCCGTGTGCACAGCAGAAGTAACTGGCATTGAATTCGGCAAGAGCCGAATCACTCGGCATCGGATTGGCAAAGACCATTTCACAGGTATTGCAGTGGGCACGCTTCATTCCAATGAACGCTGGATGCGCCCCACGGTAGTTGCCTTTATATTTAATATCGGAACTTACACAAATTGGACAAGTGCCTGACATTAGAATGTGCTTTGCGCCCCACGGTATTTAAGGACTTTTGCCGGCACCCCCACAGCAATAGCCATCGATGGAATTTCCTTCGTCACGACAGCGCCAGCACCGATTATTGCACCTTTTCCAATATGAACCCCGCCAAGAATAATTGCGTTTGCCCCAATCCAGCAGTCGTCTTCAATTACGATATCGGCAATCTGATGACCTTGGTCCCGAATATTAACCTCTTCTTTTTCAAAACGGTGATTGGCTGTTCTCATTACGACACCAGGTCCTATTAGACAATAATCTCCAAAGATTATATTGCCACCACAGGATGCATTGATATGTGCGCCTTTATTAAATGCGGTCCAGTTTCCAACAGTGATAGAACCCCCATCAGCGTTAAAATAGCACCCATCGCTAATCATGGTTAAGCCGGCGAACCTCATTGCATTAGGCTTCACAAAAGTACAATCACACCCGATTCTCAGATCCCCACTGTTTAAAAAACGTTTACCCCAGTATACTTGGCGCACTTTAACTCCGATCCTCCCGGGTACAAAACGGAACAACGTTTCAATCCATGCAGAAACCTCCTCTAAAAAGATCTTCACAAGCTTCAGATTTGTAGTTCCTTCTCTGCCTGAAATTGTTTTGGGGCGAGTGTCTTCCAGAGGATTCATAATACATTTGCCTGAGTTCATAACGGATTGATCGGCGACACTGAACGATTAACAGTTACCACAAGCAGCATCCATAGTTGCAACACAACTCCCTTGTGGGACAGTATTACACTTTGCTGATTCCATCGCTAATATTTCTTGTAGCTCGTCGACTCCCGAAATAACAGGAATGCCATGCGTTGCGCGGTCATCTTTTTGAATGATGCCAGATGGATCGTAGTAGTAGGAGGGTTTGCCAGGGTTTCTGGCAACCAGTGCGGTTGAAGTGAATGGCATTGATATGACTGGGCGTATTTTTAATCAAGCGAGTTGTGGCATGCTCTTAATTGAAAATATTTAAATAAAAATAACCCGCTAGTCTTTATACGAGTTTAAAATCATTGCGCTCCTTTTACAAGTTCAAGGTTTCATATTCGCCGTAGCTTCGAATAGCCCATAACTTCCAATTCCCATAACGCGAAAACAGAAAATAAATAAAGTTTAGAGCAAGAAACATCGGAAAACTGGTCAAGTTTTTCTATTAAAAAGGGGAGCAGTCTTGAAATTATTAACTTATGATATTTCCTTGGCCTTATCGGAATTTAAAGAACTGCAATGAAAACCAGACAAACCATATCGAATAAAAAACATTATTTAAGAATTCTAGATTTGGGAAAGTAAGAATTGGTAAAATTTGTCTGTGGCACAAATAGTTTGGCTTATTTCTAGTTCCCTAAAAACATTGCGCCACTTTTCTGCATTTTCAGAAAAGATTTTTTCATTTGATGTTCTTGTTAAGTAATTTAAAATGCAACTTAAACTTTTATAAGTTAAGCCGTTTTTCAAGAATATTTTACCTATTTTTCCCCCATAAGGAAAAGTGTTAAGCAAAAAAGTAGGTTTTTTTGAGAGCGCCGTCTCTATTCCCGCTGTTGCGGAAAAGCTATGGCTTATCACATAGGATGAGACTTCTGCAGCTTGCTGTGGAAGAACGAGATTTCGACTGTGCTTCTTATGCCGATAAATGAGTTCAAAAAGATTACGGATGGGCTGATCGTATTTTAGAATGCTTCGGATACATTTGTTGAACAGAATTGAATTACTAACAAATTGCGGTTTTAAAACAAGACCATATTTGGTATTTTTTTCACAAAAGAATAGAATGGATGAGATATCGTTAGCATAGTCTTTTAGCTTTATGAGACCATATTTTCCAAATTGAATCGACTCATCAAGATAACAAATAGCAGAATTAATATTTCGCTCGCAAAGAATCTTTTTTATTTTTTGCGAATCTCTTTTGATTACCTGACGGTCACCATGAAAGAAAAAGCCGAATGAAATGAATTGTTTGGGTTTAATTTTTGTTTTACACCAAGATTCATTGAATATTCGCGAAAAGGAAAAGAATATATCGCAATTAACAAGCATTGATGGTGGGACAGCACCGTCTCTGCATGCATACTGGTATGAAAAGAATTTTAACCCACTTATGTTTCTGCAGAATCCAAAGGAAGTTGCATCTAATAAATAGTTTTCGGCGCTAATTGCAACTTTTATCCTATTTTTTTTGCAGAACTCGGATATACAGTGGGAGTTGATCAAAACCTTAAGTAATGACAAATTCACTCTCAATTCATACGGCTCACAGCAACTCCAACAAGCTGTAATTAGTAATTTAAGATCAATTATAATTCTTCCAAATGAATTTAGCGTGTAATTGTATAGAAGCCAACGCGGCAGAATGATTACCTTGTTTGTGCCCTGCATGATTGATTTTGAGAACCATGTAGTTTTATTATTATCAAACAGAATCGTAAGAATTGCTTTTTTTTTCGTTTTTTGTGTATTCCAAAAAGGATAGGTTCTCAATCCTAGATTGCTCAGAACGGGACCTTCACTTTGTGTTAATACTTTATATGGTGCATCGATAATTTTTTTCTCAATACTATATTTAGTAACGCTCAGAAAAAACCTGCAAATAAGTGCCAAAAGAAAACTAAATAGAAAATGAAAAAACAGACAAACAACGAAGAATATTTTTGCGATTACTAATCTTAGCTTTGTTCTTTTCAAAAAAACCGTCCTAATTTTGTGATTACCAGCTAAGATTTTGGGGCAATTGCTATAAAAGGTTATGGTTTTTTTACATTCGAGCTGACGTTTCTTTATTATTTCGTAATTTAGTGCATTTTTAAAGCAGAGCTCTTGAACGCTCGTGCTTATCACCTTGAGGACGTTTAAAATGTCATACTTTTCTGAAAGTAATTTGTAGGCGTGACTTTTTTCGATAATACTTTCGCACTTTTTGACAGTACTTATAGCGCAGTCTGCTTTTGTAGATATCCACAGGTTTTCTTTTTTATATGAGGTAAAATCACCTGCAAAAAAAGGAATCTCAACAAACTTTAATGAAGTTATGAAACTTATCAGCTCTTTTAATATATTAAATATTTTCTTTGGAGGTTCTAAATAATAAACTTCACTCAATCCCTGTAATTTATCTTTTTTAAAGAGCAATTTACAATACAAGCTAACGCTTAAGACATCAGCAATAATCATTAGTTTCTAGGTAACTATTTTTACAAGATTATTTTTAATTAATTTATCCGAGATATTCTTAAGTATTCTAAAGTCCACATTTTGTTTTTGGCTTATTTCAAAAATAGAACTTTGCCCATCGAGTTCAGCAATAAATCTTATAGTTTTTGAAGCTAGGTCTGCGTTATCTTTGGGGTATAGTCCGTATTTTGATAAACATATTTGGCCTTTCCTTTTCGATTTGATTGTTATATTATTATCAAACATCCAAAGTGCCTCGGAGATGGCATCACAACTTCTCCGCAACGTTTTTTCGCAAAGAATATCCGGCGAATCGAGATGAGTATGATACTCGGGGTACGGAAATTTCGGACTTGATCTTGGGAAAACTCTTGATAATGACATCATGGGTATATTTATATTGGGAGAATTAAACTCAAGTTCATCATTGAGTATAAATTCGCCAAATGGTTTTATCAGGCTCTTAGTTTCCTGTTTTTTTATTACGAAGGATACAATATCATCCAAAATGGAATTCCCTTTCCTTGAGAGCGCAAGCGAAAATGGTCTTCTTTGCCCAAGCATCTCTAAGAATATTCCACCAATAATATTTTTTCTTAAATGCCATTTTTTGTTCAACCAGGCGATTGATCCAATTGTTTCAGGTACGAGCAAAAGGAGGTAAGAGTACTTTCGTGTTTTCATCTGCTCTAATTTTTTCATTACTTCAAGGCCAACTGCTACTCCAGAAAGGTCATCATTTGCAGTGTGTGGGTGACAGAGATGAGCCGCTAAAACAACAATCTGGTTAGATTGTCCTTTAATAAAATATTCCCCAATTTTGAGATGCCCATTTCGAAATTCGGAGTTAATAAAAACTCTATATTTCTTTTTGATCAACTTAGCCTTTTGTTTTTGACTGCAACAAAATCCCCAGGTTTTATCATAGAATTTGTAAACATACGGAATTGCATTTTTGTTTTTTGAGTGGGTGTGCAAATGCTCGAAAAGAGTTTTTCGCGACACAATTTGGTTTATAGGATGAGAATATTCAACGATATGGATTGGTTTGTTCTGAAAGCTTATGTAAGTCCTACCCTTTAAATCTTTTATCCAACCATCTTTGCAAATCCATTTCTTTGGTATAACCCAATCCCAACACCTTGTGCCTGTCGGTACTTTAAAGACTTTTACCGGATACTGCTTTCTAATTTCTTGAAGTGCCTCATCGAACCCATCTGATATGATATACCTTTGTAAAAGGAATAATTTATTGATTAGATTTAAAAGTGGAGTCTTTATCATTTTTTTCTTATTCTAAAAGAGTAAAGCTGTGCGTAGTTATACCATTTGTAATGATTTGTAGCTGCAATTACTTGCTCTCGTCTTGTAGTAATACAATTATATTTAAATTTCTTCATTAAATCATGAAAATAGAACTCAATTAACGCATTCTCTTCATTTGAATTATTTTTAAGCCAATTCTTTTTCCTCCTATTTACGATCTTTGGAAACTTCTTCCCGTTATAGTTATTTCCTAGCCAAGATAAACCAGAGCAAGTCGGCGTGATAAAACCTTTATTGTATTCGGTTTTTAGAAATTCTGTAACTCTCCTCATTGTCTTTTTTGGAGTTCCAACTAAGTCCTCATAACGAACAACGATATATCTTTTCGATCCAAGAATAGATAAATTATGCAACGCCAATTCGAGTCCAAGACGCCCCCTTTCGATTAAACTATGCATTAATCTCGAGATATTATCATTATAATTCTTAAACCTACCATGCCAACCAGATTTCATTGATGCCCAATTATCACGGGGATCCCTGATTACATGAATAAACTTTGCATTGGGAAACCACTTAAACATTTCGAGGGCATAAATCTCAGAACTGGTAGATTTCTCAATCCAACCGCGAGGGGTTAATGGATATTTGTAATACTTATAAAATATATCCATAAATATCTTTAAAAGATTTGCAGGGGTTAAGTCCTTAGTTGTCTTGCATCTTGATAGTATTTCTTTTTGAAGCTTGGAATATGGAAACATCAGTTTTTTGTTGTCTGATTTTTTTAATGAAATATTTACCTGATCATACAGGTTTTTTAGTGGAAATGTGCTAATTTGCTTGAGCAGATGCTTTTTATTTTTTTCTTCAAAACATAATGGATAAATAGCGTAAAAGAACCCGGTTTCGGCCGGAAAACATATGAAATCAGCATTGTTATCGAGAAGACTTAACATTAAAGAAGTCCCTGATCGGCGGTGACCGCAAATAAAAACAGGGTTTTCGAGATAATTATTAATTTTTTTTGTCATGCTTAATTAATCCACAATATAGGAATGCAACAATCAGCTTTTCTATTGTTTTTGGGTCAGCCTCTTTCTGATTATTTATTTCTTGCTGCATTTCTTTGTTGCCTTTTAATATTGCACTGTTTTCTTTTCTAATCATTTTGCCGAGGATAGTATTTTTATATAAGATTTGGATTAATGATAAACTTTGATTTGTATCGTAGACATAGGAGTGTGGTCCTTCTTGAAATTTAAGGGGATAGCTTACTTGCGTTTTGCAAAACATTTTTAATGGATATTTTGTAGATTCGGGTTCAAGCCCCCTGCCGTATCGTGTAGGCATTTGCGCTAATAGTGCCAAAATCTTTTTATCTCCGAAAGGAAGCTTTAATTGATACCCCTTGGGCTTAAACAGTTGCAAACCCATGACTGTGGAGCCTTGCCAGTGGTGTCGCTTATAAAACTCTATAATACTGGCATAAAGTTGCTCTATCCTTCTTGGAAAGATGTTTTTCATTAAGCGAACATACTCATTCTTAATACTCTTTTCGGCGGTTTTCCCAGCACTACTTGTATATGGACCGCGATCATCATTATAAAACATACCTATTAGCATTGTTTTGCAAAGTGCTACTAGGTTAGCCTTTTTCTTGAGAATTTTTCCGGGCATAAAAGATTTTACTAATTGATCTTCCGAAATATTGTTTTCTTTTTGTATACGGTTTAAAAAGTCAGGAGAAATAAAATAGGTTCTTACTTTATCAGCATATTGCCGATAACCCTTTTCAGGATACACGACTGAAAAGTTTTGAGAAAACCCAAAATTATGTGCTCCATCGCTGTATTCTCCTGCAAAGACCGCTGACTGCTTCGGTGAATATCCTAGTTTTTTTACTGCCTCCCAAAGCGTCCAATGGTTGATGGCAGTTAGATTGAAAAGATGGTTTTGACGCAGCGCCAGAATCGCTTCACGAAGACGTTTTTCATTAAAGTAAATGCTAGACACTATTCGAAGCTGTACGTTGAAAAATTGACATATTTTTTTAGCTTTTTTGATCTCATAAGTGTTAACAGGCTCTTTTAGTCCGTAATTAAGGCGCAGGATAATTGGAACAATGTGAGACGGTCCGTACTTTTTGACTAATGCTGCGAGTATGCCCGAACTATCCCAGCCACTGGACATAAAGATAATTTTATATTTTCTGTCTGTCCTTATGGCATGCTCGAAAGCAATGTAATAATCCTCTAAACGCCATTTTTCATCGATCGCGTCAAGAGGTTTATCCAGAATGTTTAATACAGTCTTTTTTTTCAAATCGATCTGAAGGGGTAAATTTGGCAGTAATCGGTAAGTACCTTTTATTAATGTCAGCGGGTAAGGGGGCCGATTTCCATATACCTTGTAAATTTGCCTTTCGGCTAAACGAGACTTACGCAGTGTGACCGCTGGCTCAGAAATTAAATTTCTTTTAACTATTCGTCCCTTTTTTATCGACCAGAATACTTCTCTTGAAGCGTTTGATTGTAGTAATATTTTGTTTTTATTGTAGTGTTTTATTTTCATTATATTTATCTTTCATTGGCTAAGGGTTTATACATATCATCTTATAATTTTCTTTTGTAAATATTTATTAATAAGTTCAAGTTAACTTCCAAACCATTATTTTCTGTCCGCTACGTGGTTTTTTTCCGTCACCCCATCGATTGATATTCTTAAAGCCTGTTTTCTGATATGCTTTTATTGCTGAATGATTTTTTCTTGCTACCCCCAAATAAATCTTTTGGATCCCTGCCATTGAGCGAAGGTATTTAGCCGTATTATTCAAAACTTCTTTTGCGGCACCTTTTCCACGCCAAAACGGCTCCCCAATTAATATTCCCATTACTGCTACTCTTTTATTCAAATCAATCGGGTGATATTTGATATTGCCGATATGCTGATGTTGTTTTTTTTCTAAAATCCTTAAAAACATGCAATTCTTCAGCCTAGAGAATTTGCGAATGATCTTTTGCAGATCACGAACGCTCCTTGTTTTCTTTGCCGAAGTAATTTGACGATCTACTACTTCATCCCTTAGCCAGTTTAAGTATTTTTGCGTAGCGTGACTCGGTCTTAAAGGTTTTAAGACGAATCTTTTTGTTTTAATTGCTTGAGGCTTGTTCCAAGCTTTCATCGCAGGCTCATTCTAAATCTTCAATTAGTTCACTGTGGTGCAAGGCTGTCCCTTTTTTTAAATCCCGCCTTATAGTTTTTCCCAATACCTGATTCAGATGTTTAGGTGGCAGTCCGAGTCCTGGACGGATCGCACGGACATTTTCTTTTGTCAGGATATCTCCCGCCTTGAGATCTTTGACAATGTAAAGCGACCTCCGAAATGCAATGGACGACTTTTCGACTTCTGTCGGGCCAATGTACGCTTTCCCCAGAGATTGCCATGCCCTTGCTGTTTCTTCGACCAGTTCTTTCATTTCGGCCGGTTCCATGGAGAAGGTGCTGTCTACTCCTCCATCTGCTCGTCTCAAGGTAAAATGCTTTTCAATCACAGTAGCTCCAAGCGCAACGCTGGCTACGGCCACCCCAATCCCAAGGGTATGATCAGAAAGGCCGACCTCGCACTTATACCTTTCCCTGAGATGGGGGATCGTGAGTAGGTTGCTGTTTTCAGGTGTGGCGGGATAAGTGCTTGTGCATTTGAGTAGAATCAGATCTTTACAGCCTGATTGACGTGCCGCATTTACCGATTCATCCAGCTCTTCCAGAGTGGCCATCCCAGTGGAAATGATTAGTGGTTTCCCTGTGGTAGCCACACGCTGAATTAAGGGAATATCTGTGTTTTCGAAAGAGGCGATTTTATAGGCCGGTGCACCCAATTTTTCTAAAAAGTCCACCGATGTTTCATCAAAAGGCGTACTGAAGCAGATGAGTCCGAGTTTTCTCGCATGAGCGAAGATGGGCTTATGCCAATCCCACGGAGTATGTGCGATTTTATAAAGGTCGTAGAGGCTTTGGCCTTTCCAGGGGCTCTTGTCATCTGAAATAAAGAATTCACGCTCTTTCAGATCAAGTGTCATGGTATCGGCGGTATATGTCTGAAGCTTGATCGCGTGCGCTCCTGTCCTAGCGGCGGCCTCCACAATCTCAAGCGCGCGCCCCAGGGATTGATTATGATTGCCGGACATCTCGGCAATAATAAAGGGCGGGGCCCTATTCTCGATTAGTTGAGTGCCGATTTTCATTTAGAAATATAGATTAATCGAATCTCTGAATCATTTGGTGCATATTTTTTTTCTATTTGGAATCCTGCTTTTGCAAGAACCCTTAAGGAAGCTGCATTGTCATTTTTTACTTTGGCAGTTATTCGTGACCTATGCTCTTTCCCTAAAAAGACATCCAGACCAACTCGTATAAAATGCTCCCCAAGCTTTTGACCTCGGTACTTTGGATCCATTGAAAAATGAATTTCCCAATCATCCCTATCGGTTCTACTAAAACGAACTTGTCCACAGGGACTTGTGTCGTGATTTTCTAAGATAAATAGCTTTTGATTGTTTTGATCTGCGAAAACATTCGACAACCATTTATCATGCTCTTCTTTGGTTATTTTTTTCGTCATGAAACTCTGTTTTCGTATTTCTTCGTCGTTGGCCCATACTAATAGCTGAGCCTTATCTTTTATCGTTGCGGGTCGAGCCTTTAGCTTCAACGGGCTAGTTCCTGGTTAGCTTTTTCATCAACCGTGAGATTTGGCTGTCTTGGCTATTAATTCTTTTCATACATCGCAATGCCTTTTGAGGGTTGGCCTGAAAAGCTATTCTCAATATATCCATCCAATTAATATTATTTTTAGTGCGGACTTTTTCAACTTCGTCAATAATCTTTAAATAGTATTTTGTTGGTTTTAGTTTCATTTTTTCCCTTTTTAGTTTAACCTCCTGAAGGCCGAATGACAGATTGGTCCATTGAGTAGGCTTTTTACATCGCCCCCTTCTTCGCAACCCCTGACCAAAGAAAATACTGGATCTAATGTTTCAAAGAACTTTTCTACTACGTCTGGCTTGTGATCGATGCAGCTGTAAACGCAGTTCCCAGCCAGATACCCCTTTTTTAGCATCTCTTGCGTGATCAGTGTCTTGTACGCAATCGCATGCGGACTTTTGAAAGTAAAGCCGGCCAAGGCCGGAAGACCCCAGTGCTCGATTTCAAGGCCATATGTATCCGCCAAACTTTGCCAACCTTTACGAATCGAAATACCTGTCTGGGTGATTTGTTCCCAGGACTTTTCCTTTTTCATCACTTCCAATGTTTTTAATGCTGCGGTGGGTCCAATTCTTTCCGTCCAGAAAGTACTGCTGATAAAACTTTTTTGCGCCGCCTCCATCACCTCCCTCTTCCCGATGACTGCGGTGATGGCATACCCGTTGCCAAGAGCCTTGCCAAACATGGCCATATCCGGATTCACCCCATATTTTAAGTGAAGGCCCCCATACGTTTCTCGAAAGCCTGAAGTGCACTCGTCAAAGATCAGCACAATCCCGCGGTCGGTGGCCAATTTTCTTACTTTTTGTAAAAAATTATCCTGCGGACCCTGATTCCGCATAACTTCCATTTTGATGACGCCGATGTCATGGGTTTTCACCAACTTTTCCAGTTGTGAGAAATTGTTATAGGTGAAGGGGATAACTGTTCCACGAAGATTTCTGGGGACTCCTTGGGGCTCTAATCCGGGCAAAAGATGGCCATCCAAACTTTTGTCATCTCCTAGATTGGCCGATAGATACCAGTCGTGCCATCCGTGGTAACCACAGATCGCCACTTTCTCTTTCCCAGTAGCCGCCCGCGCGATCCTAATCGCTATCGCATTCGCCTCTCCCCCTGACCGAGCAAGGCGAACCATCTCGGCCCACGGATGGAGTTCGATTAACTTTTCGGCCAGATAAACCTCTTCGGGACAATTCAGGGTGGACATGTTTCCCTTGCGGACGACCTGATGAACCGCCTCATCCACCTCGGGATGACCGTAGCCAAGAATATTGGTGCCGATGCCCATAATCGACATATCGATGTACTCTTTGCCGTCTAAATCCCAAACCTTGCAACCTTTGGCCTTGCTGAAGTAGGCGGGCCACTGGTCGGGCAGGAACATCTCGGGTCGCTTTGACAAAAGCATGTTACCCCCTAAGATAATGGTTTTGGCCTTTTTCCACAAAGCTTGACCAGCCCCGACTTTCAAAGGCTTTCTTTTTGACTTGGAGGCGTAAGTCGAGGGTTTGGAAATTTTGATTTTTAGGGGCATCGAACCAATTCTTCTTGATTTAGCCACAGCCATTCAGGCTTGGCATAGGGTTCCGCTAAGGCTCGGACCTTTGGATTAGCATCAAGAAAGCGGATAATTTCAGCCACGGGAATCAAGGGTGCTTGTTGTTTAAGAGCAAGGTAAGCGGAGCGGCACAAAGCCAGGTCCTCAGGGTAATCGACGGTAAGACGCAGTTCTGGTCGGCAAACAACTTTCGGAACGGAAATAGCCTCCACTTTGAAGTCGGATCGATGTTCTCGAATGTAGAGACTACAAAGTTCGGAACGATGCCTCGAATCTCCATGTTTATGGGACTCTTCCAAAGCCCTCAAGGTGTAGATTTCAAAGTGAGCGCCCTCGGGAAGGCCATCGACTGCAGTTACGTCGTTGCCGTGTTGAACATGCCTGTCCCAAGCCTCCTCTACTGCTTCGTGATACATATAGGGGGACTCCGTAGTCACCCGAAACACATCCGTACCTTCTTCGGCACGGCATCCTTGGATCAGGCGCTGCAAGACATCATGGGGATCCCCAAGAATCGAGCGAATCGCATGTTTTTGAGCAACCCCGTAGAAGGGCTCGTTAGCCACGCCCTCGGAAACAGCCAGAACAATGGAAGAAATAGAGGGTTTCCTTTTTATACTAAAAATAATCTGGTCAAGAATCGTCACCCCTGTAAGTGGGTCTAGGTTTTGTAGGGGTTTGCCATAAAGACGCGATCCTTCCGCCCTGCAGGCGAGAACGGCAACCAGACGGCGTGATTTGAGGCTCACTTTTTGTAAAGAAATCTCTTAAAAATAGGGTGGTGCCGGGGTATTTTTCTAGAAACCCTTGAACCAAGGACCTTCTTAGGATCCAAAATGGCTGACAGAGTCTCCTGCTTGTCTACGCGAAGAAGTTTTATGTCTTCTTTTCTCAAAAGATTTCCTTTTTTAAGTTTCCTTGCTGCCACAACAATTTTGGCGGACTTGAGACGATACATTTTCTCATCCGGACCGGGTTCAAGAGCAGATGAGCCTAGGGCTTTTTCATATTTCCGGATTTTTTTGACGAACTTCTTAAAACAGGATGGAGGCAAAGCGGAAACATAGTCTTCGAGTTGAAGCTCACGATCCAAGGTTATATGTTTTTCCACGACAGAGACCCCGAGCGGCAAAGCTAGAAGGCAGAGCTCAAGAGAATCCTCTTTGCCGCCATCGCTATGATCCATAAAACCGATTCCCGCTGGCTGACACAGTGCGGCTAGTGTGCCAAGTCGGCGTAGGTTGTTAGCGCCCAAGGGGGTGGGTTCGGCCTGAAAACCATGCATCATGGTTACGCGTGTAGTTTTGATCCTTGGATGACGCTCCAACAATGAGTTGAGATCTTTTCCTCCCAAACCCCCCAGTCCCATGAGGATATGCTTTCCTGTGTTCAGAGCCGCTCTTATCAGTTCGTCATGATAGAAATCTGTTGCATGAATTTTCAAGCCCTGAGCACCAAGAGCAAGTGCCATACGGAGCGAGTTCTTGCCAAAGATATCGAAATACAGTCCGATTCCCTCTTTTTTTGCTTCGCTAGCCACTTCCCTCCAGCAGGCTGCTGGCATTTCTAGTTTCTTGAATAAATCATAATATTTATACTCAGGAGTTGCGATTTCATCAGCATAAACGAGTTGGAATTTAACCGCATCCGCCCCAGCTCGTCCCGCGGCCCGAACCAAAAGGCGGGCTAGCAACGGGTCCCCTTCGAATCCTTGAGCCGCCTCCGCAATGATTTTAATTTTTTTTAAATTTCCCATGGTTCTCTTTCTTTGTGTTATTTAGCGGAAGTTGCCGATGGTGATCCGATTTGCCATGTGCGGGGATCTAGCATCTCTCTTTGGAAATTGGTTTGCGGTGACCAAGATATAGTCACCCTCGGTTGTTTTAAGACGAAAAGAATTTCTTCCCACTCTTTTAATGAAGCACACCCCAAGACAATTGAGGAAATATCTTTTTCTTGAAGTACGAAGCCCAGGGCCGCCTTGAGGGGTGTAACTTTATTTTTCTGGCACGCTTGATGGAACTCTTCGACGGCTTCCAATGGGAGATTAGCGTTCTGTTGGCTACTCCTTGGAAGAGAAAGAAGAAGGCCCTGAAGGAATACGCTGCGAACAGAGACGGAGACTCCTTTTTTCTTGAGACGAGCAAGCGCCCCACTCTCGCCTGCTCTTTGATCCAGAAGATTGAAAGGCAATTGAACCATGTCAAAGTCGTAGCGCTCACAAAGAAGTTCAGCCTCCACTGGGTCATACGAAGAAAAACCTATATGGGAAACACTTTTTTGAGCCTTGATCTTATGCATCTGCTTGGCGACTTGTTCCGCTCCCTCTTTATGAAGGGGTGCCGTATCATGAAGCAAAAACCCGTGACAACTTTCTACTTTTAGCCGGCTCAACGATAGTTCGAGGGCTTTTGAAATATTCCAGTTACCCAATTGAATATTATCTCGCGGAGGAGAAATCTTCGTTGTGACTTGAAAATCTTTAATTCCAATTTGCCCAAGACGCTCCTCAGCATCCCCATAGCCTTGTGCGGTATCGATTTGATAGACGCCGCACTGAATGGCCAGGGCTAGCATTTTTTCGATTTCCTCCAGAGATGGCTTCTCTTGTTGATTTGTGATTCCGTAATCTAAACCAAAAGTCGCCGTGCCTAAACAAATCCGCTTTTCGGCTGGGGCTTTTACATTCCGATCTAACATGTCGGTTTTCACGCCTTTGTAGAGGAATGGAGAGTCTCGATGACATGCTTTTGACACTTGATACTTAGATCAGGGTACATGGGTAGGCTAATAGCCCGGCGGGAATACTCCTCGGCCACAGGACATGGGGAAAAGCCCCGTTTTGGACCGCGCCGATTTATCAATCTTTCTTGGTAGTAACGGAAGTTTTGTACGGGGAGATAGTGCAGATTTGCTTTAATTCCAGATGCATGAAGGCCCTGGATGAGGGTATCCCGCTCTTCCATTGTTTGGCTTTGGGGTATTGTCGCGACGTAAAGGTGCCAAGAAGAGTTAGCTCCCGTGGTGGATGAGGGCAGAATTAGAGGAGTACTTTTAAGCTGTAAATTGTAAGTTTTTGCAATTTGACGGCGTTTTTTTTGAAACTGGCCGATTCTTTTTAGCTGACTCCTCCCAAGGGCTGCCTGGATGTCGGTCATCCGGTAGTGATTCCCCAACTCCAACTTTTCGTAGTACCAAGGATGATTCATGGAGAGAGGTCGCACCTCAGTGTCTCTAGTAATTCCATGAGTCCGTAACCTGAGCAGTTTTTCGTAAAGTTCCCGAGAGTTGGTGGTTACCATTCCCCCCTCACCTGTGGTTATAATTTTTACCGCATGGAAACTAAAGACACAGAGATCGGACCACCGACATGATCCCACCTTTTCGCCTCTGAATGTTGCCCCGGTGGCATGAGCTGCATCTTCCACAACTTTAAATTTGTATTTTTTTCGTAAGTTATCCAAAAACTTCATGTCTAAAGGATTGCCGGCAAAGTGGACTGGGGCCACCACTTTCGGGAGGGTACCTTTCTTCGTAGCTTTTTTGAGCATCTCCTCCAAAAGATGAAGATTCATATTGTAGGTGCCCCACTCGATATCCACAAAGTCCACCCCAGCTCCGCATCTAAGGGCAGCATCGGCGGTTGCGCAAAAGGTGTTGGGCGATGTCCACCACAGATCGCCTGGACCCATGCCAAGTACCATGGCTGAGAGATGAAGCCCAGCTGTGGCAGAACTACAGGCAACAGCATATTTGGCGCCACAGAAATTTGCAAAGTCCTGCTCAAAGGCCTCGATTTCAGGTCCTTGCGTAAGGAAGTCGCTTTTAAGCACCCGTGTTACTGCGCGTATATCCGAAGCGTCGATCGACTGACGCGCATAGGGAATCGATTGGGATATTCGCCTGCGTTTAATTAAAGTTCCTGTCTTAAATGCTTTTTCATCCCTGAGAAACAGTTGAAGGCTCTTCTCCAACGTAGGAGCTTGTGTTCCAAGCATAACCTCAGCCCGGTCCGAGTTTAATGAGATGTCTTTTGGTCGGGGTGCTAAAGTAGCCACTGCGTTCATTCGGGAGGCCTTGACCGAGAAAAAGGGTAGAGAAGACATCCTAGCTAGCTTTTTTCCAAACTCATATTTGGAAACTCGATTACGACCCCCCAGATGGACAACTCCTTGGGCATCATTCCTTAAGAGATGCTCTAGTCGATCGGCCATCAGTCCGGCATAGAGCGGGGTGAAATAAAAGTCGGTAAAGAGTCGAATAGGCTGCTTTTCCCGCAAAGATTGAATCAACCACTCACCAAAGGTTTTTTTCCGACCTGAAGACCAACCAAAGAAGTTGGTTCGAACAATGAGATGGGGCCTGCCCGATTCCTGGACGATTTGTTCGCCCGCCAGTTTGGTGCGCCCGTAAATATTGATAGGTCGTGTGGGGTCGGACTCCATTGCGTAGGGCTTATTACCAGAAAAAACCTGCTCCGTTGATATATAAACAATCTTTGCTTTTTTTGGTGATGTTTTAACAACTAATTTCGTCAGGGCTTCGTTACTTTCCTTGGCCTTAGTAGGATTCACTTGGCACCCATCCACATCTACCCAAGCAGCTGTGTGGATCACGACCTGGGGATTAAACTTGTCCATTATTTTTCGAAGTTGGTGGGAGTTCCGAAGATCGCACTGCTCCCACTGCCCTCGAAAGGGGAAACTACGAGGATTTCTATCTATCCCCAAAACCACATTCTTTTTGCCCAGGCGGCGCATGAGATACTGTCCCAATAGGCCTGAGCAACCGGTGACTAGAATTTTCAGATTTTTTAGGAGGATTTGATGAAACGCGGTTCGTCCTCACGTGGCATGTCGGAGGGCAAATGAAGTTCCGTTTCGCGGACAAGTTCGGTAATTTGCGTATCCTGTAACCACTCGGTATTCGTATCGCTTGCGTAGCAAAATCCGTCCGGGCAAGTCTTACTCCCCGGAAGACTGGAAGCATACTCCTTATGGGTCCAGTAGTCATGGGTTGGCTGGATAACAAACATATCTTTGGTTTCGAGCGTTAGCCTGGCATCGTCTTGGGAAACCATAATTTCATGAAGTTTTTCTCCAGGACGTATACCAATGACTTCCTGCTTGCACTTGGGACCGACGATGCGAGCCAAATCGGTCACTTTCACGCTTGGAATTTTAGGCACGAAGATTTCGCCCCCCTGCATCATGTCCAAGCACTTCAGGACGAACGATACTCCTTGCTTTAGGGTGATTAGAAACCGGGTCATACGCGGGTCAGTAATATGGAGGACGCCGGATGATCTTTGCGCCAAGAAGTAGGGAATGACACTTCCCCGAGATCCCACCACATTTCCGTAGCGGACAACGGAAAACTTCGTTTGGTGTGTCCCGGAGTAGGCGTTGGCGGCAACAAATAATTTGTCGGAGCAGAGCTTGGTCGCTCCATAGAGGTTAACCGGACTCGCAGCTTTGTCGGTGCTAAGAGCGATGACTTTCTTGACGTTCCGGTCGATGGCTGCATCGATGATATTGGCGGCTCCCAGAACATTTGTTTTGATGGCCTCCATTGGGTTGTATTCAGCCGCGGGGACCTGCTTTAGAGCTGCGGCATGGACCACGATATCGACCCCATCGAAAGCGCGGTAGAGACGCTCCTTGTCCCGCACATCTCCGATGAAGAAGCGGAGATTAGGATATTTATACAAAGGAAATTCCTGGCGCATTTGAAACTGCTTCAGCTCGTCACGACTGTAAACGGCAATTCGAGTAGGCTTGATTTGATCAAGAACACGTTGAGCAAATTCGCGACCGAACGAGCCCGTTCCGCCGGTGATAAGAATGGATGTTTTGTTGTTTTTCATTTTTTGGATCCTTTCATTTTGTTTGCATTTCTAACTATTGTTAAACTTTATTATCTGTGTGCAGTTTTTAAGGGTGGTAACGCGGTGGGCGATCATAAGAATTGTTAGATCGGCACTGAGATCTTCAATGGCTTCCATAACAGCCTTTTCGGTTTCGTGATCTAATGCACTCGTGGCTTCGTCGAAAACCAACACGGCTGCCTGCTTGTAGAGTGCGCGGGCGATTCCGATCCGTTGGCGCTGACCTCCCGAAAGCCGGATTCCCCGCTCCCCGACTAGGGCCTGGTATCCTTGGGGCGAGGATTCGATAAAATCAGCAATATGGGCTTGGCGGGCGGCTTCCCTCACCCTTTTCATGTCAATTTTTTCGGGCGCGACCCCGAAGGCAATGTTCTCGGCCAATGAGGTGTCGGCCAGGTATATGACCTGAGGAACGTGTGCGATGTTGCGTTGCCAGGATCGGATGTTTCGTTGGTCCAGAACTATTCCATCAACCAAAATACGACCTCCCGATGGTTCAAGCAGTCCCATTAATATATCAAGGCAGGTGCTTTTGCCTGATCCGGTTTTACCGACAAAACCGACTCGATTTCCTTTGGGAATGTTGAAGGACAGGTCGTCGAGTACCCACGGGCTTTCGGTAGTGTAACGGAATTTAACAGAATCGAACTGGATCGATTTTTTAAACAGGAGCGGAGCTGGGGTTTGTTGTGAAGCTTCGGGAGGGAGAGGTTGATCCAGAAGCTTTAAAACCTCTTGAGTGGAGGATTGGTACCCGATGATACTACTCCATCCGGCGTAGCCTTGTTGGAGGGCGGGAAGAAGGCGCTGGGCTCCGAGGGCAAGAGCACCAAGGACTGGGAGAGCAGTGAGCATTCCTTGGGAGCTATTGGTCATCCTTAAAGCGATAAGGGCAAAGAGAACCATGCCGATTGATTCCATGGCAAAGCGGGGGCTCTGGCTGATAAAGGTAATGCTTGCGCTAGCCTGCCGAAGGGGTGCATCGGCTTTTTGATAGATATCGCAGTAAGCGGGTTGAGTGCCATCAAGTAGGACATCGCGGATTCCGCCTAGGCCTTCCTGGAGGGCTTTGACAACCTGAGTTTGTTCCTTTGCCATTGAGGAGCTGTTATAAATCATTTTTTTTCTAGAAACCTTGGTGATAAGTACGTAGCTGAAGCCAAGACCAAGAGCAGCAATAAGGGCAACGGTGGGGTTGATGGCAAACAGAGCGGCAACGATGGAGATGATGATGATGAAGGAGGTGCCGATAGTCAGACAGGAGGAGAGAGTCAGGATTACCATTCCCACTTTTGAGGTGATGTTACTGATGATTACACTGCTATTTCGGGAGACGTGGACGGAGTAGGGCTGGTAGAGAGTCCGCCTGTATACTTCGAGACTGAGGTCGGCTCCAGCCGCATTGGCGAGTCTCGTACTGGCCCATAAAAGGAGTAGCCGGATGCCTCCCGCACTTAAGGCTGCCAACGCGAAAGTAAAGGCGAGTATTGAAAGCAGCGTGGTAGGGGCAAGGACTAATGACAGGGATTGGTGATTGGTAATTGGGGAGAATCGCAAGCCGAAGACAGAGGAGAGACTGCAGAGGGAGGAGTATAGGGAGTCAACGGCTGGGTTTAAGAGAATTTTTTCGGGGGCAGCGAGAGCTGCAAGGAATGGGATGACAGCTCCAAGACTGACAACTTCCGCTACTCCGCCAACTAGCATTAAGACAGACAAAAGAGCAAATTGCTTTCTGCGTCGTGAAGACAACTTAAACCAGAGTCGTCTTAATGTTTTAACCATTTTTTAGCTTTCTATTATACATTGTCTGCAGAACGCTGCCGCCCTTGGTCGATTGAGTCCTGCATTTGCGGACTCAAAACCAATCTGTCCCTGCCCGTTTCTGTGTTGTGTCAGCATCCCGTGGGATGGCACGACCCGACCGCTACTTCATTTTCGTTAGTAGTGGCATGGTCTTCAAAAATCCGGTCACCAACGGAAGCAAAAGCTGACCGTGGCCGTGCCAACGACGAATCGTCTCTAGCTTTTCTCTTAATTCTTGCGGCAAGTTGACGTTCGGATCCTTTTCTAAGCTCACCACCTCCTCGCCTAACTCGTCAAACGCCGGTGCTATCTTTTTAGTCACAAACGTCTCCACCGCCTTGCGTAAGTGATCCTCCGCCACAAAGTGCTCCGCACGGTTGTCGTTGAGACCCTCTGAACGGATTGCGCCCAGCTCTTTAAGAAACTTCAGACCCTGACTGACGGAGCCCCTACTAATCTTCAGCTTTCGGCAGATCTGACCTGCTTCCATCGGCTCCCTTGCCACAAAAACTGCTCCGTAAATAAGGCCAATCGATTTGGGAAGTCCGAGGATGGAACAGAGTTTCACGCAGAGGTTCAGTATTGAATCTTCAGGCGTTATGGGTTGATCAACCCGTGAAGGCTTGCAGTTTCTAGCGTTAGATTTTGAGGAGAGTGCGATCATGCGGTGTTAGTTGAAAGTTTAAGTTGAAGTTTAAGTTAATTGCAGGCTTGAGCCCCCGGTAGGGCAGCCTCGATGAGGCTGCCGCGGCAGGGTCATCGACCCTGCCCTACCAAGTTTTAAATTAACACGATCGATCCCCGGTAGGTATGACCAGGCCCTAAAGGGCTGTTTGGCCGATTGGATATTTGAATCTTTCCACGCTGAAGCGCGGGTACGGACGCCTGTCCCCAGGCGTCCTAGGACGGCTCGGAGAGCCGTCCGTACCGAAAGCTCCAGACTTTTTTCAAAAAAACTTGAAGCAGTTGACCGAGGGTAAACAACAGCTTTAGGTGATAGCCCTGGTATCATGTAGGTCGAATTATCGCAGGTACCTAAGGCGTTTCAAATAAAAATGAAAAGTTTTGCACATCAACGATTAACAAGTAATTATATAGCCCAAAGGGGATAAGCGACAAGCCGACAGCCTCCCCCTCACTACCAAATGACGGGAACGGGATATTTCGAAAAGATTTTGTCCGGAGAGACAAGCGTGCTGCCGGTCAGTTTTGCTTGCACGATTAGCATGCGGTCAAAAGGATCCCGATGAACCGGGGGAAGACGGGAAAGCCCGAAAATAGCCGCATCGGTCAGGTTGACCTGCGTGATTCCATACTTAGCCAACTCCCGGGGAAGGACCACCGCGGGCTCATCCGGCATCGGCAACTTGCCCAGCTGATATTTGATCTGAATCTCCCACAGGCTGATCTGGCTGTAAAAAACCTCGCTGCCAGGATCAGCAAGTTCCCGGCGAACCGCGGACGGTACCGAATCCTCTTTACCCATCAGGTAAATCAGCGGAGCCGTATCCAAAAGGTAGGTGCCGGGCATTTTTTTCCCTCATTCCCCATAAAACATTTTTTCAATCTCCGCGTCTGCATGAAAAAACTCTGGCCCAAGGTTGAACATGCCTTTGGACAGGCCAAAGACCCTCGGCGCATTTCCCCTACGATCCAAAGGCCTGATTTCCGCAAAAGGCTTGTTCCGATCGCACAAAATCACCGTTTCCCCCGCTTTCACCATCTTGGTGTATTTGGAAAGCCTTGCCTTAGCCTCATTTATGTTAATTTGGATCATGTTGGCTTACTAGATCATGTTGTTGGTCATGTCAATGCATGGAAAATCAAATGCGGATTTTTTTGGGGAGGGAATTAGGATTAGATAGGGCGGGTTCGATGAGTCCGCTTGGTTCCAAGGCGCACAGCACGGTCCGTTAAGGATAACGTACCCTACCAAGTTTGGATTTTTGAGCGTTGAGCTAACGGTACGGACGGCTGTCCTCAGCCGTCCTAGGACGCGTGGGACACGCGTCCGTACCCACGATTCATCCCCGAAGCTTCAATCACCGGTAGGGCAGCCTCGATGAGGCCGCCGTGGCAGGGTCATCGATTGGCCCCATCAAACCGTCCCCAGCCCATTCAAATGTCTGTCTCCGACAAGAAATACATATGCGCGTTGCGCGGGAATTCTGCCCTACCAAGCTCGATGTTTTGGTCACCCAACCACCGGTAGGGGCGGTTGTCCCTAACCGCCCGTGCAAAGGGGGAATTAGAATTAGGTAGGGAGGGTTCGATGAGCCCGATTGGTTCCAAGGCACTCAGCACGGTCCGTTAAGGATAACGGACCCTACCAAGTTTGGATTTTCAGGGTTGGGTTATCGCTACGGACGGCTGTCCTCAGCCGTCCTAGGACGCGTGGGACACGCGTCCGTACCCACGATTCATCCCCGAAGCTTCAATCACCGGTAGGGCAGCCTCGATGAGGCTGCCGTGGCAGGGTCATCGACCCTGCCCTACCAAGCTTAAATTTTGAGCGTTAAGCGTAGGGACACGCGTCCGTACCCTGAGACAAAAAAGCCTAATCTTGTGGCTTGGTGGATTGATCATGCGCCCAACACGCGACGAGGGCGATGCCGAGACCGACCACGACGAAACCAGACAGGAAGAGACCAAAATTCCGTAGGGTAAGAGGCGATGCAGTTTCCATGATGACCGGCATAGTGATGCGATAGAGGGAAGTCTGGGGACTCATGTAGTTTTCCGTGACCTTGGTCCGCAGTTTTTCAGAATCTGCAATCAGATCGTTCAACTCCCGACAGCCCAGGGTCAAGCTGGCCACAAAATCGGTTCCGGAAGCCGGACCCGCGGGAATCTTGGCCTTGGCTGCATCCGCTGTTTTCTCCGATAATGAAGTTTTCTTATTCAAAGCCTCCAGAATCTCTTTACTCTCGCCCAGGGCCGATTCCTGCTCCGCCACTTGCAGTCGACTCTCCCGGATTTTATCCACCAGACTGTTCCGATACTGGACATCCTGCCTCCCGCCACCCATCTCCATGAGTTTGGTCAAAAAGGTGTCGCTGAACTGGAGTTGGGTGCCCCCTCCGGAAGTGACCCCACCTGCCTCCGACGGGGCTTGCTTCATGTTGACGGAGGAGGGCACGGTCGAGGCCAAATAATCCTGATAGGTCGAGATGGCCCCACGAAGATTCTCCTCGGCCAGACGCAGGCGGTCTTGTCTCATCCGCACCTGCTGTCGGAACACCCGCCCAATCATGCCAGCTGCGGAGGGGTCCATAATCGAACCAAACAGAGCTGCACGGATCTGGGGAATGCGAATCTCCTGCAAAAAGTCCAGCTGGAGGAAAAGATCGGAGAGTCTGGCTCCGTTCGGCAAAACGGCCTGATAGCCGCCGGGCAGACGGGCCAACTCCACCAATCCCTCAGCCAGAACACGCGTGCGCTCCAACAACTCCGTCAGAGCCACCAGAGGGTCATGCCCTTTTGCCGGAAGCGTCATTTGCCCAGGCAACCGCGCGGCAAAGGCGAGCACCTTTTTTTGCGTCACCGCATCAGCCGACCAGCGCCGTAGAATCTCCTCCAGCATCTTGGTTTGCTGGGCGGAGGGGATCCGTCGGGCTGAACGGGCGGTCTGCGTAAAATTGAGCCGATAGGTGGTGGCGGGCAGGCTTTTCAGCTGGGCCTCGTACTGGGCCTCGATCTTTTCCCGGTCGGCCAAAACAAGCTTACGGTCGTCGAGTCGAGCCCGGAACTCCCTCTGGAGCAGGTCCAGCTCCAGGCCCGCCCGCTCCAGCGAAAATCCGGACTTAAATTCATCAAACTTCAGATAGACATGGAAATTGTTCTGCTCATAGAGGCTGCGAAGCAGGTTGGCCTCGAATAAATCCTCCGATCGGAACGGTAGCTTGTTCGGATAAACGCCCAAAGCGGCTTCAGGAAAGTTGAGCGTGAACTCCAGCTGGGTCTGGACTTTCCTCGGCAGCATGATGTAGGTGGCAGAAAGCAGCCCCAGAGCGAGCATAACTAGGGCAAAAAGAGACAGCTCCAACCACCGGCGGTAGCGCCGAACCAGGCCCCACAGAGGAGCCAGGGAGATAAAATCCTCCTCCTCGGGCACGGAGACAGGATTCGGGGAGGGTGGCAAGCTCATGACTGACGGGCACCCCTACTTAACGAGACGATCCGATGCTTGATGAACAGGAGCATAAGCAGGGAGAAAAAGCCAAGCACGACCCATGCCACCAAGGCCAAAATAAGCGCGACACGGCTTAAGGGCTGAACTTTTTTTAGCTCCCAGCCGCGGGTGACGCTAAAAAGATCCGGGTGATGGCCAAGGTAGCTTTCCGAAATGGCGATGACCAGCTGGCGGGAAGAGTCGAGAAGAAGTCCCAGTTGCGCGGCGGAGTCCCGAAGAGAGGCAGCGATCCCCGAGGTGGCCCGGTCCTCCTGGGGCGGGGGCGGCTGAAGGGGTGAGCCTGCGGGACGTTCCGCACCCTGCCTAGCCAACGCTGACCGAACCATTTCCAGATTCTGCCGAAGCTCCTGGCAGGAAAGCTCATCCTGTGTCGCCTGAATCCGACCCTTCTCGATTTCCTCCAACATCTTTCTCAGGTAGTCCCGGTCTGCCCCGGTCTGGGCCAATCCCAAAAGACGATTGAGAAAAATTTCAACAAACCGCCCGCCGGTGGAAGCAACCGGCCCACCCGTATCGGTGCTGATGGAACCGGGACGACCGGCGAGATAGTCGCGATACGTCTCCACCAAAGCGGAAAGACGGTCTTGGGAGGACTTGGCGCGGCTTTCGCGAAACTTGAGCTGAAGCTCCATGGCCTGCGAAAGCTTCAGCATTTCCTGATTGTTGCCGATCTGAGTTAACACGCTGTCCTGAATCGAAGGCAGGGTCTGCTCCCGAAAAGTGCGGAGCCGGAGCTTGAGATCAACCACGGTGGTGCCATCTGACAAGGCCACCGTGGCCGCCCCAGGGAGCTTTTCCACGGAGGCCAGTCCCTCCTCCAAAGCTCGGGCCCGGTTGTTGATGGCAGCAAACTTCTCCATCTCCGATTGCCCTTCCTTTTCGTAGTTTGGATTCAAGCCCGGCAGAAGGGAGGAAAAGGAGTAGATTTGCTTCGTGCTAACAGCCTGCTCCGCCCAGAGAACCGGGATATCAGCCAAGACCTTTCTTTTTACGTCCAAGGGAACCCCGGGGGATCGACTCCCATCAAACCAGGCCAACTTGTATACTGGGGAGAGGCCACTGCGTAAACGGCTGCGATACTCCTGCTCCAACGCCTGCCGATCTGGCCCAGTGAGCTTGCTGTCGCTTAATCGGGTTGAGTATTCACCGAAAATGTCCTGCAAATTCGCCGACGACTGGCTGATGGATAGAGACGACTCGAAGGCAGGAAACTCGATCCACTGTTGGAGATTGTGGCGCTCGTACGCTACGCGCAGGACAGCGGGGTCCAGCAACTCCTCGGCACTGAAGGGGAGATCGTTGGGGTATTTGCCATCTTGGGCCCCCTTAAAACCGAGCGACAGCTCCATCGAGCACACCTCTGTCTTGGGCGCCAAAAACCAGACAGAACCGACCAAAAGCAACCCGCTCAACAGCAACCCCGCCAGACCCACCTGCAGCCACCGTTTCTGCTGCCTCATCAATTTCCACAATGGGGCCAAGGAGAGAACGTCATCGGCGGAAGCGGGACGATCTGATGGCATGGAGTAAGATTATTAGTTTTCAGGAATCAAAGGTCGAGGAAGAAAGAAGCGCTCAACCACCAGTATTTGTGAGTAAGGGGAAGGCTGAGAAATTCGTGCTTTGGGTACGGACGGCTGACCTCAGCCGTCCTAGGACGCGCGGGACACGCGTCCGTACCCACGATTCATCCCCGAAGTTTCAATCACCGGTAGGGCAACCTCGATGAGGTTGCCGCGGCAGGGTCATCGATTGGCCCCATCAAACCGTCCCCAGCCCATTCAAATTTCTGTCTCCGACAAGAAATACATATGCGCGTTGCGCGGGAATTCTGCCCTACCAAGCTTTAATTTTGAGCGTTAAGCGCAGGGACACGCGTCCGTACCCACGATTCATCCCCGAAGTTTCAATCACCGGTAGGGGCGGTTATCCCTAACCGCCCGCGCCTCAACACGGCCCGCCGGGATTTCGGGCCCTGCCTAGCCCTCAATTGTCCCATGCTGGTGGATATGGCTATCATGCCGCTGTGTCATCGTCACCCCTGACCGCCCGGATTTTGCAGCTTAACTCCCGCTTACGAGGAGGCGGTACCGATGGCCAGTGCCTGGCACTGTCCCAAGGATTGGCCAAGAGAGGCTGGACCGTGGAGATCGCCGGCCCAGCGGATGCCCCCCTGTCATCCGAAGCCGCCAAACTCAAGCTCCATCAGCTTCCCCGCTTCCGTCCCCACCAAATCCTGAGCCTTGCCCGGCTACTGCGGGTCGCACGTCCCCGCATCCTTCACGCCCACCACGGAGACGACTACTGGACCGCCCTCCTCGCCTCACGACTCGTCCAGCCTTCCCCTTTGGTCGTCTTCACCCGGCATCTGGCCAAGAGCCCCCGCTCCCCCCTCAGCCGAAACCATCTTTTCTCCAACGCCGACGCTGTCATTGCCGTCTCCGCATTTGTCGCCCAAGTTCTGCGCCAAGGCCACAACGACCCGGCCTCCCCCGTTCCCGAACGCCATCACCGCCAATCCTGCCGGATCGATCCAAAAAAACTGCATGTCATCCACACCGGCATCGACACCACCCTCTTCCAACCCAAGGAGGCCTCTTTCTTCGCCGCCGCCCGACGAAAACTCGGGCTCAAGGACAAAGAGATCGCCTTCGGCGTAGTCGGGGGCTTTGACCTGCCAGTGGGAAAGGGCCAAAGAGTCTTCCTCCGCGCCGCCAAGGAAGTCATGACGCGACTCCCCCAAGCCCGCTTTCTTCTGGCGGGAAGAGGATCCATGGAGTCTGCACTGCTAGAGGACATTGAGCACCTTGGGCTAGGAGACCGGGCAAGATTGATCGGACAACAGGACGATCCTGTTTCTTTGTATCACGCTCTGGACATTCTTGTTCATCCCCAGATCGCCACGGAAGCTTTCCCCTCTGTGGTGCTCGAGGCCCATGCCTGTGGCCGCCCGGTCATCGCCTCGGAACTGGATGGTATCCCGGAGGCCTGGAAAATCGGCGGGGTCGGACAACTCGTGTCCGCTGGTGACCCTCCCCTTCTAGCCCGAGCCATGATTGAGCAGGCAGAGCGGCCAGCTCCCAACAGTGCCGAAAGAGCCGAGATGCATCGAAGGGTCGAAGCGGAAGCCTCTTTGCCGGTGCAGGCGAGAAAGGTGGAAGATTTGTATCGGAGGCTGATGGCGCGTTGATTGTTGGAATATGGGATATCGAAGATGGGATATTGAGAGAAAGATTAGGATTAGGATGAGGATTAAGACTGGGATATTGGATACAGGATATTGAATATCGATTCGGACGCGGCGGAGCGCGTCCCTACAGAGGCTCGTGGATTCAAAATTCAATTATCTGTAGGGCCCCGCGATGGAGGGGCCAACCCAAGGTTCACAGCACGGTCCGTTAAGGATAACGGACCCTACCAAGTTTGGATTTTTAGGGTTGGGTTGCCGGTAGGGCAGCCCCAATGAGGCTGCCGCGGCAGGGTCATCGACCCTGCCCTACCAAGCTTTAATTTTGAGCGTTGAGTTAACGGTACGGACGGCTGTCCTCAGCCGTCCTAGGACGCGTGGGACACGCGTCCGTACCCAACGATTCATCCCCGAAGTTTCAACCACCGGTAGGGGCGGTTATCCCTAACCGCCCGTGCACGGGGGAAATTAGGATAACGGACCCTACCAAGTTTGGATTTTTAGGGTTGGGTTGCCGGTAGGGCAGCCTCGATGAGGCTGCCGCGGCAGGGTCATCGAACCTGCCCTACCAAGCTCGATGTTTTGATCACCCAACCACCGGTAGGGCAACCCCGCCGTGTCGGGGCTGCCCCACCAAGCTCGTTTCCCAGAGACTTGAGATTTGGCATGAAACGCCCATGATCAACGATTATGCCCATCCACGAAAACATTCTCGGAACCATCGGCCGGACGCCGTTGGTCAAACTGCAGCGCATCTCCGCCGGACTACCCGCTACCGTGGCGGTGAAAGCCGAATTCTTTAATCCGCTCGGCAGCGTCAAGGACCGCATCGGAGCCGCGATGATCGAAGCCGGGGAAAAAGA
>Ga0214921_10001965_pt1 | contig 34419 bp, 43 predicted proteins | sample LL1505_MetaG_FD_177992 | JGI IMG/M metagenome (GOLD analysis project Ga0214921, IMG submission 177992) | Freshwater microbial communities from Lake Lanier, Atlanta, Georgia, United States - LL-1505 | ecosystem: Environmental > Aquatic > Freshwater > Lake | place: USA: Georgia | collected... | reverse complement strand
TGATAATACGATTTATCTTTGATAATACGATTTATTTGTTCAATATAAAGATTACATACACAAAGTTACGAATCAAACTAACGAGACGATCAATTGTTCAAAATACGAATAGCAAAGTCCCATTTGTCGGTCGTCAATGAATTAACAACAGGAATGGGCTTGTTTGAATGATCGTCAGAACAAGGCTGAATATACACAGGCATACCAGAATGATCAAGCACTGTAACAAATTTGTAGACAAAAATCTGCTCCTGGCTGAGACCTACAAAAAAGTCAATGTATTGATCGACTTCATGCTCTGAAAAATAATATGTGATGGCATTAAAGAGCTCGCCCTCTTTTTCGAGAACGTGCTGCCACTTGAGATTGCCATCGATGTTGTATTGGTTAGAGACAATCACGCTGTTCATGTTAGACTCGAAAAAAAGATGAAAAAAGAGAATTGAAAGCTAAAATAAAGAAGAATGATTTTACCCATATATTTTACTTAAAAAATCAATTTAATAATCCAACACTAGATTCACCAACTCTAACGGGAGTCTTTTTATAAGAACCAATCGAATAATAAACCTTTTACGTTTAATGAATTTACGAAATGCTCTCTGTAAAAAAATTACATGTCTAACTCGCTCTCTATATTTACCATTCTTAGATTTTAACCAAACACAATCTCGAAAATCGCCTTCACAATTTGAACGATTCTCCAATAGAAATCTACAACCTCGTGCTTCTATGAAATCTAGATGGGGAAGTCTCGGAATGTAACGAATTTTATTATAATCACATTTTAACATGTTCAGACCGAGAAATACCGGAAGTGAAACAATGTTTGTATTTGCACATTCTAATTCAAAAAGGGTATCCATCGAACTAATCTTTTCTACCATCGAACTGTTACATTCTAAATGAACAAGATTGGGGAAAGAACCAATCTCTCTAATAGGTGTATTTGAACAACACAACTCTACTAAATTCGGATATATTCTGATAGAACTGATCAGAGTGTTTGAACATACCAGTGCTTCAATAGCTGGGAAATCTGGAAGCTCCTCTATCTCTGTATCTCTACAACACAGCACACGTAAGGTATCGCTGGTTTCTATTTTTTTTATACTACTGCTATCACAGTAAATATTTAAAATCTTAGGTAGAGAGGGGATGTAATTTATAGTTGAATTATAACATTCTAGTATTTCGAGATTTGGAAGAGAAGGAATTGTCTTTATTCCACAAGAAGAACAATATAATCTCTTTAAACGTGAGAGAAAGGGGATTTCGGTTATCATGGAATTACTACAATGGAGCTCAATAAGATCGGGGAGTAATGGGATCTCTTTTACTTTGGGACAGCATTTAACAATTCTGGTATGATTTGTATATGTTTGAGAACAAATAATACACATTTTAATTTGAAATAAAATTAAAATTTCTATAATTCAATTTAATCACCATATATTTTTAATATCTTTTCACTTCCAAGTACTTCTATTCCGAACCTCCATTTATCATTACCGTACAAATTATATAACTCTAAAGGTAAACGATCATATTCATAACTCATTTCACTGAGAGGAAGACCATTATGATCTACTAAAATCTCAAACTTGTAGGTAAATCTATCATCCTTCTTCTCTTTAAAGGCAGAAGAATAGCCTGGTAGAACTATATCCGAAAAACGATAGATAATTGCATTATACAGACCTAAATCGCCAAACTTTTCAATTACATAAGACCATACAAGATCTCCACAGAGATTGTATTTCTTTGTTAAAGTGACACTCATATTCGTTTTTATATTCCCTCACTATAAATTGAAAAAAAATTAAAAGTGTAACGTAAAAATTACAACTTTATTAATAATTTATAGAATACACTTTTAATTTTTTACAAAATGTCTTCTTACGCTTTTTTTGGTGGCTATCTCGCTGTGCTTGCTGAAACTGAAGAAATTGAACGCCTCGATCTCACAAATGAGAACGACATGTCTTTTAAACTCCTGAAAGACCTCATTGGAGCAATTAAAGAATTTGAAGATAGCGGTGATTTCAAGAGTCTCAAAACAAAACTTACAGCGGATGACAACATTCTTCAGCATTACGCAATGTCGAAAGCACTCGACGCTATGATTAGCGATGACCCTATTTGCGAGCTTTCTAAAGGTGGTCACTATTCAGTAATCTCTTGGATCGGCGAACGCTTCCCGGAAAAGCTAATTGTCAAATCCTTTCATAATGCTGTAAGTGATTCTGACGAAATTGCGCATTGGGTTTGGGTTTTTGAGAATCTCAAACAACAGTATCCTCTTATTTGTCTTTACGAACTACTATGTTCCGAAAACTTTAGATTTATCGAGTTTCTCCTTATTGAAACAGAACTCGCAACGATATTACGTGCCCCATTTAAAACTAATGTTGAGAGTCGTTATATTGGTAGAAAACACAATATAGAGGAGAATGCTCTCGAGATGTTTGAAGATAATAATATGCTTAATTTTATGGAGCATTGTTGTCCTAATAATGTTTACAATACCTTTCTTTTAAAGGTATGCGCGTATGTATATCCCGAAGACTATTATCCTGAACAGCCAGAACAAGAGGACTATGATTATGAATATTTTTAAATTGATTTTTTATCGTTAAAAAGAGTAAAAAATCATCCATAATAATATGTGTATCCTTTGTGATAAATATATGTATGTAACACACGTTAAGACGTGTGCTAATATTAGAGTTATCCCGTATATCCAAGAACTCAAGAGTTTAGATTGTCAAGGCAGTGCTATTACCGAAATCCCTTCGCTTCCTAACCTTCGAGTATTGAATTGCTCAAATACTCAATTGACTAGTCTCCCGGAACTCCCATCTCTATCCACTCTAAATTGTAGTCAAACCCTAATTTCAAAAATTAGGGTTTACAATAACTTGACTAGTCTAAATTGTGAAAGTACACCTATTACCAGTATCCCTGATATGCCTAACTTGATTGAGATTTATGCAATTAATTGTAGAATGCTTACAAATGCTCCGAATAGAACATTTTCGACAGGTTCTATTTGGATTCGACCAAATAGAGACCGAATGGATAAGTTATATCTTCTTCAACGTTGTTTTAAACGGCGTTGTGAGATTAAAAAGATAAAAATCAGACTTCAATTAATTAGATACTTACCGCTTGTCCTTGTAAACATGATTGATGGTTATTGAATACGATGTATTTCGTTTATTTACAAATAAAATTCTTCGATACTATAAATCTTGACCCCTTTTTCTTTCGCTTTTTGTATTTTGGTTGTGGTTTGAGTTTTGTCTTTTACGATCAAGATTGTGGTTTTACTTGTAATAGAGGAACCAATGCTTCCACCATTCTGTTTGATCTTTTCCTCCAATTCTTTATCTCTAAATCCACTCATTACCACTACTTGTCCAGATAAATTACCGCTAGTCTTGACTTCTTCCTCTTTTAATGTAATATATGGAGATATCTGTTCTATAAATTGTAACCCGCAATCAAGATTACCGACAATCTTTTCAGCCGTTGTAGTAGAAAATCCTTTAATCTGGATAATCTTTTGTACCAATTCGTTATCAGATAGAGACCCGTATAGAGCGAATAAATTGGGTAAATCTGAAAGAAGCGCTTCGATCTTTCTAGACCCTATACCATAACCTAAAACATTTGAAGCTCCAAGGAGTTGCGCCAAAGTGATATCCTTTAAACCGTTCTTAATACTGGTATAAACACGTTCAACGCTCTTTTCGCCAAACTCGGGGATTGTTCGCAAGTCATCTTTAGAAGCCGAAACAATCTTGATTAAGTTATCGAACCCAGATTGAAACATCTTTTTTACCGTAGCTTCTGCCACGTGTTTTATATTCAACTCTTTAAAGAACGAAGCTACTAATTTAATACACATTTCGTCTGACGAGTCTTGGACGCAGATATTTACTTTAGTCTCATCCCAGACAAAATGGATATCAGAAGGCATACTAGGAGTCGCTCCTTTTACAACCTCTACAATATAAGGGATGACCTCTTTACTTCTAGTAATCTTAATAATTGCCCCCTCGCCAATATTATTATCTACGATAAATTTAGCATTATGAGCAGTTGCTCTAGAAATAGTAACTCCTCCCAGTTCAAGAGGGTCTACAATTACAACAGGTTTGAGCTGTCCCCATTTTGAGACATTCCATTCCACCTCTTTAACGGTTGTTTCTCTAACAGAGTCTTGGAGTAACATTTTAAACGCAAACATATAGCCAGGGTTACCGCTATTATTTCGTTGATATTCAGTATTTTTTTGAATTATTATTCCATCGAGTTCGTAACGCTCTTCCCCTCTAAATGAAATATACGTATTTGATAAACTTTCAATATCTATAGCTCTGACAAATTTATGTTTTACCGTTTCAAATCCCATACTCTTTAGCTTTTTGAGCTGTTCCTTCTGTTCCGATTGTGTTTCATCATCTGTAATTATTTCATAAGCTACAAAATGAATATCTGTTAAACCAGCTCTTGCAGTTTTGCCACTTATAAGCCCTGAAACCATATTTCTAGGATTCTTGTATGTAGTACTGTGTTTAGTCTGAAATATCTCCTTGTCCATAATCAATTCACCTCTAATCGAGATCTCTTCTTTTATACATGGGAAGCTAATATATTTTTGAAGAAAAGAGATATCTGCGCCAATTACACCGTCGCCTCTTGTATATAGTTTCATCTCTCCGTTTTTGAAACAGAGTAAACATGAAACTCCATCCAACTTTGACGTAATTACATATTCTTTAGATTTATTTTTATTTAGCCATCTTTGAAGAACCTTTTCTTCTGTAATTTTGTCAGCGCTACCGAGCCAATAGGGTAGTTTAACTCTATTCTCTCCATCTCTGATTTTGGCTCCTACTTCAGGCACGTAGTTTGGGTCACGTCTCATAATTTCCTCTTTAATAGCATCGTATTCGCTATCAGTCACTACAGAGTCTCCTGTATTATAGTAGACGTCATCAAGATGACTTTTTAATTTCTTTAACTTGGTTAAATCCTTATCCATGATTTGAAATATAATTCGGAATTTTTAAATACAATCATTTTTCATTTTGTATTTAAAAAAATTATCCAGTCTTTAGAAATGACAACAGCCGTGGCTGACTATTTCTTTAATATAGAAGAAGAGGATGAAAAGCTCATATTTAGCAAAGACAATATCCCTTCTTATGTAACAGACCTTTCATTGTCTTTGAAAAATCGTTTAATTGCTTTAGATTTATATTATAAAACCTTTGGTATTGAAAACACAATCGAGGTTATTAATAAGTTGTCTGTTATGTATGAAATGTCTGGAACGTTTCTTTTAAAACAGTATCTCTTTACAATAACTCAGCTAGATATTCTCGACCCATTTTTACAAAGTATGTGCGCTAAAACATTATGGACCTTTAATAATAACGATGAACAATCGCTAAAAGCTGTAGATTCGGTGTTTAATCGATTCGGAACTGATGTAAGCACCCCTTACAAGATTGAATTTATTAGAATGTTATCGACATCAAGTGATTTTAAAGAAAGAGCTCTCGTGTATTTTATACAAATTATAGACGATGAAAAGATAAATTGTGAATATAGATACAAGACAATCTTACAGATGGAACCTTTTATTAACCAAAGCTGTTTACATTTCCTTTCTAATCCCAATAATACAATACGATTAAGAATTTTAGCAGCTCAAATCTTAATAATGAATGATTATGAACGCGACCGAGTAGAAACAGCTCTTTTAGAATTTGCAACAGATGAAACATTAGACTATAATGCTAGAGCCGATGCCACTGATATTTTATTACAACGTGGTTCTGACCTAAGTAAAAAGAAAGGTGAAGAGATTATCTTGAAATTAGGATTAGGTGAAAAGAAAAGAGGGACTTTATATGATAACGCTCAAAATGTACACACGAAAAAGATTGAGGAGAGTGTGTTAAACATTATTGAGTTTTTACATTCTTTCGAAACCTTAAGGGACGACAAGGGAAATGAAATCACGGTAGATTTTGTTAAAGAAAACTTGTTTAAAAAAGGAATGGACGAATCCAAAACTGATCGTGTAAATGTATCTTTTAATCGAATTAGTATGGATAGAGCTCTCTATTCAATGTATAATTATTCGCTGGCACATATATTAATCAAGGTATGGACTTTTCTATCTAAACACAAAGATAGAGAAGAGATTGAAAAACGACTAATTGATGAGTTATATGAAACGGCAGATACTTGTTCTTCTGGTTTTGCCACAAGACTAGTTAATGTGCTATCTGGATACTCAGATTTCGGAATTAAAATTTCTTGGGAGGAACAACTCATCTCTAATTTTACAGGTCGTATTAATGCGAGAATTCGAGACCTCAAAGATGAAGAACGGAAAAACAAGATAGTAGAAGAGATGACGCTAGAACTATCAGAACGATATAATTATATTGCTTTTATTAGAGAATGTCTCCCTTCATTGAGATACGAACTATGGAACGAATTTAAACAACATATTCAGGATTCAGATTTTGATCTTTACTTTAGGAAAGCAATGATTATGTATGAGATTGGTGAAAAGGATTAACTTTATACAGAGAACTTTTTGTAAAGTTTATACATAGTTATGATAAGGTAAATAAAAAGTATAAACACTAATAATACTTGACACAAACCTATACAGCGTTGTATGTAGTTCACTGAATATTGTACATTATAAATACTATTATCAAAATCTGATAATCTATTATACAATAAGGCTGTATTTTTTGCGCTTTCACTTGCGTCTAACGATGTCTGCATTTTATTTACTGGCGGTGGATTATATGAAGAATTTCCCATTTTTATTAATTAAATTATTTTTTTAATATTTCTTTGTGAAAGCTTCGGCATACGTGCTACGTAAATTATTGTAATCGATAGGGGAAATAACCAAAAAGATAGCCGAAACGGCAGCTAGCGTATGCCATATTCCGTGCCACACCTCGTATTCATTTTTATCTCGTTCAGTCATTGTTACCGGATCTTTTGAATATCCTTTGAATATGTAAATAAGTGCAGATGTCAGTGATATAATAAAAGGGATAATAAATCTCCAGCTCTTAAAACCATAGGTTAATAATACTAAATTTAATAGAACACATATAACACCAGTAGTTATATTTGCCCATATAATATCCATATCGCCAAACACATTTTCACTATAAGTATGATATACAGAGGACCAAAAAGATGCTAAACCTATTATAACCGCTATTAATACTGGTTGAGTGAATAAAGAAATAATAAAAGGGATAAACATCAACAAGCATGATATAAAGACGAACGACTTTGGGTCTCTAATATACTTAGCACTAAGTATATCGACCTTTTCTTTTTCTGTAGTAGTTGACATTTATTTACTCAAGTTAAATTCTTTTAAAAAATTCTCTAGCTCGTCTGAAAATGTTACATTTGAAGTCCCCTTGTTTACATTTTTTGGACGTTTAATATCCAAAATAAGAACTATTCTATCCCTGTCAGAATTATTATCAGCTGAATGTTCTAAACTATCATCAAATATTATCCAATCATTTTCCTTTTGATACCTATAATAGATGGTTTCTCTTTCATTGGGCTTAACGAGAATTCTACAACTATTTTCAGGAACCTCTAAACCTAAATGACATCTCAAAACGTTATTAGATAATTGTCCCCAGCCTTTATGGTATTTAAGACTTGTACCAGGTCCAAGTTTTGAAAACCCAGCAGTTACTAAATCTGGAATCTTTTTTAACTCTTCATATGTATGTATATACGTTTCAATATTCTTTTTAGACCATTTACTGAAAGCCATAAGTGGAATAACATTCCAAGAGTTAAGTTTAGAATTGTGTTCCCATAAATAACGTTCTGGCCATTCCTTCCATTCTTTCTGGTGTTTATAAAAATCGTCTTTTATTTTTCTAGTATCTATACTATTTAATATTGGAAATGTTTCATATTCATAAAAGCCAGTATATTGTTGTTTTTTGTTCTTAGACAATAACAATAGTAGAGTTATGATACAAATTGATAATATCGCTACTCTATACATTTATTAGACTGTACATTATTATTAATTAGTTACAGCTATTATGAATACAACTAACCAAAATATAGATATAATTGTCCATAATATAAATGTTAAACCAGAGGATACTTTTAATACATTTAAATCGGCTTGTGATAAAGATTTAGCGTATTCAACATCGTCGCTGATTTTATAAGATGTAACAGTACCTATTATTGATAATATAATAAGTACTAATAACATTACTAAAACTATTAAAACTATAGTTCTATTATTACCGCTACTTTCGATCCAATTTTTCAACCCATCCATTTTATTATTACATATTTTTTGTTTTTGAATACACCATAAATAGAATAATAAACAGTACTATATAGAGAAGTATGCTATTGACGAAAACAAACCGATATGTAAGTTTATCATCCAACAATTCATTTCCTTTAGTAACCTTGTATCTACCTCCTCCGATCGGTGAAGGATTGAAACCAAGATCGTACATTTTATATAATTGAAGTCCTGTAAATCCTAGATAACATACAAATATTGCACCAACTAATAATAACACTTTGCTTTTAGGCGATGCTCCCGTTGAATATAAATTGGAGTTTCTACTTTCTCTAATATACCAAAAAGTGAAAACTCCAATCATACAGAGTAACAAGAGAGTATTCCAAAACGATGTCTTTATAGCCAAAAGATCCATATCACTCATATTTTCTATTCCTGATTCATCCATGGTTGTATTAAAACCTATATCGTAGATTCTGGATAGATTATATCCTATAAAAACTAAATAAAGCAAGAAAATAGTGTATGCTGTTACATTAAGAGGATCATCTAATAAACTCATTTATTAGATGAAATAAATTCTATTCTTGTTTTTGTAAGTATTTAAGTCCTATATTAAAACTTTTTATTCGGTCTTCCTGTTCTCTTATCTTTTGTTTCTGTTCTTCTTTTTCTTTCTGTATACCGGCTAAAAGCTTATTCTTTTCAATGGTTAAAGTATTCTTTTCGATTTGTGCCTTTCTAACACTTTCATCGATTTTAGGGTTATTTCCGTTTTTATCTGCCTCGCGTTGTTTTTCTAGAGCTTTGTCGAGAATCTTCTGCGCGTTTGCTAGTTTTTTATCAACATCTTCAAGAGGGCTCTTTTTAAATCGATCCCAAAAAGATTTTTTCGGTTCTACTTTTTGAGTAGTTTGCTCATCTTTATCCGATTCCACGCTTAATTGTTCTGGACTTAATAATTTGGTGCTTTCTGACGTAGAGGTAGATAACGCGTTCTGTATATTAAAATCTACACGAGGACTTTCTATAGACGGGTTGATAGTACCTTTTAATATAAATATAAAACACATTGTAATATACAAAAAGAGTATTGTATTGATAAAAGAAAACTGTATTGTAACTTTATCTTCTGAGCTTAGTTTATATTTACCATTTGTGTCGACATCGATCTCGAACCCCAACTTGTACATTCGAGATAGCTGAACTCCATAAAAAATCAAATAACCTATAAATAAACTGGCAAACATCTTTTCAATTGGTGATGTATATCCAGTAACTCCAGCTTTGCTATAGTATTTAATTGTAAAAAATATTATTAAACCTGTTAATATGAGTGAATTCCAAAAAGCAACCTTTAATGTTAACATTCCCATATCATCAATTTCATAGTCAATATCGCTATTAAAACCGATCCTTTTCATTTCGGTCAGTTGATAAATTAAAAACCCAAGGTAAAATAAAAATACAATATACACTGCTACGTTAAACGGATTTTTGAACTCCATATTTATTTATTTACAATAAATAAATTTATTTACAATCGAGTTAACGTTTAAACATCATCATTTTGCGATGTAATCTAATATACCAAGGTTCTCTGCTAGCTCTACGTTCCAATTCTCGTCGATTCTGGTCTAAAATGTACTGATTCATTTTATTTCTATGTTCCTGTCTCATTTGTAAAATGTGTTTTTTAACTTTATCGGTGGAGTTTTTAGGCAGTTCCGGTAGTTGAACTTTCTTTACAGGTTTATTTCTACGTAGAAATTCTCCAATTTTTCTAACATTAACAATACCACGTTGTTTTAAAGCTTGAAGTTGCTCCTGTTCGTAATGTCTTCGGGCTTCGGCCATCCATCTTTCTTTTTCAAGTTTTCTTTTATGAATAAGTGTGTTTTTATAATTTTCTTGTTGTTCACAATACGGTTTAGAATATTCTCTACATTGTTGAGACGGCGTTTTACTACATGCTGCATTTACACATTTGTTGATATTATATTTATGTTTGTAGTCTTGTTTATACCATTCAGATAAAGATGAAAATCTGGCGACAGCTCCTTCTTCCGGTTTTACCAGAACTTTAACTACTAAAAGATAACAAACAGAAAGAAATAGCAATACAGTCATAGCTAATAACATTTTGATATTAGTCTTATCGTCGTCATATATCTTGGTTCTATTCATTAAAAACCCAACATTCATAGTATATTTGCCTTGGAGAGCTACTACAACAATGATTAACATTAGTATATAATCGTTTGTCGATTTAGTGGTAATTATTAAAAAGAAAACAGCTGCTATAGATAATACAGTATTAGCAATGGTAGTCTTTATCACAGTTTTTGTTTCATCATCTACTTTATCACCAAGGTTCCAAACAAGTTTGGATAACTTGTATAAATGATACGATGAAAATGCTATGTATAGTAATGCAAGTAGTCCTAGCATAAAAGTATTTTGCTTCATTTATTATTAACTAATTTATTTTGAGTAAATTAATTAGAAGAGAACTAATTAGTTTTATGAAGGTGATTCATTTAGACTAGTGATTTGTTTGTAAAGGTACTTCTTATGTTTGAATTTTTCTAGGAGGAACAGGAGGAGGACGTCTTTGATAAAGAGGAGGAGATCTTTTAGGAGGAAGAGGAAGAGGTCTAGGAGGAAGAGGAGGAGGAAGAGGAAGAGGTCTAGGAGGAAGAGGAGGAGGAGGAGGAAGAGGTCTAGGAGGAAGAGGAGGAGGAGGAGGAAGAGGTCTAGGAGGAAGAGGAGGAGGAGGTCGTAAACAATTTTTTAAACAATGTTGTTTTTTTGGATCTCCTTCGCATTTAATAGTACAATTATTTACTTTATCCGACTGTTCTTTTATTTGTTTTTGTCTCTGTGCAATTTCTATTTGGTTTTGTCTCTGATTGTTTTCATACGAAATTTTTACTTGTCGCCATAAATTTTCTTCTTCAGCTTGTCTAGCTGAAGCTCTTTTTCGTTTATTTTCAAAAAACCCAAATAACCTAGCTTCAATGGTCTCACGCTTTTGTCGCCTTATAGTATGTTTATTATACATAAACAAACATACTATAATACACATTATAATTGTGGTAAAGAACACTAATTTAATTAATTTTTTATCATGGTCGTCTAAGCTATCCTTTTTTGTAATTGATTGTATATTACTTATAAATTTTCCTTGTATGATTGCTATAGCAATCATTGTAGCTATTACAAGGTTGCTTCTCATACCAAATAACAATATAACAATAGTTACTGTGAGATATGTAGTTGAAACATTTACCGTGTGTTTTAACTTATTGACATCGCCGTCAAATCCCGCCTTGTATAGAATGTATAAATTATACGCCGTAAATAGCAAGTATAAAATTGCTATGATAGGTATAGTCTCAGTTATCATTATTTATTAGATCAACATATTTAAAATTTTTTTGTTAAAACACGTCAATGATTTATTAATAATTTTATCATTAATAAATTAAATGTTGTACGTTAAACTTGTTGTAGATTCTCTCTAAAGACTTTTTGATTCTTTTTAATTATGTCGACAAACTCGTAAAAAGTATCACGAGCGAACTCTTCACACATAGAAGACATTATAACCTTACCGCTATGAAACACCAAAAAAGTGTTGAATCGATCCTTGCTTAACTTTTTTAGTCTATCTCTAGGTTTTAGCCCTTCAAGATAATCACCATATAAAACAAAATCAGGTTCAATCCACGCTCCGTCTTTATACGAGATACGTTTAATTTGTAACTCTGAAATAGGTTTTGATACCGGAATCTTGATATTTACCCCTGTATATCCAATACTAGTTTCTAAAAGAGAACAGTAAGATGTTTGTGTATTAAAATATTCATCCAACTTCTCTCTATCAATAATCATTCCTAGATTGAAATCGATATTTCTCATTGCTGGTATAAACATACACTTTAATGGTTCATTTTCAGGCAATTTATAAATATCATTTGTATCTTTGATATAACTCCAGATATATTTGATACACAGTTCTGCCTGACTATCTCTTTTAACTCCAGTCATTTGAAACTTGCCATTATTACTAATCTTAAAGTTAATCTTCTTTTCATCAATTATCATCACAATAGTTACCGAATTACGGAACCAATCTTTGCGTTTCTTCTTTTTTAGATTTACACCGCGTACCCCTGTACCAGGATCGATAGTAATGATAGAACCATCAGGAATATTTTTATTTAAATCGGTTTGAACAGTCTTTTTCTTACGTCCTCTTTTTTTAGGAACGACAATATACTCGGTAATAGGTAAGAAAGCGGAAAGCTTTTTAATATCTAAACATAGATTAGATACTACAATAAATGTTTTAGTACTAACTGGAATATCTTCAAACTTTTTGCCTACTACGTCTGTCATATTTACTATTTAAAAGATATCTATCTTTTAAATCAATTTAAGAATTGTTAACCATGTTTCTTTTCAGGTTCTTTTTCTCGTTACGTTTCTCGTTACGTCTTTCTTGTCTAGATAATGGTTTATAAACATCTCCAGCAGAAACAATTTGAGAAGCAAGAACTGGAACAACTTCAGGTTCTAGATCAAATTTCAAATACCATTTTTCACCATACGTACTATTTAAAGCTTGTAACTCGGGTTCAGAAAGGTCGAATGGGTCAAGACCTGCCTTTAATGCTTCGGAAGCGTACAATACTAGATCTGTTTCATTTGTATTTTTAACTTTTGAGCCTGTTGTAACTACAGTATAATCGGTGTTGTTAAACATATATTCTCCAATTTTTTTATATTCTTCAATCTGTTCGGGAGTCATTGCATTTCTGGCCGCTTCAGCCATTGGATTATTAAAAAGATCGTGGTCTTTATTTTCCATTTCTTTTTTCTAACTGATTTTTTAAATCGTTATAACCACATACAGGTTTTCCAGGTTGAACAATTTTAGGCCACGTATCCCAATGGAGTTCTTTTGCAATCTGCTCCGCAATATGCGGATTGACATTCTTACATTCTATATAGAGAAATGGTATATTATTAGCCTCTAATAATTTTTTAGCTTTATCACAATAAGGGCAACTATCTTTACCATACACAGTGATCATTATTTATTTTAAAGGAAGAATAATATTACAAAAATGTCGGACGACACGATTAAACGATTATTAAAAGAAAATGTTTATTTAGAAGGCAAGATTAAACAACTGGGGGATGATATAAATGAAAAATGTAAACGTCATTTACTAGAGATTGAAAAGACTCGAGATTTTTATCAAGAACAGGTAAACGATTTAATTGAAGAGAGAGATGAGCTAGAACGTAAACTTGAGAGTATTATAAACGAATCAAAGACAGATTATAATAAACAAGAGTACGAAGAGGAGTTGGAGAAACGAGACAAGATAATTATCCTATTGGAAGAGAATATTAAGAGTTTGGGTAATGAATCAGTTCAAATGATTAATTTCATAGAACAAAAGTATAAAAACGAAATTGATGATCTAAAGAAAACTGTAACCGAGTTAGAAAACAAATTGAAAAGATAAAATAAGACATGTCTTATTTTATAAAATGTCTACGGCTAACGTTAGTAATATGAATATAGTTAAGACTATCTTGGAGATGTTTGAACAGAGAGATTATTCAGATATTTCACTCGATGATACATATATTACCGCGATAAAAGAAGATGGCAATGTTGTTAAGGCATTTATAAATACAATTCAAAAGCTCAATGTTACCGAAATTCAAGGTTGTATTTCAAAATTACAAGAGGAGAAGATAAATCATGGTCTGATCGTGTATAATGGCGTCCCCACCTCGGTGGTCAAAGTTATTATCTCTAATATCGAAGAACTGGGTATACACCTTGAAATTTTTCAACAATGCGATTTACAATACAATATCACAAAACACATTCTCGTTCCAAAACACATCAAACTAGCAAAAGACGAATCATCCCAATTTAAAACCAATTACGGTATCAATATCCCAGTTCTTCTTAAAACAGATTCGGTATGTAAATTTTACGATTTCTCGAAAGGAGATATAATTAAAGTAATAAGAAGGGATGGCTTTGTAAGTTTTAGAATCGTTAGATAATTAAATCAGTGTAGCGTCTGAATCTTTACAAATGGGTTTAGTCAAAAAGTTATACAAGTGATATTTTCTAAGAACCTTTTTAATAACATGTACATCTACATTTTTAACTTTAATTCTGGCTATTAATTGTACCGTAAATTCATCTATAATCAAACTAAAAATATCAAACATAGTTTGACTATATCTTCTGATAGAATTATGAGTATAGTGTCTAATTACACTATTAGGAAGGGGTTTACCTGTATGATAAATATTCATTGTTCTTCTGCTGTTACAATCAGCGGTTGTAACAGCATAGAAAAGATGTAAATCTTTCTCTTGTACCGTTGCTCGTTTAGCGTGCGTGGCGATAAGCGCGAGTCTATAACCGACGCAGTTAATATAACAAGCTACGACTTTAGCGAGATAGTTTAACGCGCTATCACTGTAATTTTTATTATTACTTCGGTCTAAAATAAACTCTTTGATTTTTTTACGATCTTCGTCCTTCATTTATTAATAATTTTATTATTAATAAATTATTTTAAGTTTGTTTACTCATTGAAATAATTAATTGTTTCTCCAAAAAATTGGACATGTATAACTATTATCTTCGTCTATATCATCTAAAAAGCTTGCTCTGCAATGAGGACATTTAGGCTCTTTGAGTTTTATTAAACAAAACACGCACATATTTGCTTTACAACATCTCAATATTGTTTTAGTAGTTTCGTAGCAGATACAACAATCGTTATATATGACCTTGACATTGTTAAATTTGGAAAGGCTTTCGATAGTTTTATTACTAAAAACAGAATCCAGGTCGTCGTTTTTAACAATAGATAATTCTGATAAAAGTGTGTTGATCTCAAGTTTAGGAATAATATCAATACACTTTTTGATCCCGTCATTTAAAATTAAAAGCCTTTCATATTCGGACTTCATTCTAAATACATCTCTTGACCCTAAATCAAAAGTCGTATCGTGGAGCGGAATATCAATCAGCCCCCAGCTTGTATTTTCTATATCCAAATCCATTTTCATAAAATCGTATATATGTACACTAATCTCTACAATACAAGTAACACCACAGATAGAGAGAATAGGCAAACTGTAGCTAACAGTTCCAATATCATTCTCCATAATTTCAGTTAGATACTTTCGAGCCTCTTTTTCGTATTCGAGCTTAATTTCGGGAAGCTTTACATCAATCTCTTTCATCTCCTGATATTTAAGCTCGATCTCGTTACATTTTTCAATATCTTCAGGAGTAAGATTCTCTATCTTACCGTCGACAATCTTACCTATAACTATTCTTTCCCCTTGTTTCAAAACAAACTTGATATTCTCGTGTGTTACATATTTAACACCAAGTTTCTTATGTATTCTTGAAATAGTAAGCTTAGTAGACATTGTATATATTTCAAAATTGTCTCTTTTCATATATAAATCAATTTTGAAATAACTCTTTTTAAAGAAGAATCTGTCTGTCAAATTCGCCTGATATAACCTGATGAGCTATAACTATTACTAATTTATCACCAAAATTCTTTCTAATACCATCCATTACAACACTGGTCGATTCTTGATCCAAAGAGGCAGTTGACTCGTCCAGCATAATAACCCCGGCATTAACAATTTCTGAAAGCGCCAATGTATAAGCTAGAATAACACGCGCAACTTCGCCGCCAGATAGCATTGAAATATCAGAGCTAATCCCTTTATAATCAATCTCTAAATTAATTTGAGGTTTAGTTGACTGTTTTTTATCTGTCTTGAAAGGGTTAAGCCTTACTACGATAGGCTCGTTAAAGAATAAATCGAGATACTCTTGGGCGTGGATATTGATTGAATTAACTATGTTACCGATTGCCAAACTTTCAGCTTCTAGAATCTTTTCTTTTAACATGGTTGATGCGGCATGTTCAGTTTTATATTTGCTCTCTTTTGTTTTCAAAATAGATAATTTCTTCTCCCAATTATAGTATTCATTTTGAGTCTCTTTGTGTTTTTTATAATTTTCAATCTGTATTATATTTTCCTTATTCTTTTCGATTGCAACTCTTAATTCACCCATTTTACTTTTAAGACTATCAATCTCGTTTTGAACAAGAGTAACGGGTCTGGTTTCTTTTACAGTTTTTTTAGAGAATTCGTCCTTTAATTGTAAAATCTGCTTAGTTATACCTATCAACACAGTTTTATATTCCTTCTGTTCTTGTATTATCTGACGAAGCTCGTCCTCTGTATTTTCAAAAAAATCCCCATCTATTTTTCGTTCTAGAGCTACAATATCTTCTTTTTGTCTGGTAACAGCATTTTTAAATGTTTGAACGGTATTTGAAAGAGTTTGTTTTTCTAATACTAGTTTGCGCTTTTGATTTTGAAGTTGAGTTTCCTTATATTGTTTAAATTGTTCTAGAGTATCTTCTATATCTTCGGGAATTTCTTCGTAACTTTCCCTAATCTTTTTAATCTCTTCTTCGGTTTCTTTGAATTTAGATATTTTAATCTCTTCGTCTCTAATTGATCTCTTAATCTTTTCCATTTCACCCTCTAAAGAAACACCAATCGTCTTTCTCGTTTCTTTACATTGGGATAATGTTATTTCGCCATCTTTAAATTGTAAAAATGTATTACACGAAGGACATTGATATGTCCTTTGAGCTTCAATCTGTGTCTTGATCTCTTCAAGTTTGATATTATATCTATTAATTATGTCCTTGTCTGTCTTGTATTTTTGAAGTATTTTCTGAAGTTGTTTAAGAGTTCTTGCGTCAGCTGCAGCAGCTTCTGTATCGGAAATTAACTCGTCGATTTCAGTTTTAGAGTATTCTTTCCATAACGATTGTTCAATTTCAGTAATAGAAATTAGTCGATCGCTTTCCTCTTTTTTAATCATCTCTTCAAGTCTTTTAAGGTCTCCGTCATATCGTTCCTTTAATGAAATCAGTTTTTTGTTTGAAAGAGAGATGTGTAGTTTCTTTTCCATGGCAGAGAGAAAATCGTCACCTTTATATAAGGATGATTGTATTTGGGTTTCTAAATCAGAAATCTTATCCTGTATCTCTTTACGTTGATTGATGACCAATTCTTGAAGTTTAGCCTCTGTAGCTTCGGTATTTAACTTTTCTAATTCTTTTTCTGCTCTAGAAAGGAGAATTGTGTTATTCTTTAATCGAATGGGTTCATTTTTCATAAAGTTCTCCCCCAGAGGTTTGATCTTGACAGGTTTCTCTAGCGTTTTGAGATGATTTGAAACGAGTGACAGTTGTGAAGAAGCAGCTGTAAGCTCTTCACTTGATTTTTTAATTTCGGTTTTACATCGATCCTTGATTTTTTCCAAATCGAGTCCTTGAAAAGCAAATCCTTCCAAGAATTCTAATTTTTGAGCAGGATTCATAAGAATGAATGAATTCACAGCATTTTGAGGAATATAACATGTTGTATTAAAATTAGTACCGAATTTTTCATTAATTATAGATTGAGCTGCGTCGTCTTCAAAAAAATCATCTCCGCTCTGAATAACTAACCTATTAGGACGTTTAGTCCTTGTAATAATTAAATCATCAATAAAAAGTGTTACTTCGCAAGACGTTTTCCCTACAGTAACAAGTTTAGTACCCATATCGTAAAGAGCAAACATTATAGCTGTCATAATCGTTGTTTTACCACTTCCAGAAGGACCAGAGAGTAATACCAATCCGGAACTTCCAAAATCGATTTCTTTTTCAGTATAACATCTAAAATTCTTGAGTTTTAACTTCATTTGTTTACTAGTATAGTGTTACCTATTACTTTTTTCATTTTTAAATAATAGGTGGTTTAAGAAAACAAAAAAATTAAAAAAATGAGTTCGATAACATTTGAAGTGTTAGATACATGTATTCTTGTAAAAAGTGATCAGCGATCGAAATTTACCAAGCCTATAAATAAAATTGGTGGTAGATGGTGTACTAGAGAAAATGGTTGGAAAGTACCCTTATCCAAAGAAGCTCTGTTAACCGAAGTAGTAAATAAATTAAATAGCAAGGTTCCTGTATGTCATGTCTGTAGAGAATTAGATGAAGAAAACTTTGAAGAAAGAATTAACGTAGGAAAAGAAAAGGCTGCTTCACGTAAAGATGATACAAAAGATGAAGATGTACCCAAAGAGAAAAAAAATGATTATGAAGAAGATGACGATGATAATATCACGGATGAAGAAAGATATGAAACTGAACGTAGGGAAACTGAACGTAGGGAAACTGAACGTAGGGAAACTGAACGTAGGGAAACTGAACGTAGGGAAACTGAACGTAGGGACGAAGAAAGAAGAAGAAAAGAGCGAGATGAAGAGCGTGAAAGAGAAAAGGAAAGAGACCGTAGGGATAACGAAAGACGCGAGACTGAACGTAGGGAAACTGTACGTAGAGAAACTGAACGTAGGGAAACTGAACGTAGGGAAACTGAACGTAGGGAAACTGAACGTAGGGACGAAGAAAGAAGAAGAAAGGAGCGAGGTGAAGAGCGTGAAAGAGAAAAGGAAAGAGACCGTAGAGAAACTGAACGTAGGGACGAAGAAAGAAAAAGAAAGGAGCGAGATGAAGAGCGCGAAAGAGAAAAGGAAAGAGACCGTAGGGATGCTGAACGTCATAAAAAAGAAATGTATTCTCGTAAAAGAAGAGATAGTGACGAACCTAAATATAAAAATTACGATAGTGACGATGATAATGAAATAAGAAGCAAAATATATAGATATGAAGAAGATAAAACTGAAATCACAGGCAAATTATATAAACGTGAAAATAGCAACGAGCCTAGAAAACGGAGAGCTTACTATGAATTATTTGCTAAAGATCCTTCTGAATTCAAATCAAGATATAGTAAAGAGTCGACCCGGGAACCTACACGCGGTACTACTACCCGCGAGACGACTAGAGAAAAAGATTCAAGACGCGTCAAAGAATACACAAGTAAACATTCCAGTGAATCAAATTCCTCAACCTCTTGTTATGAAGATGACATCTCCTTCAGTAATAGCGATTAATAGATTTAAAAAAAGAGCAATTGTAGTAAATAATGAAATCGTTTCCTAATATTCTTCAACCTTGTAATAAACATAAATTTAAAGAGTTATTTCGTGAACGTTCAAAATGCTATCTCAGAAAAGAGTTATACGAACATATTTTAATTCACGAAGAGAGAGAATATTTTTCACTTGACCCTTTTATAAATAACATTGGGGATAGACACCTCGTTAAAGAAATAGTATCCGAATTGATGGACGAGATAAGAACCCTCGGATGGAAATGTAAAACATCATTTGGTGGAACAGGGTTATTTATCTACAGCACTGAAAATCCACCTTCAAATTGTTTTGAAGATATGTAAATTTATTTTATTATAATAATATTATAATAAAATGAGTAGAATGCTATTTCTATTAGGCTGTATCCCTGTAAGGTTATTATTGGTGCTTACAGTTTTTAAATTATCCCCTGTACATCTTAAATATTTTTCAATTATTTTATTCTGTATAGGATTTTCATTCTTATATTTATTCTTCACTAATTCAAGATTAAAAGCTCCAGAGGCTGGCGGAGAAACTTGGTGGTATAATCTCCGTCCTATTCATGCTGGTTTCTATTTAACAGCGGCTGTTTACGCTGCCAAAGGTCAAAATATAGCCGGTATACTATTATTATGCGATGTATTATTTGGCACCTTTGCGTATCTTTATAAAGAGACAAAACAATAAAATACATATACAAGCTCCTAGAATATAAAAAGTACGTTTATAGTTAACTCTTTTCTCTTTTTGTATATTACCTACTTCACCAGCCATAAAGGTACTCCATTCTGGTATTTTTAAAAGTTTGTGATTTGTATCGAACCAAGGTTTAGTCACTTCAATTCGTCTGGTGTATCCAGTTTTTGGATTTATTCCACCCCCTTCCAGCACTATCTGAATGTCAATGTCATCTCTTAATTTTTCCATTTCTTTAGTTTCAGCCCATTGACTCATTAAAGGGAAAACATAATTGGCATCATAAAAAAAGTCTGGTAAGCCTGAAATAACATTTTCCTCGATTTGACACATATTTTTCCCTCTAACTATATAAAAATAACCTTCTCGCCCCCATTTATCACCCCAACTATTCTTTACAATCCAATATTTTTTATCCTTTTCCTCTCCCCATCCAACAATTTCAACCGAATGACCGCTTATCGGTTCACCTTTTCCATCCCATTCATATATAGCGTTCTTATGATCAAATACTAGAAAATCTGGATATATAATAAATCCTGTAGATACAGGACCCCAATTATATATGTCACGTCTAATATTCAATTCACTTCCATCATCTTTTTCAATACCGGATACTGCGTAAAAATGAATACATCTATAGAATCTTGATGGTATGCCATATTCCAATTCAGTTTCTTTATCTATATAAGATCCATAACACATATCTCCAATTCGACCAGCTGCTTCATCGCAAAAAGGCAGAGGTTCGGAATTTAAAATTTTACTTGACGGAGAACATTTTTCAGTTGAAGCTCCAAAAATATAAAGATATCTCCAAGCGTCATATAATGTATTACCGTAACAGGCAGCGGTTTCCAATATTGCTTTATTTATCTCTTCTTCTTTCTTTTTGCCTTCTTCAGTATCTGTATCGAGTGATGTTTCTAAACCAAGAAAATTACAAAGAACTAATTTAGTAGGTGAAAGGTCTATAACTATCTGTCCTTTTGATTGAATATTAAATCTGTCAGACAGTGCACTTGTACTTGCGTACGCCCAACAACCTCCGCATTTCCCTTGTGTTTTGACTGGTGATAACAAACCTTGCCAGACTATTCTACCGTCAAATAAATCTGGAACAATTATATCTTTCGCTTTAGCTCTGGGCAAACTATCAAATTGAGCTTGTGATTTTTTACTAGCATCTCTCAATATGGTTAAACTATTGTTCATCGTTTATTATATAATTTACTTGTATTATATTTTTTCTCTACTAATAAAAATGTATTCAACTCGTCGACAATCACGATCACGAATTCGTAGAAGTTCTCCTGCTCGTTCACCGGCACGTTCTCGTACACGTTCTCGTGCACGTTCTCGTACACGTTCTCGTACACGTTCTCGTACCCCACCTTTATCTCCGGTGCGTTCTCGTAGGGCTTCTAGAAGTCCCGTGCGTAGACGCGCATTGTATCCAAGAGGAAGATCTCGTTCTCCAGTTGCTCGTAGATCATCTCCTAGAAGCCATGTACAAAGAGGACGCCGTAGAATTCCATTATACCGTTCCAAAAGAATATAATTAAACGAATTTTAAACTAGTTAGTTTAAAATTCATTCTTTGTTATAAGGTTTTATACATACAATATATTTACTTCTATTCCTAGCTCGTTGTATCGTTCTGGAAATTATATCATAATAAATAATTAAAACCGCTCCAGCTATAGAGAGTGATACCAGTAAAATACAAACGAATATAACACATTTAGGCTCCATATTTATATCACTCTCTCTTTGACAATCCAAAACTAAACAACATATACAAGATTCTCTATTCAACCATAAAGCAGCTAATATATACGCAATGTCAATTATAATGTGACATGTAATAAAACCATTACAGAAAACATTATCCCATCTTGAATTTATATCTACTAGAAATCCTGTATATGTTTCCATAAATAAACCCAATAATAGATATGATAGGGTTAAAAACGATGATAACATAAAAACATAGAATAAAATCTCAAAGTAAACTTGTTCTCCTAAAGGAGAACGTTTATACTCTATATCATATTCGGTATTACAGATTTCGCAAGAATAATTATATTGAGAGAAAAAGGCAGGGATGATAGGTCGGTTATTCTTTTTCTTTAACCATTCTTTGAGACAGTTTGTATGTACATATTCAGCGCTCCCTTTACATTTACAAGGAGTTATAAAGTCTTGATTATTATCGGTAGATAAACAATAGCGACAGTAACTCATATCAATTAAAACTTCGCTACTCATGTTAATTTATAACAGTTTAAGATTTAAACCTCTTTTAATATATATCAAATATGGATGCATATAGAAGAGAGTATGCCAATAGGGCTTATACAGAGATTAAACAAACAGAAATATCGATTAAAAGAGATCGTGAAGCTCAAAAGAATGTCAGAAATATGGGACTCTCGAGTGACGAGCTTCGAAAGAAACAAGATCATTTAGAAATGAGCATTTCACAAAAAGAAGAACGTTTAAAAAAACTAAATGAAAAACGCGATGCCTATCTAGCTGGGAGATTAGATAGTGAAATAGAATCAGAAATGAAAAAGAACATTGTTAAACCGGTATTACGAAAGAAAGAACCAGTAACTTATGTTAAACCAGTTTTCATAAAAAGGGAGAGACGAACCGAACCCCTGCAAAAAGATATACGTTATTATAGACGTCAATTTGACAAGGCCGATGAATATTTACCTGATTACATGCGACATAATTTAGATAATATGCCTAACAATAAAGGATATATCTGGAGAGGGTGTATGTTTTTTGGCAAACTAGAACCTGAATACGATAAACCAAGAATTCTGTTTGAGAAATTAAAAGGTGGAGATATGAACATACATGAATTCGACAAAACTCATTATACTATTACAAAAAAGAAGCGTCGATATTATAACTAATTAAATATTTTTAAAAATATTTAATTATAAAACTTTCTTACCGAATCATAACCTTCTGAAAACATTTCTAATCTTGTTTTAGGTTTTAAACTAAACTGCATAAAATTACCTAGGTATCCATTAATTGGAATAACGGTACATTTATCTTTTACAGCTTCAATTCTGTTTTTGGTTAATTGTAACATGGGAGTATATAATAATTTAATTATATAAGAAAATAACCCTTCTGCAGGCTCATCTTTTAAACTTTTCTCTTCTACATTAATATATAATCCCACTGTAGATTTCCCAATCTCTACTCCTTTTAAAATTGGAAAATTGTCGGCCAGTCCGCCATCTATATAATAACAATCCATGTATTTGAATCTATCAAATGCAAATGGAACATTTGAAGACATTCTTAACGCGACTAAACAAGGAAGATCTGGATATGTTTCAGCGCTAATATACTCGGTTTGACAGTTTGTCATATTATATGTACAGCAGTATAGCGATTTTCCAAATGTTTCTTTCAACTTTGACATTGTAAATAATTTACCTGTTTTACCCAAAGTTAACTTTTCAAGAATCTCATTGATATGATTATAATTCATTGTACCTTGTCCGTTTGCTAACGATAGCAGATTAAATTCACTAGCGTTATCCAGCCATTTATTGATATGTAACACAACTACAAGTTCTATTGGCGTGTATCCTATAATTAACAAGTAGCAAAGAATTGCTCCTATAGACGTTCCTATAAAATTATTAATCCCTTTGAAATAATCTGAATCTATAAGTGCTTGCACCGCTCCAAGTAAACAAAACCCTTTGTTTCCACCACCGGAAACAACAAGTGTATCATATTTACTCTCCATTTATTCCATTTAAAAGCATTGTTTTAAACTGCTAATATCTTTTTAACGAGTAACAAACATAATATAACTAATATAGCAATAATCACTACATATGGTGTTCTATCATGATGATAAAACCTAGAACAGATAGGGCATCGTTCGATATGTTTAGCTATATCTATACAAGAATATTGTAACGGCGAAGCAGGATTATAATCACTGTATACTTGTCTGGATAAATTCTGTTTATCCATAAATTGATGTTCAGGTGATTGTCTTTCTAGAGCTTGTTGCGCTAATACAGGTTGTTCGTGTTCAATAAGTTGAGGTTCCATAGATTTTTTGTGTACGCGGATATGTTTCTGTATTTGAGGTTCTAAATCTTCAAGCTCTGGTAATTCTGAAATCATTGTAACATTTCTACTCATTTATTACTGGCGATAAAAATATCATCTTCGTTTATTATTTTATTATTTACCACTTGTTCGAAAAGTCTATACAGTGTAGTATTTTGCTCTCCCAGTACTAAAGAATGGAGGATTTTATGAAAATCAGTCTCTGTAGTTTGAATACTATTCTCTGTCTTTTTAGTTTTGAATACAACCTTTACACCGCTTTGTACTAAATCTTTATACTTTTTAGTCTTTTTAAATGCTTTGAACTCATCGTAATTACCTGTGATAGACATTTTAACCTTGTCATTTGTTTTTATCTCCTTGACATCTTCAATTTTTTCTATATCTGTATAAATAATCTTTTTCCTTGGAAGACCTAGATTCTCTTCTCTTAAGATATACTTTTCTCCGTGTCTATTCCATTCTAGAATTGGGATTATATTCTCTTCGCTCTCACCAAAAGCGTGCTGCATTGCCGAACCGCAATAGTAAATATTGTTACCAATCGATTGTTTTGAGTGAATATGTCCCGACACTACACAGGGGTAATTCTCTTCCCACTTATCTCCGTCCACCGAATTAATAGCTCCCATTTTACAACTAAAAAATTCTTGATGCGCAAATATACAATCTACATCTTCAAATTTCATATCGCATGTATCTAATGCTTCTTTAAATCTTCCTGGCGGAACGTATGGACAGAAAACGAGATGAATCCCTTCTATTTCTTTATAAACAACTTTATCAACTATAGTTACATCATTCCATTCCTTCATTCCATTCATCCAATGATTAGTTGTTAAAAACTGCATATTCTGTATATAATCATGATTTCCAACAAGAACAAATGTAGGTGCGATCTTTCTCATCTTATCGATAAATTCATACGCCTTGTTTAGTGCCGATGTATGTAAACGTTCATGGGTATGAAGAACATCACCAAGTACAATAATTAGTTTAGGTTCTTCTTTTATACAAAGTTCTTCAATTCTTTGTATAAAAAGATTTACCTCTGTAATATTATCAGTTTGAAAATGCGGATCGCCAATAGCAATTACTTTCATTTGTTTTTAAATGGGATAACAGTCTTTAATTTCATTTTTAGGATAAATAATTTCTAAGATTGTAACTGATTGTTGTGGTGCCGATAAACAATAATGCGATTTGTAAAAATCGATTCTTTAACAGCATAGCAGAATAGACCAATATTGGTCCATAAATAAAGACGTCAACAAGCCTTACAAATTGAGATTTTGATCCGCCTGTAGCAAACCAACCAATTATTAAAAAACATAATCCTAAAATTAACAAATAGATATTATTCATTTATAACTTAAAAAGAAAAATAATAAAAATGAGATGTATACCAGTATCGAAGAAGTCGATGAATATAAATTAGTAAAAAGACTGGCTAACTTTCAAATTCATCATGCAATAGCCTCTGCTTTTTACTTTATTATTTTCACATCATTTAGTTTTTTTATGTCTCTGCATCAATTGGCAGATATTATATTTGCTGTTATACTCTTTCTCCAATGCGTAATAATAATTAATATTAGAATCCAAACGCATTTTAGATTTAGAGAAGATATGACTGACATAGTGAAGCATTGGATTAAGAAGATTGTAGTTTTAAATATATTATTATGGGTAGTGATGTTTTGGATGAGTATATTTCTTCTTCAATATATAAACTATACTGATGACTTGAAAATCATATGTGGTTTTGTTTTTATACCAAATACATATTACTTGCTAGTGCTGGTCTTTGCAATGTTTTAAGCATTTATAACTTATTTTCAAGTTATAAATGTAGTTTATACTTTAAAAATAACTACTATCGATTGCGAGGTAATATTAGAAATAGATAAGCGTGAAGAACTTTTCCCAGAGTTTAAATTTGACTAGTTAACCGAAAGAACAATAGAAGATATCGTCTCTTTTATCCCTAACGTAATAGATATAAAGTATATCTATTCGATCGAACTTGTTTCATCTACTAATCAACAGGAAATTGAAGAGGAATGAGAATAAATTTTAAATAAAGTCCGCAATTGGAGATTATACAATTTATTATGTTTTAATATTTAACGAAAATTAAGTTTAATTATAAATAAACGACAATGATAATCGCACTTATTTGTATATTAATAGTATTAATATGTTTAATCGTTTGGTGGTACAAGAGAGGAGAAATGTTAAATGGATTATATACAGTAACTAATAATTCAGAGGCAAAAAAAGAAAGATATATGTATTTTAAAAAATTAACTATACCCGAGTTAACAGATGTTCTAGGACAAGTTCGTGCAGATGCTGTCAAAAATAGAATACCTTTATATTCTAGTTATACACATGTGATGGTTCCAATTACATTTACATCAAATGATAAGCCAAGTGATGATGTTATAAAAGAAGTATGCAGAACGTTTAATGAAAAAATCATATTAAATCTATTAATTTTTAGAAAAGGTTATTCCTATTATTTATATGGCGAAGATGCAAACGATACTCAATGTAAATGGAATCGTATAAATAAAACACTAACATTTAGCATTGATAAATCTAATACAGAACTTAAATATCAAGGCAATCCTTGTGAATAGCCAATCCTTACAATTATCGCTATTTGTGTTTGTTCTTCAACTACTATGTATCCTTTATCATCGTCATCTTCTAATTAACTATTTTAAATATTGTATCAATCTCAACATAAAAAGTGAGCATATAGCTTGTATACATAGCACTATTCGGTTACAATTGTACGAAAAAAATTAATTTATATACGAATGAATAAAGTATTAATTGGTATACTATGTTTATTATTGGTATAGAAAGGGTATCATGATAATTAATATTATATCTAATAGTAGATATAATATAATAAATTAACGTAAGCGCAAAACCAAATGAAGAGTTGATTCTTTTTGAATATTGTAATCAGCTAAAGTTCTACCATCTTCTAATTGTTTACCTGCGAAAATCTCTTCGCACCTATACTTTCGTAATAGGGATGGACTATATCTTAAGCATATTCAAGTTTGTTAAACTATCATTATATACCAATGGCCGTTTTTCTTTCCAAATTCTAATTGGAAATACTAGTCTCTGAGGGAATATCATATTCTAAAGATAACGAACTTAGATATTTTACCCGCGGATTGCCCAATCTCAAGTGTTATTACGATGAACGAGGTCATTACCCTGTCTATTATCACATGTTTCCAAATGATAAGTCGTAACTTGAGTTTTAGGGGTTTCCCGACATTATAAGCCATTTCGCATCAATTAAAGATTAATTGACACTAACTACTGACAATAATAAGGTGTCCTACGGTTTATTACCAAAGAAGAGCCTTTTCCTTTGATACGGTAGTTTTTGGACTCCAGTTAATTCTCTCCCAAACATCTATATTATTTTATTTATAAGTTTGAAAACGTCAGATGTTTTTATATTGGGAAATTAATTATGACGAAAGTCTCTGTTGATCCGGGGGAATCATCCCGCTCGTAAATTTCTTTACAAGATTAGACTGTATCTTAAGCCACTAAATTAGTAGCCCACATCCGTGCGGTCGTTGAGGGAATATCGTGTTCTGTAAAGAATTTAGATATTTTACCCGCGGATTACCCAATCCTAAATGTTTTTACCTTACCCTAGGTCATTACCCCGGCCACTATTCTATTTCTAGAGATAGTTTGGTAGTTTAGGTTCTAAGGGCTTCCCCGACATTATAAGATGTGTCGCATTTATGTACAAATGTAAATAAACACTAGCCATTGAATTATGATTTATAAATCATTTTGGATTCTTAAAGTTTATCCGCAATCAGAGCCAAAATAATCACGGCTTATGACTTTTCAAGGCATTTATTGTTTACCTTCTTTATCTTGGATCTTTTGTTTCACGGTCTCGATAGTATCTGACGAGTCCACATCAAGGGCAATTGTCTTACCCGTTAGTGTTTTTACAAAGATTTGCATACCACTCATTTTATATCATATAATATTTTTTTAAATATTATATGATTTACCCCCTGTTTATTTACCAATATAAACATTAAAATTGATTGTTTTTTATTTATAAACACGAATTACAATTAAGCATTAGTTGGATAACCCAAACTATTTTCATTTTTGTAGTTTTTAATCATATGGTTTAGGGCGACTGGAGATTGAGAATACAATACCTGTTTTACCTTGTCAATATTAATTCTGTTTCTAGCCTTATCTATCAAGTGCCATGTGTGACAAGCAGAAACAACCTGGAATTCTTCTCTAGAGACAACCACAAACTCCTTTCGGATAAATCGATCAATATAAGCTTTCAAGATTCGTTGAGCTACATGATTGAGTGTCTTTTCATAGTCTTCAAACGCTGAAACAAATTCAGGATAGAGTTGCATTAGTCGTTTGACAAGATTGCCATCGTTTCTCACTTGAAGATAACGAAATTTGACACTAGGTTCATTTCCTCGAACTTGAAATAGGTCACTATAATCTGGATGGAGAACTTTAAAGTTTTGATTGTGAGGTCCGAAACAAATTACACCTTGAATCTTTCGTGGATTGATATTATTGACAAATGATTTCATTTCGTCAAGATTTATAAAAGATAGTTTTTCAGGTCGAGGGATACCACAATCCACACTAAAGCATAATTTACCTTCAACAAATGTACCAACATGAAACACCAGGGGTTCATTAACATCAGGTGGGTTACATACGATGCGATTAGATGTTGTATTTCGGAGAAGGAACATGTATTGCTTATCTACATCTAGACGGTTTTGGAAACGAGTAATAATATCACTTCCAGCACCCAAGTGTTCAGATACAAATCTTTCGTTTTGTTCAGCTTCGTGTTCAAGAGCTCTAATAAATAGCTCTCCAAAAGAGTCACGGCAAGCCCATTTACTACGGAAAGCATCTAATTTTCTATGAGTAGAGAGATACCATTTACCAGATACATTGAACACTCTTAAAAGAGCGCCCTCATAAGATGGAAAGAAAGTAAAGCTTGAAAAATCAGAGAATATAGTTTCCAAATCAGCGCTGTTATTTACAAACTCGTCAGTATAAGGCATCGCCTTCATAACCAACTTCTCACCCTGGAAAACGATACCTCTACACTGTTTCACAAAATAGTTGTCTCCATTTGAGCACGAGTTGTAACAGAACATTTCAACTCCTGTCTCCTCGTCAGAGTCGACAAGGTTAATCTTAGTCTGTTCAATATTAATATTTGAGCGGTTAAATTCAACTGAATACATTGTATATATTTGTTATTTACTTTTCATTTTTTAAGCTATAATTCAATTTAAAAAATGAAAAATCACTCCAAATATAATGAACAATAAAAAGAAGTATGAATAAAGATACAGTTAGAATATATAATGTTGATTATGAAATCGGAGCACATACCAGTTTCTCGGGTATCATCTCTAATACGATTAAGGAAAGTATTAATTACGGTATGTATGCGACCCAATTTTTTATGGGCAATCCTCAAAGTTTCAAGAGAGCAATTATATCTACAAAAGATCTAGAAGATAGTAAAACCCTTATTTCTAGATTTCCAATGAGCGTGTTTAGTCATTTCCCTTATATCGCCAATCTAGCAGGTTCAGTTCAATGTCTAGCCTGGAGCGGAAATCGGAAATGTGATGATAAAACAAATGCTGTATTAGAGAGTATTACATATGAGCTCGGAATTTTAGCAGAGTTGGGCGGTGGCGTTGTGATTCATCCAGGCAGTTTTAAGAATCGTAAACAAGGTATTGAAACAATTTTTAAAAGTATAAATAAGATAGACTTTCCAAAAAATTCCAAACTCGTTCTTGAAAATTCAGCTGGACAGGGTACAACTCTAGCCACAACTCTGTATGAGATAAAAGAGATTATTGATGGAGTTAAAAAGAAAGAACATATTGGTGTTTGTATTGACACTTGCCATCTAATGTCTTATGGAGAATACGACTTTAAAGACACTGAAAACATTGACAAATTCTTTATAGACTTTGAAAATATAATCGGTATGAAATATTTATCGCTAATACATTTAAATGATAGTGAAACAGAGATTGGCAGTAAAAGAGACCGTCACGCTTGTTTGTTGACAGGATTTTGGAAATGGAACACTCTAACACATTTTCTAGATAAATGTAAAGTTTTTAAAATCCCAATAATTTTAGAAACCCATGTATGTGACATGCTTACGATTTCAAATGTTCCCAGTCATCGCAATCAGAGCAACCTCTCTTGCCAAGTTCATTTCTTTTAATGTATTCTCGGGATATTTCCGATTTAATTTCATTCCTAATTTCGTCCCTAAGTTGTTCTTTTAATTCTTTTATTTTTTCATTTACTATAGATTCAATGAATCTTTTCATTTGTTCATCGCGCTCCTTTTGAATTAAAAGCATTGACGCTGTTTGCACTGATGTAATATTAACCCCCGAAAGAGTACCTAAAGTTATGAACGGTGTATTTGAACCCGTTCTATTATCCATTTTGATTTATATTAAACTAATTTATCATTTCCGATTTTTGTTTATATCTATATAACATCTTGGTAATATTTGAAGATTGGCTATATCGGAGTCCTACTTCAACTTTGCCACCTTTTTGTATAAGCAATTCTGTAATAAAATAATTATTGTTTTCGCAAGCTGTCTTGATATTCTGATTGATATTAGTAGCACCCTGGTCTATTAAAAACTCTATCAATTCATAATGACCTCCCTTAACTGCATGATTGAGTCCTTCATTTAAATCAAGACTAAATTTTTGAATCAAACTCTTGACCTTTTTAACATCACCGCATGTACATGCAGGGACAAAATCCTCTTTTTTTTCGATTTGAAATTGAAAAAAGGAAACAACATATTTATAGTAAAGATATAGTAGACACATTTTAACAAATTCTTTTTATTTTTAAATATAAATGGCATTGTCAAATAGTACTATACAAACAGTATATCAAAATGTACTAGATTTTCTGCCGAAAGCAGAAGACCATATGAGAGCAACAAAAAGACGTAAAAGAAAAAGTGATGATTTAAATTTAAAGACTGCAGAACAGTTTTGTACTGAGATACTCGAAAAAAGAAAGCTTTTTGAGGATAAGGAGTTATATGAACGAGATGGAAAGTTTCAAGTTTATATAAATGATAATTTGGATAATTTTAATATCGACACCATTGTTAAGATAATACCTAGATTGGATGAAATATTTAAACGCGAAGACGAAAGAGATACTGTTTTATTTTTATTCTCAAAAGAATCCGACAGTATTGATATTCAAAATAGAAAGATTTTCAGAGATAATTTATATGAACGAGTTATCCTCAAAAAGAAAGAGTTACGTAACAAAATTAAAAACAAGGCGAAGAAGGCCAAAAAAACAAAGAAGACGTCTTCCGAAGTGTCGGAGGAAACAACATCTTCTACAGAAGAGACTGGGGAAAAAGTCTCGCGACCACAAACTACCATCTCTACTGAACCAACTTTATTGGAACCAACTTTAGACTCCACAATACCAGTCGAAGTAGGAGATAGTTGGGATAGTAATATCGTACCAGAAGACGTTTTAAATTCGTGGGAGGACGCGGTTTTCCCAGACGAACCTGTCAAACCGGTAGTTCAGAAAAAAGTCGCAAATAAAACAGCATTAAAAATAACAGATGATAAAGAAAAGAATATAGAGACTAAGGTAATAATTCTACAACCACCTATGAACGATGCGGATAAAATTATGAATGACGCCATCAAATCAATACCTACAGATCTAAAATATATTTCATTATTTAAAAACGAAGCAAAGACATCCTCGTTAAATTTAAAAATCGATAGCCATATAACTGATGGAATGAAAGAGACACTTAGGCGATTATTGAAAAAAACAGTTGGAGATACTTATATTTTAGGTCCAGTTTACAAACAAAACGATAAAGGAGTTAATTATTGTCAAATTGGAATCACTGGTACTATCTCAATGATAGGTAATGTTATTGAAACCGCAGAACAAGCAATTGTAAGGGAGATATGTGAAGAGGTTGGAGTGGTTCCAGATGTGAGACAATTAAAAGCTATTCACATATTAGCTACAAAAATAAAAGAGTTTACTGGATATACGATTAGTATCAACAATTGTATTCCATTCCCTTCTGCCTTGAGCAAATTTAGCGCAAATATCAGAGATGTAAGAGGTAAAAAAGTTGGTTGTTTTGTATATGGATCAGAGTCTGAAATTTTAAATTATTTAGACAGCTCCGTGTCTTATAAATTACCATCTCCAGATAATATAATTGGACTGATGGCTATCCTTATTACCGCCGAAGTGAAAAAATGGATTAATATGTAAAGTATCTATATAAAGGGATAATAAAATGGAATAAAATGTCTTTTCACACAGTTACAATGTTAATGAGGTGGGTTATGACTGCGAGAGGTGATAGTGATTATAAAATACAGGCTATTAGAAGGATTCCATATGAATCAAGGGTAGATAGCGAATTACTAAAAAACACTGTTAATGCTATTAAAGAACAATGGGCAAGAGGTTCTAAAATTGAGAAACTAGCATTGTTAGGTACCACAGAACAGGAGTTTTACAAATTATTTTCAGATATATTGGAGAATTATGAAAGTTTAAAAGCTCAATTTAACCAACATGCTAGTATATACGGAGCCCCTTCAGATATTAGCGATTCAAATCTTAATTTATATGAAAACACTGTATTAGAAGAAATTAAAAAGTTATAAATACGATATATCGTATTTATAAGATATATCGTATTTATAAGATATTCCCATCTACAATGTTTCGCCGACATCTGACACCTTTCTAAGTAGTTTCGCTTTAGCGGTCTCGATCCTCGTTGGTACATCTTCGAAATTATCAACTTTACATTGGTTCTTATAAGTTAAAATTACAAAAACAAGAATCAATAAAAGTAATGCTATTATAATAATGTGCTCCAATGTCATTTATAAATAAAATGAATTTTAATTTATAAAACTCAAAAATACACAATAAGACAACATGACTGAACCAATTATTGTATTTATTAATGACGATGCTAAAGATGTTAGCGATTTATTTCTTAACAAGGATTGGAAGATAAAAAAGCTGTATGACCAAGTTTATACTATAACTATTGGCGATTATAAATTGGACTGGCTTGTTAAAACGTATTCTCGTCAATCTCATGCCAAAAAAGAGTTTTCCAATCTTGAAAAGATGAAGAATGTGAACGGTGTACCAAAACTTTTAGCCTCCGGATTCTCTAAAAAATTAAACTATAATATGATATCACGAGCGCCGGGATGCGACTTGTACGATTACGTATATAAGAATGGAATAATGAACGAAAAAGAGATAAGAGTTGTTGCCAAACAATTACTCGCTATTATTAAAAATGTTCACGCCTGTGATATTATACATGGAGATATAAAACCAGAGAATATTATTTACGATAGAAAAAACAAGGTTGTTACACTTATAGATTTCGAAGATAAACATACAGAGGACTACCGCAGTCCTGAACAAGTAATTGAAAAAGCTCTAAATTATAAAACTGATGTATGGAGTATTGGTATTACTCTTTACTTTTTGAAAACAAAAAGAGTACCATTTGAAGGTGAACGCGAAATTTTAAATAAACCAATCAAGTTTCCATCTACATGGAGCGTTGAATTTAGCGACTTTATGTCTTGTTTAATTGAACGTAATCTACGTTTTAGATACAACACTTCAGAGGCTCTAAATCATAGTTGGATTACAAGCGATTATTAATTACAATTATTTAAAGTAATTGTAATTATTTGAATAAATGGTTTTGCCAACTAAAAATATAAAGATAGTAAAGATTCCTTTGGCTGAAAAAGATAGAATGCCCGACTATCCGAAAAAGTTTCCTAGAATGCCACGTTTATATCTTGAATTAATTGAAAATAAAGCAAAGATTAAACCCGAACTTGTAAATCAAGAATACATACCCAACCCTATTAACAAATCTGACGAACAACGTAAGGATGATTCACGTAAGGATGATTCACGTAAGGATGA
>Ga0214921_10001964_pt1 | contig 34433 bp, 24 predicted proteins | sample LL1505_MetaG_FD_177992 | JGI IMG/M metagenome (GOLD analysis project Ga0214921, IMG submission 177992) | Freshwater microbial communities from Lake Lanier, Atlanta, Georgia, United States - LL-1505 | ecosystem: Environmental > Aquatic > Freshwater > Lake | place: USA: Georgia | collected... | reverse complement strand
CGTCCACATCCCCACCCCCGACGCGTCAGCCCCGTAGGACACACCCTGGCATACAATGCCGAACAGCGCTCGCGACCCCAGTATCGGCGTCCAGTTCATTCCGTCATCTGACCACGCCATCGTATAAATCGCGCCGCTTGTATTCGTGTATGTTCCTGCCGTCGTAAGTGCGGCGCCACCCACCGCCACCCATCGTCCCCGATCATTACAGCATACCGCGTAACATGATCCATTCGTTCCGAAGATCTGGGTTCCACCAGCACCCACCCAATTCACACCGTCACGCGACCATGCGAGGTTATTTGATCCAGCTGCTGTGTTTGTAGAATCGCCACCCGCAACCCACATTCCATTTCCGTATTTCACAGTTCGGATACTACCTATGCTGTTATTTGATGCAGTCGTCATTACTGTCGTATTGTTGGTCGTCCATGATAATCCACCATCATAAGAATACGCCATTCTATTCGCACCTCCGCCACCCTGTGCATCGCGAATAATCCCGCCACCTACTGCAATCAAGAAGTTACGTGAATATACCTGTGACCATCTCGTCCCTTCTGCGCCATTTGCAGATCGCACCACCACCGAGGTAGTCTCTGTCCCACCACCAGGCAGAAGTCCTTGTGTGCGGCCAACCCCTCCCCGCCACATTGCGCCTGTCCCTGCCCCAGACCCCCCGCTTGTTGGCATTCCTGTTGTCAGTAATGAAATCGGAATATTCACATACGCAACCGCATTTGTGCATAAGGTCGGCGTGTAGATGCTGTTTGTTCCATTATTCCACTGTGACGATGCAGTAATATCCGTTGTACTAGCAATACGCGACCCACCTGCGCCCGATGTAGCTATCCATGAGTATCCTGTCCAGATGATTCCATTCAACCGCCCAAATGTGGTATTTGTAAGCGTAAAACTGCCTGATGGTTTTTTCCACTCGGTAGATCCGTTTACTGTGCTTGTAAACGCTACTTGATCAGCAGTATTTGATGTTACATCCCCGACTACAACCCATATCGGCGATGCAGCCCCTGAATTATACGTAATAGCACTGCTGTTCGATAATACCGGTGGAATACCGCCATTTGTTCCCGAAAGCGATGATGCAGCCCATCCTGTTCCAATATCATCGGCATCCACGCGCCATGAAATACTGCTCGCTGGAGCTCCTGAACCGCCGCCACCACCTCCACAGCAAATCCACGCGGATCCATTATACCCGATTGATGTAATCCGAATTCCAGGCAATACAGATGATACGATCGCCCGCCATCCTGTAGCACCGGTTCGGTCGCTGGTGTAATACATTGCTGACGTAGTTCCTTGTGAACCACCGACGACCCAGAAGCGCGAACTCGACGCAATACAAACCGGTTGGAATGATGCGGATCCTGCGCCACTTACGATGCCAGATACTGCAGTCCAGCCAATCGCGCCATATTTGTCTGTGGTATAAATTAAATTGTTGTTATTAGGGTCATAACCACACGCCAACCATGCAACACCGTTCCATTCCAACGCAGCGTATCCTCCATTACCCATTAAAATCCTCGGGCTTGCATAATTTGATGCGACCGACCATCCTACTCGTGCAAGCGGATCAGTGCAGTACCATATCGATCCATACTGTTCACCCGTCACTGGATTATTCGTTGTGAGTCCAAAATTCGCAACCCAAGACCACCCGTTCCATTTGAGCGCGGAGCTGAACGTCTGGGCTTCTGGTGTGACCTGGAATAACTGGGTGCCTGATAAATCGGTATATGTATTCAACCACATATTCGCATAAGGTGCGCTGCCCTCACGTATATTCACGTCGAGATGTGTGATGAAAACACTGCTGCTTGCGCGGAGGTACGATGCGGCTGTAGTATCCATTGGCGCGTTGGATGTTCCACCACCCATAACACCGTTCCCACTTCCAATGAATGCGCAAACTGGGATTGTAGTTCGTCCTATGGTAGATGTGGCGGTAAATTGTGATGTTGGTGTTACTGTTGTGGCTGAACGCGCGCCTCCTACCACGAGTGAATCACCATTCCATCCAATCGCGCGACCACCGGTCTTCATTGTGCTTACAAGTGCGGCACTAGCTCCGCTGATATCTGAAAAAAGGAGAGCTGATCCACTTACGTCTGTCCATACACGTCCATCGGCCGATAATGCGATTGAAGCTCGAGAACCACTACCCACCGCCACCCATCGCTGTCCAGGTGCAACTGTTTTAGTCGTTGAATACGCATTCCAGGAAATACCGTCTGCTGACCAAGCAATAATGTTACCGGTAGAGCATGCTCCAGAAGCAGGACCTGTCGCAACAAAACGTTTTCCGTTCCATGATATAGAATTTGCACCATAGGGGAATAGTTGTGCAGATCCAGCAACTGCTGTCCAACGACGTCCTGAAATGGCATATTCTGCTGATACACTGCCGCTCGCTTGCGTATCTACAGAGTAAAGAATACTTACGCCACCACCGCCACCAATTGAATTTCCACGACCCACTGCCACCCATCGCCCACCGCCCCAAACAACGTCATTGACGATAGTTGTTATGCTTGCAGTTTTATTTGAGATATTAGATGACATAGACGCATCTTCCCATACAAGCCCATTCTGGTATCGTGAATGCATAATTGTACTAACATCACCTGCTCCTACTGCAACCCAGTACATTCCATTCCACGCAATACGTTTGGTAATCGTGAGTTTGGTATCTGTATTTGTAATCGCATTCCATGTGATAAGGTCAGTTGACCATGCAATCGATGCAGTAAATGCGTCATCAGTTGGTGCTCCATCGCCGCCTACCATCCAGATACTTCCATTCCACATAATAGAATACAATACACCCGTAATTGGAATATTTCCCGCTGGAATTTGTGTCCATGATATCCCATCCTTGGATGTAGATACTTTTGCACCGGTTACTGCATCATACCCCACTGCGGCCCATATTGTGCCATTCCAAAAAGCATCATTACACGCACCTCCTCGGAAAGCAGATCTGGCAATGCTTGCGGTACTCGATCCCCATGTTCGTCCACCATCTGCCGATACCGATGTTGAAACTGTTCCAGATTGTCGATTATCGCTACCGAATAATAGTGTAGGGTGTTGAAGGTATGCGCTTCCTATGCCCGCTGTCCATCCAACACTACGTACAGGGACAAGTGAGGAAGGAACACTTGATGTGGAGGCAGTTCCACTGGATGTTGTCAAACCAGCTGATGATCCAGTCGGCATCGTATATTCATAACTTGTAGCGAGACAACGCATATCCGTAAGACTGAATGTTGTTATTGCGCTGCCGTAAATATTTGACGTAGGATATACGCCAAACCAACCACTGCTGCCTTCATAGGAATATGCGAGTGTGCGTCCGGTGCTTATACCAGCACTTATACCAGTTGCATACCATACACCGTTCAAATATGCGATTCCATTTGCGCCACTTGTATTCACTTCGAACAATCCGGTTTTTGTATTCGGGACTGCGGTCCAACCATCACGCCCGTTTGTAGAAAAGATGAAAGAATAACCCGAACTACGATATAAAGATGCAACCCATAAACTTTGACCAGTTGATGAATTTATGCCATTCGCAATTCCAGTTATATTTGCAGCTAGGGTGCCACTACTAGGAACTCCAATCCAATCAATTCCATTATATGAATACAATAGTGAAATTGTTATTGAACCTCCTGCACCGGCAACCCAAATTCCGCGACCTTTTTCATCACGTCCGTATGTAATTGCATTAATAGGGACACCACTAGCGATTCTTCCAATTGTACCGCGGATCGGTTGCCAATTTATACCGTCAGTAGAGTAGGCCATATTCGCGGTGATGTCGACTGCAGTCGAACCAGTAGCTGCTACACCACCTGCAACAAATAAGCCGTTACCAAATGCACATGCATTGCAACGGGAAAGGATCGTGAGAGAGTTTGGAACTTCGCTCCAGCTGATTCCATCATAAGAAAACACGAGAGAATTCGTGGTATCACCACCTGCCACCCAGACGCCATTTCCGACACCCGATGTCACTGTTGTTAATGCATTGTTAACACCATTATTGACCCCACTCACAGCGATCATTTGTTCGGCTGGGGAATATGCGATGGTGCGGATATTTGTTATCATAATATTTCCGTTGTTAATTGCCGTCCACCTTATGCCGTTCTGAGAGAATGCGAGACAGCTTGTTCCGCTTGTTGAAAATCCACCGGCAACCCAAATACGACCATTTGGCGAAATTGCGGTGCTGGTTTGCCCGTATTTTATAGCTAGCACCGTTCCAGTTCCGAAGATTTCTTTTATACCGATACCTTGCAACCACGTCTTTCCGTCAATCGTATATGTGATATGTGCCGCAGAAGATGCTGATGTGCTCGCAGCGGTCCCCAATCCACCAGCGACAGCGATTGCTTGCTGTTGTGGTTGTTGGTTAGCGGGCGTCCACGTCACACCACCGTCATTTGAATAAACAACGGGTGTGGTTCCATTTCCAGTTGCGACGAACCGGTTGGCATAGGAATTCCAACTCACGGAATAACCAGTATTGATCGGAGTGAAATCGCCGGACATATCCAGCGCCATAATCTCTCGGCATTCCGTAAGGAAAGGGCCGAAAGTGGACGTACCCGAGCTTAATCCAGTTGCTGTCCCGGTATCCGAACGCACGGTTACTGGTGCCCAGACTACACCGTCAGATGAATATGCCATTGTGCATCCTGTGTTATTATTCGTGCTATCCAATCCGGAGACGTTTGTAAGGGTTGCCACAGACCCCCCATTCCATCCACCAATCAAAAAGCGCTCGCCGACAGCATCCCAAATGACGCGGGTTACTTCGCTACCATTTTTGAATATCGCTGTTGAGGCGGCCTTGGCTTGTGACGGGATCACCAACCATGTATTTCCAGTTTCATCAGTAGAATAGATAATTGTATTTGCGGCACTGCCACCTCCACCCACTGCGATCCAACGTCCGAGAGATGGTGAGAATGCAATGGATCTAACAGAACCAATTGGTGTAGTACTAATATCAACAGTTGTCCATGTTTCACCCCCGTTCTCTGAACGGAGAATTGTATTTCCTAGAGAAATAGTACCCGCAAGTATCACTGAGAAATTGGCATTCGCCGCAAAACATCCAATTACGTTGCTAGTATAGGTTGCTGGAGATGCAGCAATCCATGCAGAAATTGCATCTGCATCGCCAGAGAACATAATGCGCCCGTTATTGTTATTGTTATTTGATGCATCACTGCCTCCAACCAACCACCGATTATACCCGCCACCTACCCATAATGACGCGTACACCAATGCCATCTGCGTTGAATTCGGACTGCTTATGCTTCGATTCCAGTTGAACCCATCGTTAGAAAAATAGACTTTTCTGGTTGCACTTGCGATGTCTCCTCCGCCTACTAAGAACCGTGTTCGCGAGGTGTTCATCGCGAGAGTAAGTGATCCCCCATTGGCGACTGTCATTTCGGTTCCGCCATTGGCAGATATATCGCTCGTTCCAGGAACACGTGCCCACGAAGAACCCGCATCTGTAGAATACATAAGTGCGGCGTGTTGAGTTGCATTGTCGGTAATGGTGTTGGTCAGGAGGAATTGATTCGTGAATAGGGTAGATGGAATTCCACCACTACCAATAAAAGTTATTGTAACGTAACCGTTACTGGTGTTATTAGCAGCACTAGTTGATATTGTAGATATCGAATAGCTTCCACCACCGCCACCAGAACCATAATCACCTGCACTCCCACTAGTAGACACGGTTCCTCCACCTGAATATCCTCCTCCCGCACCTCCTTTTCTTTCACTACCAGCTGCACCACCACCAAACCCACCATTCGAATAACTGCTTGTTGTGGTAGAACCTCCAACACCACCTGTTATAAAACTTTGAGCCGCGCTTCCCGCTCCACCATCACTTCCAATGACATTTGAACTTCCGCTATATCCTGCTCCAGGAGAAGATGTTTGTCCGTAGGCTGTATCTCTACTACCAGCAGATCCGTTAGTACCACCTGATGCTGAGCTGGCAATTCCAGATCTTGCTATACCACTATTACCAGTCGTTGAGATGGTAGCGGGCACCCCCACATTTATTCCACTTCCTCCTCCTCCTCCTCCTCCTCCTCCGGCAGCCATTAAAAGCGTTGATGAAGTTGCGTTGTATATAAAGGTTCCACCTCCCCCTCCAGCTCCACCATATGTTCCAGTAGTATCTGATCCAACTTGTCCTACTAATATTCTTAGTACATCTGATTTAGTTAAATTAACTGTGCTTACAAACGAAATTCCATTTCCTCCGACGTTTGAAAATCCATTAGTTAATGTGCCCCCCTTTGCTCCAGCTATATTTATATTATACACACCCGTAGCAGGCACAGTCCATAATTGAATACCATTATCACTTGTCATTGTTAAATAATTACTATTCTGCGCCCAACTCGCGCTAGAATACGCGGTTCTTACTGTTGACAAGGCTGGACCTGTCCTTCCTGTTGCGCCTGCATTTGTAAAAGTATGTGTTGTAAATGGGTAGAGTGATAATGCACCACTATTCTCCACTGCCTGATTCACCACCGGCGCATCCCACGTAATACCATCATCTGAATACGTGAACGCAACGCCGCGCTGTGGTTGCCCGGACACGACGCCAGTATACAATCCAGTATCACCTATCGCCATAAACCGGCGCATTGGTTTAAACACATTTGCACCGCATCCCTGCCAATTGCGTCCATTGGTCGAATACGCCACTGTATTTGTCCCGCGTCCCGTCGCCATCCATCGCCTCGCGCCCCATGTGATCCCGCGTCCCCATACCGAAAACACCGTATTTCCGAGTCCTTGCCATGTTCCAGAATCAGTACTTGTTAGATCCGTAAAATATGCCAGTGTATTCAACATTCCGCGTCCGGTCGCGATATAATTCCGTCCATTCCATGCCACTCCGTACGCATACATATCAAAACCAGTGCCGATTCTGCCACTCTCTGGTACTCCAATCCACGATTTCCCGTCCACCGAGTAAGCCACTGTATAATATGCAGCAGGCGATGATCCAGCAATCAGCGTCCTCGTTCCGGTTGCGACCCACATCTTTCCTGTCCAAATAACGTGAATTCCGCCACCGGATATATCGCTCATCGCAGCAGTGTCACCCGCGATATCGAATGAAAAAACATTAATCGGGGTTCCGGAAATATCGTTTGCTACTGGACCCATCCATGTAATCCCATCATATGAATACGCAGTAGAGAATACGAGACCGCGTCCTACAGCCACCCACATCTGTCCATTCCATGCGACATCACGTGCCTCTACGGAGAATATCGATTTCCCAGTTATGCCGGTCCACGTCATTCCTCCATCATCGGAGAATGCGAGAGAATTTGTGCGTCCATTGCCGGCAGCAACCCATTTCTCGCCGTTCCATGCCACCGCATTCGCGCTTCGAGACCCACCAATTCCAAATGACGTCCCTGAGGCAATATCTGCTGCGGATGAAAACATCGCGTTCGTAGCGCCTCCTGGCACCATCTGCCACGTTGCACCGTCATCATCTGAATACGAAATGGTTCCGGTGGTAGCGGGTGTGGGGGTATTCGCTGATCGCGCAAGAACATCGGCACCGCCTCCACCTACTGCGAGCATTCGATTTGCCGGGAATGTCACTTTATTATCGAGGCGCGCAACATTGATCGGGGATGTGAATGCCGGCGTGGTGATGCCAATTGCGCCGTATGCTTGGATCGTAAATGCACCTGCGCTACGTTGGACGCCTACCCATGATGCAGGAACGGGCGGTGTTGCCGTAGAATAAAACATACAGTTCGTCCCGATGTCGCCGAGAAAATACCATGTATTCGTTGCAGTATTAAAGGTGATATGGTTGATTTGTTCGCTGGAAGAAGACGGAGTTGGGCCTCTCATAACAACCCAGCTACTGCTATGGGGGATGCGTGCGGTAGAATATGCGAATATAGTAGTGGAAGCGGCTGATGCTACCCATGTTCCATTTCCGTAGGCGACTGACAATGCCGTCGCGCCGCCGAATAATGATGACCGTGTGATCGGCATCCAACTTCCCGCAATCGGAGGGTTTTCTACAGAATAACAAAGGGTATTATCACCGTTTCCTGCAATCAACCAAACGCCATTTGCGTAGATGACATTAAAAGAATTTGTATTGAATCCATTTTGGTTACCTGCGTCATTTGTGTTTGCTAATGGAATTGGAATCCAACTATCCAACGTGGGTGGTGTTCGTGTTGAATATGCAATTGAGTTTGTTCCTTGTCCAGTTGCTACCCATGTTCCATTTCCGAATGTAATTCCAAAACCTGCGGATCCAAAGTTGCTTCCTGTTGAGTTTGGAATTCCAACCCATGACTCCGATGTTGGTGGATTGGCAAGAGAATATGCAATTGTATTTGTACCACTAGTATTTGGGCCGTCACCGCAGACAACCCACACGCCATTCCCGTATGCAATATCACGTGCACGTGTATTGAACGTAATCGTTACACCGTTGAAAGAACTCCCTGTAGGAATTCCTACCCAACTTGACGCTATAGGCGGTGTCATTGTAGAATACGCGATGCTATTTGTGCCTTCGCCCACTGCTACCCACGTTCCATTCGCATATGCAATATTCCACCCCCTCGTCGTGAATGTATTCGAGCTATTCGGAATCCCCACCCAACTTGAAGCCGTAGGTGGATTCACGAGAGAATATGCAATACTGTTTGTCCCTTCGCCCACCGCGACCACAATATTCCCGTAGCTCGCCATTTGCGCCGGCCCCACACCGTAGGTCTGTGTCTTCCCTACGCTGACCCCACTCATTTTAGCAACGATATCGCTTGTCGCCAGCGTACTTGCCTCCGAAAGAGGTATGCTCTGTTTTTTCTGCCGGTTCAATGCTGTCGCAGCCACCATTTGCGAATCCATATTTACGACCACAGTTGTTTTGTTTTCAATCGGAAGACCATTTACCGTAAATCCTGCATCAATACTGCTGTAATTCGATGTTGTATTATTGGAAATATTGATACTTCCGGTAATTGTAGTATTTCCACCAATGGTGACATTACCGCCTATGTTTGTGTTACCACTAATCTTCGTAGTACCTACTACTTCCAATGTAGCAGTCGGATTAACTGTCCCAATCCCTAGATTCCCAATCGTGTCGAATCGACCGACCTCAACACCCTTTATGCGAAATGGTATAATATTTTGTGAAGGATCACGACTATTTACATCCATCTCCTTCGGTTGTAGAATATATAGAATAACGATATTTTATTTCAACTAACCATAACGTAGTATAATTTGTTAAAATCTGCTCTTATTGTAACGAGTATAAACATAAAAATACGAGTATATATTAAATGTCGTTCTATCCAAATAATTCTTTTTCGAATTTCCCACAGCCGGTTCAAACACGTCCAACCAGTACGCCTGGGGCAGTGCCTGGTGCTAGTGTCAACCTGAACGGTGACTATACTCCTGGATCAATGAATTATATCAATATGAATATTGACGAGTATCGTATTCAAGATTTAGAAACCTTCTTTGCGCTCCCTACTAAAAACTATGATCTTCAGGATGTCGTTCATAAGAAAAAGACAATGTGTGCTGCTGTGGATCGTGACCCGACCCTCAATTCAACTACGCGTACTAATATTACCTCGTTTTTGGATCAAGCACTCGCGCGTATTGTTCAACACCTTCTTCCAATTGGAAACGGAAAAGCAGTTACATCTCTTCCACAGAACTCTCTCTTCGGAGATAACGGTCATTTTCTGATTAATAATCCGGCTCGTGATGGTATCAAAAACTATGATCCGACGAATAAGACAGGGCTTAATCTAGACGATAATGGCGCGCCTGCAGGTATATTGAATCCGCTCAAGGTGAATACAATAAAACGTGCTATAAATATTGATACCAGATTCCGTCCGAATTATTATGCGACTAAGAGTACCGATCTTCAGATCAATCTTCCTACGAAAGTCGAGCGTGCAGTCAGTATGCGTCTTGCGTCTATTGAAATTCCAATGTCTTTTTATGCGATCAATTCTGCATTCGGTAATAATGTATTCAAGGTTTCGTGGAACTGGAATAATGTAACTGATGCATCATATGCATTGATCACAGTGCCTGATGGAAATTATGATGTTGGTCTCTCGGATAAATCAAAAGCAGCGCGTCTTGAAGCGGAGATAAATGCACAATTGGCCGCATCAGAAGCGGGTGTTGCAACTGTTGGAAAATTAAACCTGCGTTATGAGGTTAGTATTAATACTGGAAAGTCGCGTTTTTACCAGGATGCATCTGCTACATTGGTTCCTAATCCGATCCCATTCAAGATTAATTTTATGGTGAATAGTGCGGGCGTAGTTCTACCAGCAGGAGAGAATCCCCAACCGTTACAAATGACGCTAGGTTGGATGTTAGGGTATCGCGCATCTAGTGGGGAATATAGTTCTACGGCAACTGGTGCCGGTAATAAAATTACATCTGAGTCGATTTGTAACGTCCAAGGTACTCGGTATATTTATGTATCGATCGATGACTTTGTGAATAGTACTAATAATTATTTCACGGCTGCATTTGCAAATTCGGTTATGGCGCCGAATATAATTAGTCGTATCAATGTTGCAGATTTGGCGCAGAATGTGAATGTTTACCATTATGCACAACAGGAGGGATATTCTACAGAATTGGACAGAAGTAGAAACTACTTCGGGCCAGTTGATATTCAGAAATTGCGGGTTACATTATATGATGAATATGGGCGTGTTATGAATTTGAATCACATGGATTGGTCAATGGAGTTGATGTTTGAGTGTATTTACGCATAACTTCACCGCCTTCATTCGCGTTGGGCGCCGCTGGGGTGGTTATTGCGCGTGGTTGGCGGCGCAACGCCCAATTAGTGCCCGCATGAACCGCATCCTCCTCCTGATCTCACCCCAAACATCGCTGATACTGAAAATACCGGTTGCGTAGTAGAACGTGTAAGATTAACGCGTAATCTTGGAACCTCCCGGTTAGTCGAGTTAGTATCTGTTTTTGGTTTTGTTTCTGATGTTTCAGTCTTTTCTTGTGGTGCTGAAATATACACTGGGCGATGATTTTTCATCGTTGTAAAAAAAAGTCCACGTTGCATACTCAGTACTATAATCGATGATTCGATAATATATATACTTGTGTTATTTTATAATTTTGCTTTATTTCTAATATTAGCTGCACAATAATCCAATTCCTATTAAGATTGTGCTGCAACATAAAAGAATGACAGATAGAATAAACATACTAATTTCAAAAGTATAACAGATAAACGCGCTTGTAAATTGAATGACGTCCATCACCGTAATTTGAGCGAGTATTGTATAATGTGATTCAGGCGTGGTATATTGAATGTCGTTTTGTGGTTTTCTCTCGATGTATACTCCACAAGTAGTGATAATTCTGTTTATTTGTTGACCTGTGATGGAGAAGATTGTCGCCGATTTGTGATAGTCTGGACACATATCGTAATCATTGTCGTCTAGTGATCGTCTGGTTAGCGTATAATGGTATTGATCGTTGTATAATTGTTCCAGGTATTTCTCTCGGAATCGTGATATTGGTTTCTCCTTCGTCGTCCTTGTCGTCGCCGGCGCTGCGTCTGATGGTTGAAACATAAATGTCTCTGTTATCATAAACAGAGCAAGTGCCAATCCAAATACGTTGTGTCTCATGATTTATCTCTCGTGCATTTCAATCGATGTAATATTTTCTTTTCAATTCTATTGGTGAAATCCGATTGAATTGAAATTAGGCCGTGTCCCGCAGTTCGCCAGTGTTAACATAAGCATTTGGTGTGATATGCGATTCCGTAGCTTTGTGTCTTGTTTCCTTCAACAGGCTTTGATGCCGCCTTTGCTGGTGCTTGCGTGCGAAGTGCTGATCTACCCTTCAAACGGGCTAAATAACGGTCATATGATCCGTGTTTTACATCAACTCCGACACCAGGTGCTGAAGTCGATCCAGGCCGCATCCGAGTAATGCTTTGGTGGGTTGAACTTCCGTAGGTCGGAACGTTGGAGTGAACAATCCCTGCCACTGCACGATCGCTATACTGGTTCCAATTTACTCCAGTAGTAAGTGTGGGTGCAGTGTATACATTTAAAGCAGCCCGGTTCATGGTATATTCACTCGCGGGGACGCGAACGGTATTCCATATTTTTTGTTGAGTACTTACTGCTGTTTCTGCAACTTCACTAGTAGGTATTAAATTAATATTCCGTTCTTTTACTGGAACAATGAATTTGGATGATGGGCAATTTCCGTATAATTGTGGCATGACTAATAATAATGATTGTTGATTTGGATATACGCGTGAAAATATATATAATACTATAAGATTATATATCAAATAGTATAAGATTAAGATTTAAGCCCGGTGAAATTGAAATATAATTTTGTGACTTCTGATAATGAGACGAATGAGTGTTATTATGAAAAACGAAAACAATAGTAGTGACGATGATCACGCCCCATCCGCTGCCTCCGCTGCCCCGTATGAAAGCGGTGGTGGCGGCGCCTCCCGGAAATATGAATGCGATAATTGTCGCGCTGAGTTTCCAAATAAAACAACGGTTGATCGGCATATGTTATTTTGCCGGACCTTGGCGGATATACGACGCGGAAGCAGCAGCGCGGCAGCCGCAACACATGCGCGCATGTCAGAAGACGCATTGATGCCGACGCAGCGCGAAATGTTCATATTGATTCAAGAACTCGCAGCGAAATATAATAAAGTGAAAGACGAATTGGATGTAATGAAGCAGTGGGCAAAAATGGTTGGTAGAAGAATTGGAGGTGGTGGTGGAGGTGGAGGTGGTGGAGGAGTAGCTAGTGAAGGGAGTGCATCACTTGCTGCTGGCTTAGACTTCACATCAATTACACGCCAGAAACGCCAAAATATGGAGGTCATTCTAAATGAGGAAGACTCAGCAAATCCGGACCTCGCAGGATTGCGCCTCGGATTCACGGAATGGCTCTCTTTATCCCCCACATTGTGGTCTCTCACCGATGCGGATTTAAATGTGGTTTTCAATGAAGACCTGGTTGCGGGTATAACTGCAGCTATTTTGCGCATTTTGGCCGAATATACCGCGGAATCGGGCAAGTCGCATCTTGTTCCTTTAAAACTGGCGGATATAAAACAGGGGGCTTTCTATATATATGAGGCGGCGTTCAGAGTGGGCGCTACTGATACCGATGCTCTCGCCACAGACCTCCCATTTGATAGAAAATGGCGCGCAATGGAACCATGCGAGTTTCAGTTGCTCGTGCGTACATTTCATAAACTATTATTCAAAGAGTTCAAGAAATGGCAGGATCGAAATTGGGAAGCACAGCAACAAATGACAAAACAACGACAAAAAGCAGCGTCGTCATATCATCAGGTAATGTCGTCGTTTCAATGTTCACCGGCAATGGGGTCATGTGATGGAATGTATCCGGTTTCGTCAATGCAGATGCCGATTGATTCGCCGTCTGTAGGAGGAGGAGGGTGCTGTGATGAAGAACCGGTAACGCCGCCAATCACTGGAGCGGATGCAATATTGTCAGAAGATTTTGCGACACTTTACAATAAATACGCGGATAAGATGATGGGTGGTGCATTATCAGATGATACAATTATCTCGAGAGTGCGTGCGAAATTATGGAAGGAGATGAAAGCATGGCGGCTTTAATTCGTTGATCCAGTTGGACCGCGTGTAAATGGGTCTATAATACTCGATAATGGTGTTGTTGGAACATATATACCAGTAGCACCAGCAGGTGGTTTGAAATCAGGTAATGGGTTTCCTAGATAAGGTTCTTGTTTGCAAATATATTTTTTGATGTAGTCATCATCGCTGCCCCAATTCGTATAATCAGCCCCTTCTAGATTGTATGTTCTATGATAGCATTCATCTTTTATATAAATAATACATTTGAACATTGCGGATGACCCTAATGTGATTGTGATCGGAAAAAGATGGACGTGGCCACCTTTATCCGTTTGAAATGGTTTCATTGACATTCTAGTATATACTATAAACAAGTATATATTAAATATTTATGTTGTTTTATATTCCGCAGCGCTTCACTTGGTTTATCGATATCTGAAAATTATGGTAATTTTGATAATTACCACCACGAATCATCATAACATATGGCGCCCAACTTCCGGTATTTCCTCCAACGTTGAAAATCATCCAACGCGCATACGCACCTCCGTAAGGTTGCCAGTAGCCACCGAAAGAACCTCTTGTGAACATCATTGGTGATTCGGTTGCGGAATATATGATCCATGTGTCAGAAGATAATGCATGAAAACGATATGTCATCACTATATCTTGACTATTGTATGCATGGGTTCCTGAAGACACTGTATAGTTCCAATAATTAGACCATGCGTTCCAGTTTGCAACATCTATTCTTTCACCACCGGTTGAATTAGGTGAGTTTGGATAATAAACCATAGACGCTGCGGTATTTGGGTAATCAGAATAGTTAAACTTCCAATATGTCCATACGTAATTATTTATACCTTCGTAATGAATATCAAATTCATAATCATAGTTTCTCATATCCATTGATGGCAGACCGTACCAATAATTCATTGTCCAACGAGTGGCGTAAATATTGAAACTACAGTTTCGGGTAACAAATCCTCTTGTAGCCGCATCTTGATCACTGCTAGGATCCGGCATATTCGTAATACGAGTACTCCCATTCATATCTAATGTTGCGCTTGTCGTAAGCGTCATTCTTCGTGTGCCGCTTGTTCCAAACCCAATATTATATCCTTGTTCATTCCAAACATACGATTCTCCGTATGCGTGTGCTCCTATTGTTAAACCATTTCCTCCATATGTTCGCAATCTCATTCTAGCACCATATCCCCATCCCTGGTCCAAGATATCAAACATCGAATCGTATGATGGCGTTTGGTTTCCGTAACCTGGACCGCCATTGATAAAGAACTGTCTGCCATCTGCACGGTTAGAATATGTGGAATATGTCGAACTGGATGCAGATCCAGCACTATTTGCATACGATGCTGTTCCACTCAAACTACCACTGAAGGTTCCTGCATATAATATATTTGCGTTTGGATTATAAATTAGTTCACTGCCATCCGTTAAAAGAGTTGCTCTGCCGGATGTTGTATTTGAAAATACAATTGGATAGTTTGCGGAAGCATTTCCACTACTCGATACTGTTGGATTATTCGTCGTACTTCCGGATGTAAATAAACTATCAACGTACGAAGTAGTCGCTATTCCGGTTGTTCGGCCATCAACGTATGCTTTGGTAGCGGCGTCTTGATTGTTCTGAGGGGTAACCAAATTAATAACTCTCCCAGTATTATTCATATCAATATTTCCTGGAGTTATTCTTACCGATCCATTAACATCCAAATCCGTCGTCGGTGCTGCATTATTCACCCCAATACGTCCTGTTGTTATTAGTGCTGTCCCGGTTGTTGCAGTTGACATAATCCTCGCTGCCGCTACTGATGAAGCACCAGACACATCTAATCTGACACCTGGAACGGTTGTTCCGATTCCGACATTTCCACTTCCATTTACGATCATTGCATCTATTCCGTTGGTACTTATTCTTACTGAATTACTGAATCTTGCTGAACTTTCATTAGTATTTATTCCGATCAGGTCAATACAACTATTCGCCGGCGTTTGTGCAGATAAACGTAAGAATCCACTATCAAGAGCTGGTATTACGCCTCTTATTTCGTTCGACGTTGATGTCGCAGAAGTGGTGGGAATTGATAATAGACGCTGGACCGATTTTGAAATTAGTTTGATACGTGGATTATCATTGTAATTTTGTGTCGTTGCAGATAAGCTCATAATTCCACTTACGTCGATTACCGGTCGCAATGAGTCATGCGTTTCTACATCTGCGAAATTTTTTCCAACACTAACTGCACCATTTAAATTGGTCCGCCCCAATACAGTTGTGTTACCAGTGACATCAATAACAATTGAATTGCTTTGTGTTGCACCTGTACCCGTTTGTAACGTGATAAATGTCGGTGATGTTATACTAAGGCCAGATGATGGATTTGTTACATTCAGTGTGGTTGCGGTTGACCCTGCAACGCTCCGATGATATAATCCTGGATATGTCGTTGTTGTAGGAGCTTCTGTCGCTCGGTTCAACATAATCATTGCAGATGTTGCTGGTGCTGATGCGGATGGAGCGCTCCCTGGATGTGTTCCAACCATTACATTTCCGCTTACATGAAGTGCTCGGTTCAAAGTGGTTTGCCCATTATCAATCATTTCTTGAGGTGTCATACCTCCAACTCCTACTGCGCCGCTACTATTGACGATACAAAACCTATCCTGACCAGCGATAACATGACCATTTGATACGTCAAATTTCATACCGATTTTCGCCGATGTTTTACTTCCATGATGAAGATTGATTGTTGCAGAGGGGTATGCCGGAGGATTTATATCATCTATATTATGAACTATTTTGATACCATGCGTGATATCTGTGGAAGTTGCAGGTGAACTAGTAGTTCCTCCTGTAGTTGCGTCTCTACCAGAAGCGAATACAACGTATTCTCCTCCAGCTTCCCCGCCTTTTACGAATGTTCGTGGACGTAGATTACTTCCAGAAATAGATGGATCCTCAACATAAAATGATGAATTGATAGATTTACATGCAATATTATTTGTAATGAGTGTACCTGTGCTAGCGTCAGACATATTGGTTGTAGATGTAGTAGGTTGGAATCTGAAATTCGCATTTCCGCCAAATGTGCCACTTGCATCCGTTGAACTCCCTGCATTGGCGCGATATTGAACTGCGTATTGGACTCCAAATGAACTAGAGCTTCCACCTGGTCCGGTTGGTCCGGTTGGCCCTTGTGGTCCTGCAGGACCGATTGAACCGGTCGACCCAGTTGGCCCACCTGAGCCAGTTCCACCCATTAATCCAGTTGATCCGGTTGCACCAGGAAGTCCGAGTGAACCAGTTGGGCCAGTTGTTCCTTGAACACCTGGAATACCGATTGCACCAAACGTGGTTTGTAAATAGGAGTAAGTTGTCTCATTTGTATTAAGATCTGTCTGAAAATATAGTGATACATTTGCAGTCTGATTTGCGGCTTTCGTATTTTTGACGTATATTTGTAATTGAACATATACATTATCACGACCACCAGCGGCATCCTTTAGTGTAATGAATTCTACTGGGAGTTCGACCTTGTACAACTTTCGTGCAGTGCTGTTAATCACTGTACCGGTCGTACTATCTGTAAGAACATTATCCACATTTGTCCAGCTTTTTCCGATATATTTAACATGATCTGGTAAGTATGCTGCACGTGGCGGGAAATATCCACTGTCACCACCGTCTTTCGTTTCGATAATTAAACTGTCGGGTGACGGTTGGTTGGTCGTTCCACTTATCATAAATACGGCCGCATACAAAGAAACTTGGTTTGCATCTGAGTTCGATGGAACATTTGCATATATATTTAACACCCATACACCACTAGGAATCACCGCTAAGTCAGACATTTTACGGGCTGTATTGTAGAAACGAGTTCCTGGGACAATTTTGTTAGAATTTCCGTAGGTTGCACTTACAGAAATAGGTCCGACTGTTCGCATTGTACTATTAATTGGTGTTTGAGATAGTAAGTATGCATCAGTGATGAGTTGATCTGATGTTGAATCACCATCGGGGTTCAACCATAAAATCGTTCCGTTTGATCCTTGAATTCCTTGAATTCCTTGTTCTCCCTGGTCTCCTTTGGATCCTCCTGGTCCCACTGGTCCAGTTGCTCCCATCGCACCAGCTGCACCGGTCGCACCCGTTCCTCCATTTACACCAGTTGCGCCAGTTACACCGATTACACTTCCAGCAGGACCTCTGGCACCTGTGGAACCAGTCGCGCCAGTGGGACCTTCTTCGCCGGCTTGACCGGCATTCCCAATACCTGGTGGTCCATTTGCGCCGGTTGGACCTCTAGATTGTTGGGCTAATACTATTGTGTCTATTGTTTTGTCAACATAAAATTTGGTTGCGACATCTTGGTCCATAATTGGGTCACGAACATTACGAATACGATTGATCGGTGCAACTACGGTAGGACCACCGTTCATATCAATATCACCGTTTACGAATACGACACCTGCATTATTTCCGATTCGCAGTGTCGTATTTCCATTATTAAATGATACATCTGTTGGTCCAAATGTAGTTCCACCCATTGCTGCATCAGTTGTTCTAACATAATTCTGTGTGCCAGTGCGGGAGAACCCACCAACTCTTTTCCAACTATTATTGTTATTTGACATATTATGTATTACGCTTTTATTGATGCGTGATATATAATAAGGACTAAAAATAAAAATGGCCATTGATACGCTTTAAGGTAATCCGAACAAGTCGCGCGGTCGTTTGCGTCGCTTGCGGTTTGTATGGTCATCATGCTCATCATCTTCTTCAACCATCAAATGCAAGTTTTCTCCATTTAAACGGTCACTGTGGTTATGAATTTTGCGGTGTTTTTTTGTATGATTCATAGAAATATTCGGTGGCATCAGGCCTAAATCGGCTGGATTTGGAAGTACTGACTTAAATTCAATTCCCTTCGGCAGCGGATATTGAATTGCGCGAGGAACCTTTCGATCTAAATGATCTATTATGAGTTCTGCTCCAATTGGAATCTCTTGTTTCAGCTCTTCTAATGTACATTTTCGCCGTTTTATTGGTTGATTATCTTTTTGTGTTTCGGTAATCATGTTCTTTCCGTCAAATATCATTTTAGAATAATAACGATGAACATGTCCTTCGTCTTTTTTTATAGTTCGCAGTTGTTCTTCTTTATTACGACGACGACTCTTATTATTTTTTGGATTTTTTTGTATACGTTTGGTTTTTTGTGCCATTATTATTTGTCTATATATAACACATATAATAATGAAATTTACAATATTGGATGCTCGTGTACGTGATAAACATGAAATTTCGTCAAGTAAATATCAGTATTTAGATGAGTTGTTGGATAAGACATTTGTTACAGACTACTTTTTAGATCGAGGAGCGGCTTCAGCAGCTCCTGTTTCACGTCAATCTAAACCTTGAATATTTAAATATTCACTGGTATATAATGAATATTAGTGATATCATTGTACTTGCTGTCATTGTACTTGCACTAGATGCAGTATTTTTAACACTATCAAAGGAGTTCTTTGCACGCCAGGTAATGCTCGTTCAAGGAACCGCGATGAAAGTAAATATACCCAGTGCGGCGGTTTGTTATGTAATTATGGTACTCGGGTTGTATTATTTTGTATTGCGACATATCATCGTACCAAATGCAACTAGCGCTGCTGCATCGGTACAAACAATGCGTCTTGATGAAGGAATAAAGGCTGCTTTCTTTCTTGGTATTTTGGTGTATGGTGTATATGAAACCACCACTCTTGCAATCTTGAGTAATTGGAGTCCAGTTACTGCACTGGTGGATACGACATGGGGTGGAACTTTATTCGCACTTTCCGCTTATATTTTTTATAAGTATAAGTCCATGGTGTTTTAACAGAGCCATTGCATCAATCTCTCGTTAGGGATTGTTTCATTTATCGCGAACTCTCCTGCGTGATATTTCCGGCAACTTCTGATAATACTATTATACATCATCAATTGATATATGAACTGAAATAGGTTATATATGAATAAACAAACGCCAATCGTGTCTTTTTTTGTCCATTCAGAGAATGATGTGATAGGTGTTCCATCTTTCATGAAATATGGAGAAACGAACATATTCGCGTAATGATGTGAACCTGCGACTGAACTTGATTCTGATTCATCGAAACGAATATATTGTGTACGCCCGTCACTGCTAGTAACCATTCCGATATCTTCGCCATTTGTATTTCCGCGGTGGTCTATTCTATCAAATTCGCGTTCGACATTGGCGTTCAAATATTCCTTACCCCATGATGAAGAGTAAAAACTGGGTTTGAATGCTTGACGACTACCAAATGTATAGATGGGTTGCTCTTGGTTTATATTTTTCTTTCTGTTGTCGTCATTCGGTAGGGATGAATACATATGTCCATTGTTCAGTCCACGTCCCTCTAATTCTCTCGCAGCGCCATATTGTCTTGATCCTTCTAGATTATTGTTGGTTGTCTCACTTCCTCTCCAGCAACATCCAAGACATGTCTTCCGTAATCCTTCGAAACTTTCATTAATACTATCCCATTTTTCATCACCATTGCTGAGAGATAATACAATAACAATGCAAAAAAGAGCATTACCTATGATATCAAATACTCCGAAAATATAAGTATAATCCTGTATAATGTACCAAACGTACAAGGTGTCTCGAATTATTTCGAGTAAGATTGTTATGCATTCTAGTTTTAAATAAATAGGTTTATCATGAAACATTGTAAAATAAACGGTTCCCATCATACGTGTTAGTGCGATATTGTGATACAACGGTGGCGGTGGTGTTGGATATGCGAGCGAGGAAAGCATTAATAATTGTAGAAATCCAAATCCGATGGAGGAATGAACCCTGTAAGGATGCTCCATCGTAATTATAATCTCTCGTGATATATTTTTATGTAGTATCATATCAAACTTGTCAGTCGTAATGAATATAAGAATAATCCGCGAATATGATCTAAGAATGGCGTGGTTGTTATAGTATGGAATATAACGATGACACACCTTTATTTTCGAGTGATGCAATTATGTTGATAGTTGCATTTATCCTATATGTTGAATGTGCAAAAGTACCGGAATATCGTTGTGAAAATTGCGATAAACTATACAAACAGGAGTCTAGATATAAAGCGCATATTGTAGGGTGTATTGATATTGATACAGATCATGGTATTCGGGGTGGTAGCGGCGTGGGGATGGATATATTACCGCCATCTGCTGCAGATTTTTCTGAGTTATTACGCCAGAATCGAGAGATGATAGAAATGATGCGAAAACAGCAAGAAACCATACAACTATTGGTTGCTCAACTTGTTCCAGTAGCAAAAATGAATATAGAATGATCTAGCTATTATGTAATAAATCATCCAATGTTCGAGTGTTCATGTGGTAAAAAATACAAGTATGCAAGTGGTTTAAATAATCATAAAGAAAAATGTGGTGGGGGTGGGGGAGCTGCAGTATCGACCATGACACCGACCCCTGTAGCCGTCGCTTCTGGAGGCAGTGATGATATTACCCAAAGTCCTTTTTTTACAATACCACTTACCAGTTTCAAACCTACTGCGAATTTTACGAAAGAGGATCTGGAAATGTTGGAGAAGCGTAAACAGGCGCGATTGAATACGATACTTGAATCCCAGAAGAAGGAGAAAGAGAAGAAACTTGCGGCGGATACTGCTGCAGCGATTCAGGCACAAGCAAAGGCGATTGTTACTGCGGCGGCTGCTGCGGCATCTGCTGCCACTGCATCGTCATCCATGAGCAGTGTGACCAACCAAAATGGTAATACTGTTGTTACAAATAACACATCGAATGTTGGGAATGAAGAGCACAATGCATCGTTTAATATTAAATATGTAAAGCGATCGGAGGAGACGCAGCAAGTCGTTCGTGCAGTTACTGCAGCCGCTCACGAATACTGTAAGGGGCGGATCATTGTGACAAGTGACGAACCTGCGCCTGGTGGGACCGGTTTGAGTGGTATTAGTACGAGTGTCAATGCCGATGGTACGACCGTGTATAATCATCCAACACGAACTATTTCTATTATTGAGACTCCACCTGAGGAGGTGAGTCCTGAAGAGGAACATGATATTACACTTGAGAAGATGACCTATCTGATTCTCTCGCTTATTCAAAACAACAATAAACTCACAAAGGAGAATCAGATCCTCCGGTCGATTGTTGCTAAAATAGACCCGGCATGTTTTGAGTAAAATTGAAACTGTGTTTTATATTTGATTGGATATCAACGCTTGTTTCGTGTGATATTCAATGGAACGATCCAATCTCTCGGTGCATCATTCTTTCCCCAAGTTATATGCCGTCGACAAGAATGGAAAAATAAAGGTATGGACTGCTGCTGTACTTCAGCCTACCGACAAACAAGCAGCCGCTGCTGGATACGCAACATCCCAGATCTCGCATGGATATATCGACGGAAAACAGCAGTTAGCGTTTCGTGATTACAACACCGGTAAAAATATCGGTCGTTCCAATGAAACAACGCCTCTCGTTCAATGTATATCTGAAACTCGTCGTAAATGGACGGACAAGAAGGAAAAGGAGGGATATTCTGAAACGAAACCCGCAGATTGTGGCGAAGGATACGGTGACGTTTCTGGCAATTATTTCGGTGATGGTGATGATGGTAGCGGTTGTGGTGCCGAAAGTGGCACTCCCTTCCTTCCGATGCTCGCCCAAACATTCAATCCGGCCGATGCAATCCTCACTGGCGCTGGCGCTGGGAGTAAAAAGAAGAAAGTCATCAAATTTCCGTGCTTCGTCCAACCAAAGTTGGATGGATTACGATGTGTGTCGTATGCGACACGATGTGGGAATGACGTCACGGTTGCGCTTCAATCGCGTACAGGCGCATTCTTTACGGGTCTTCCGCATATCGCCGCTGCGCTTCGTCCTTATCTCTCGCAACATCCGTCCGTAGTGATCGACGGCGAGTTGTACACAGACCAAATGCCGTTTGAAGAACTCGCAGGACTCATCAAGAAGAAGAAAATAACCGATTCCGACGTTGAACGACTTAAAAAAGTCAAGTATCACGTCTACGATATCTATGATCATTCTCAATCCAATATGCCATACTTCGAGAGATTGGGGCTACTTGTGGATGCTGTTCGTCGCTGTGCGTGTGTCGCAAACGATACACTTACTTCGGGGTCGCCGCATCGAATGCTGCGAAGTGCTACAGAAGCGGCGACTGTGGTCATTCTTGTCCGTACGGAGAAAGTCGCGGCACTGGCTGATTTTCGCAGGTTGTTCTCGGAGTTCGTCGAGGCAGGATATGAGGGAATTATGCTTCGTAATGCGGAAGGTATATATCGCGCGAATTACAGGAGCAATGATCTTCAGAAATACAAGGAGTTCATGGAAGACGAGTATCTTATTACGGGATACACACAAGGTGAAGGTCGTGATGCGGGGGCTGTGATCTGGTTATGCGAGACGGAGGATGGAAAAGAGTTCACGGTTCGTCCACGCGGAACGATGGAGCAACGGCGCATTTGGTTCAATATGGGGGCTACGTATGTCGGTAAGAAGTTGACGGTTATATTTCAGGAGTTGACTGAAGAAGGTAAGCCACGGTTCCCAGTAGGGAAAGCAGTGCGGGATGGGTATTAGGGGTGATGTGGGTGTGGTTATAATATTCAATAAATACTAATTATTTTTAATGAATGACATACCGATCGTACAAAACGTGTTTAAAACGGCTGGCGCAAATCTCGTTTTGCACATTTTAAAAATGTCATTTCCGCCAAAAATAGATACTTTAAAAACGCAAAAACCTGCGTTTTTTGAGTTGTGACCATAATGCTCTCATTTTCATATTTTTCATTGAAATCTCCTTACTGAAACTTTTTTGACCACCCCGCGTTCAACGCCCCTGCGCCTTTTTCGAGGGGTAATTTAGGAAACCCGATGCGAACCTCAGCGAACCCCCGTGTAAATTACCTCTTCAGGTGTGAAGCTTGTCGCTTCGTATCTGATAACAAAAAGGACTACCGTCGACATACTTTATCGGTGAAGCACGCAAAACGAACCGGAGCGAACGCACATGCAGTCATTTTGCCCATTAGCGAACCAATTACCCAACAGCACCAAGGAGAGGTAATACCACAACCCGGCAACTCGTGCCCTTTAGTCGAACTACCAGGAGGACTTGCTTTTACATTTGACAAGAGCATTTATAAATACTGTGATAAATGCGGTAATAAGTATCATAGTAAAAGCGGTTTATGGAAGCACCGTAAGACATGTGAGTTCATTCCTAATACAAACGTATCAACCGTTTCGTTGGCGACGGTGGGGGCGGTCCACGGTGCGACACCAGTAGATCTAGAGTTTAAAACGATGATGATGGATATGTTGAAACATAATCAAGAGTTTCAAAATAAAGTAATTGAAATGATGTGTAGTCAGCAATCTCTCGCCGTGAATGCGGCTGCAACCGCAGCAGCTGCAGCGGCAGCCGTCGCTTCCAGTGCGGCGGCCACAACGAATTACACCAACAGTAATAATTATAGTGGGATGACGAACAGTCAGAATACAAATAATACGTTTAACTTGCAGTTCTTCTTGAATGAGCAGTGCAAAGATGCGATGAATATCACAGACTTTGCGAGTTCGATTCATTTGAAGGTCTCTGACCTGGATCATTTTGCGAGCATTGGGTACGTCGAAGGAATGTCGAAACTGTTTATTGATAGTTTAAAAGAAACGGATGTTTACAAACGTCCGATTCATTGTAGCGATGCGCGTCGAGAGACGCTTTATGTGAAGGACGCGGATAAGTGGGAGCGTGAAGGACCTGAAAATACGAAGATCACGAATGCGGTGCGGGTGGTAGAACATAAGAATATCATGCTGGTAAATGAATGGGCAAAACAGAATCCTAGATGTGAGAATAGTTCAACCAAAGAAAATACGCAGTATATCAATATGTCGCGTGCAGTGCTAGATGGAGATGATAAGAATATTGCGAAGGTGATAAAGAAGGTGGCGAAGGAGGTGGTTATTGATAAATGAAATGGAATAAATTAGATGACATGGAACTAGATTGTAATTAATATTTACGACGGTTGCTCCGGCGTTTGCTGTGGCGGTTTTTTTTGGTTTTTGATTTAGATTTTGAACCTCCACCGCTTGTTGTTGATGTTAATTTTGTCCATCCAGTGAATGTAGTACGTACTTTTAACATAATTTTAACCATTTGGTTTATGCATGCAATAAATAAAAATGCCACGTCGTCTTTTTTCAACAAGATTGGACCTTTTGCACCATTATCTAATTTTCGTTTTAAAATACCTTGTGGGATGTAAATGCCGGCTTCTGGAAACATATTGTTTGGCTTCATTGTGTCAATCGTTAATAATGACGCAACTACTTTGCTAGAAGATAGGCTCCATGTATCCAGCTTACCAGGTTCATCTTTTGCGACAATTCCTTTAGGCGAAGTTTTGTACATTCCAGTATCACTATGTTCACCCCCCTCAATACTTAACTCTCGATCACACAATCTTTCATCCTTTTTGTTTGTTAAAAATGCAAGTATATTCAAGACTTCTGTAATAGAAGTATTATCATTGATTAAGTCCTTAACTTCTGGTGAAAGACTCACCGGTTCAGGATCTAAGGATAATGTTTTCATTATTAATGCCAAATCTGGACCATTTTCACGTCCTGTACGAGCCAATAAATAATTACCTAATTTAATAAGATCAATATTACCCGCGGCTGAAGTCATGGCCTCGAATTTCTTTTTCTGTGTGCCGTAGTCATTATGGAATATTGTAGTTGACTCAAGTAACCTCTTAAATAACGGATTCTTAGCGGTCAATCCTCTAAGTTTATCAACGCCGCGCATAAATGCATTGCGCTTTGCATTTTCATCACCTAATGTAACTTGAGCAATCCCGCCTTCGGCAATCTTCTCTAACAACTGATTAATGGCTGCGCTTTCCTCGGCATTAAAATCTCCGCCGTTTGCCTCGTTTTCCTTTGCTTTCTCCTTATACTTTGCTAATTGTCCCAACAAATCGGCCTGTAGTACGTAATACGCCTCCAATTTTTCATTTGCTGATTTATCTTTGGTTGCATCAGTCAATCCATCAATAGCAGCCTGCATTGTTTTAGCTTGTCGAATTCGTTCCTCCTCCTCAGCTTTGACAGCCGAGCTCACTTCTGCTGCTTTTTGAATTATATCAGTAGTGTTTTCTTGGACTTTGCGGTCAAGATCGGCTGTTGATCTTTGGACTGCTTCTACAGTATCCTGAGTTAGACCAGCGGTTCGTTTCAGAGATTCCAGTTCTGATCTCAACGCTGGCACCACATCATCACCACCACTAGCAGACATGTTCTTACACTTATATTAATTATATATATATATATATATATATAATATATAATATTATACGTATTATAATCTAAACATAATCTTACTATTTATATAAATGTCAGAACCATTCGAAGCCTATGACGAAGCAACCCAACGCCACATACTCGAGTTGGGTTGCTTTATTTATGAAAAATCTCTCGATCATTATCGAGAAAATTATCGTCACCCAGAATCTAACGTCGTTACCGCCGTAGAAGGGCGGATACTCCCGTATGAATACGATAAACTTAAACAACAATTAGAAAATCTCTCGACACGCGTCTTTGAAGTCCGTGAAGAAGAGTATAAAAAGGGTGAAGCTAAAATCGCAGAGTATAAACAGCAACTCGCCGCTGAACGGCAGCGGCTAGACAAGATACTCGCGACGATCCAATCCGACACTGACCGACAAATTAGCGCGAAAACAGATCACCTAAATAAGAAAATCGCCGAACTCGAAACCAAAAACAAGTGGTATTACAGTTTATACGAAGATAAATCAAAAGGCAAGAATTATGAAGAAGAATTATATCCTAAACTTCTGGATTACAATGACACGCATTTAAATTCGATATGGCAAATCACTCATGTTGGATCAGTGTTGAGCGAAAAGACCGACTTTCATTTCCGTCACAAAGATACGAACGTTGTTATATTACTCGACACCAAGAACAATCTTCCGACCAACCCAGTCGTAAGTACCGCCGAATTTGAACGTGATATCCTGCGCAAAGAAACCAATGCGATCGGTGGTATTATGCTTGCAAATGGCAATATCGCATGCAAGAAGCGGTTTGAGCTAAATAAGGTACAACAAAAGACACTGGTTTACGTGTCATGTTTTAATAGAGATAATATTGCGTATTTATTTTCATTGTTAGATATGATTGTAGAAATGTCGCGTGGGTTTTCTCTCGAACAAGATACTTTTATAACTTCTTCTGCTGCCGTGGAAGCATTCCGCACATTGCTCATCGCAGATTACAAACGCGAACAAGTTAACCTTGATAACGCCGAGAGATTACGAAGAACTTCGCAAAAATCGATAGATGCCATTCTCTCGGAGTTTGAAACTCATTTTCCAGGAGAAGATATAGAGATCGCATCGAAATCAGATGAGGTCAATGCGAGTTCGGCGCGTATCAAACCGAAGACATCCACAGATATTATTGATTACACTGCATTAGAGAAAGACCGTACAGTTATTGGTCAACGTAGCAAGTATTACTTGGAATATGGAACAACGATTCAATATTTCAAGAATAATTATGCGAGGAATCAGAAATCGAAATCTCTCGAAGAGCAACAAACACCGCCGCCAGAATTGATTATCTCCGTGAATACACTGAAAACGAATGTAAAAAAGGGAACATCGAAGCAGCCATGAATTGTCATCGTTCCAGGTTCAATGTTCAACGCATATGCCAGTGATACGAAATATAGTCATAGTGAGAATTCAAATCGGATAAACTTCGACTATTGATCCATTTCATGTCTCGTATTTTGATTTTATCACGGTGATTCAGTAACATATAGTTAAAGTATATTTCATATTCAGACGCACCTGCACCAGTAGTATCTGTAACAAGTTTCAAAAATACGTTATAAAATGTGTCATTATGTTTCTCTTCGATTTTATTCATAATTTCAGTGATATATACCTTTTCAAACATCATATGATGACATATTCCAGATCTATTTTTGTATACTTTTGTCAGCCCAATATCGAGACGTGACATGTGAACGAAATAAGGTGGATGATATTCGCAACCAGAAGCATATAAACATTGGTTATCGTCATTAATAAAAGTTGTCGGTTTTAAGAAGAAGGTGTCACTATCGATCACTAAACACCGATCAAGAATATCTGGGATAACCAATAATGCATACAGCTTCAACAATTGTTGTAAATACCACCCATTTCGACTTATTTCTCCATGAAATTTACTTACCGTTTTCATTGAGAACGGGAAAATATCTTCACAAATCGTGATACAACCATCAATCGTAATCGACGGATCATATGAAATAATGTAAATATTTCGATAACCAATTATATTATTCTTTGTATACTCAATTTGTTTCTCGATGATGGGTTTATCATCGGGCCCAAGTGGTATTACGATATCAAATAAACAATCTGGCATTTTTTGTTTGTATTTTATATAAAATATGTTTTTATATAAGAAACGTATTATTGTAAATGGAACATTACGAAGAGCATGTTAAAACTGCATTTCAAAATGCAGAAAATGGTGTTTCAAAAATAACAAACCATGACGATATTTGCGTGGTTTTTTTATGCAACAAGGCATATTTTGACAAATTTGTATCTACATGTGATCAGTTAGTAACAAAAGGTAAATACAACGGAAATATATGCCTAGTTATCGGTGATGACTTACAAGGTAATCCATTATTAGAATGCAATACCATAAAAAATAATAATGTTATCATCAAGCATTTTCCAGATATCCAGTTTTCTTCCAGGTTTATAGATCTACAGAAGTCATTACAACGACCGCCTCATTGGATTCACAAGCTGTTTCAATATCACAAGTTTCACTTGTTCAATACATTTTTTAAGCAATGGAAAACTATTTTCTATTTAGATTGCGGGATCACGATCTATTCAGATGTTTCACCTATCATAAATGAACGTACAGAAAATACATTACTAGCACACTATGACGGATATCCGAAATACGAATGGAAACTATCCTGTCAGTTTGATCATACCAAACCAGAATATTTTACAAAACTTAAACAAAAATTTAACTTGAATATTGATCATTTTCAAACAACAGTCATGTTATACGATACATCAATCATCACAAATGACACATATAATAGCTTGTTAGCACTTTTATCAGAGTATCCAATTTGTAATACGAATGATCAAGGAATAATTGCATTGTATTTTACGTTTATTAGGCCGGTATTTAAACAACTCAAAATAAAAAATGATCACACATATTTCTATGATTATTTATCGAGAAATAATAGTTATAAATATATTATGTTGAAAATTGGTTGAATATGAGTTATAGATGTCATGACGACAACCTATGAGTGATATGTTTCATATCTAACATGTCTATATTGATATTAGAATATGTTAGGTTATTTCTGTCGAGATCTTGCCAATCATTGAGTAATACAATTGGGAGTAACTTACTATAGTATTCTGTAAGTATATTTCTTTTACATATGGGAACCACATTCATATATAGACATTCATAAAATCGATGCGTATCAATCCCATTTCCTTCAGGGCAAATCGCGAATTTGTGTCGTTTTAATTCTTTCAAATATTCAAGGTATGAACGCGAATCACACCACGGTACTCCTAACGATGCCACTGCATCGATGCATTCACGTCGTTTCGATACATTTGTATTAATGCTGAAATTGAAGTAGATTTCTTTGTCTTTGACTATATCCATTTCAAAGACCTCTCTATGAATATTCGTATTTCCATGTTGCCACATTTCGTTTGCTAATCCAATTGGTAATGGGTGTACTCGTGGATGAATCACGTCCATATTTTGGGTGTATATAGTTTTTAATAATGGTAATTCATCAAATAATATCAAATGTTTCGTTTCGAAATTATGGTCTGAGTTATGAAAAATGAGTTTGAATGGGTTTTGCAGTGTCTTCAATGTGTTCACCAGTTCTTGAATAGATTCCAAAAGATGTGTATAACAAAATATATTGGGCTTGTTATCTATTGGTTGACGGTTCCCTATGTAAATGAAACGTTCTTTCAAAGATGTAATCTTCGGGTTATAATTGAACTCACTTGGTGTTCCTATGAAATGATTGCAACATAATTGTATATTTTCACCGGTAATAAAATGCATACCAATCTTATTTTTAGTTATAAACCTATTTTCAATCGGATTATCCATTGAAAACTCTTCCAATCTTTTTGAATGAATATGTAGATTGTTGACCTGAATCCAGTGATTATTTATTAAAATATGAGGTACATGACGTGCACCCTTTTTCAGCCATTTAAATTGGTAGTTATTGTATTTTATTATGCATGTTTCATTTATAAACCCGGTTGTATCCCCTGGTATATTTCTTGGATCAACACCTCCTAAGTATTGTCCCATTGCTGCGCCATCAAAGATACTATTGAATCTCTCGAACTCTTTATTGTAGATTGATGGTTGAACACTGTTATCAATAATCGGAAATGTATTCACGATGTCTCTGTGTCTGTGATAAAAGATTGCTAGGTTCTCCATATCGTTTTTTGAGTAATCATATTCATTAATCAATTGATCAAATAGTTCGTGATTCGGAATATATACAATACCAGGAATGCACCGATCATGTGCGTCCATGGTAATATATATTTTTTCATCAAGATCATAGTTCATATCACTATACAAGAGGACATCATTTTCAAGGTGTATAACATTTTTGAGTCCTTGTTGTTTCATGTATTCATTCAGTATAAAAAGGCGTTTTGATGCGTTGTTCCAGAAACCGCCTCTAAAATGCTTATCTAGGGTTGATTTACTATCAAAATCAGTTTGTAATCTTGAAGAATCAACTAAGGTAATTCTAGATTTGTATTCTTCCATACTGTCAAAAAATTCGCGATCTATGATGACATGTATATTAAAATCGAACTTCAATAATTGTTCGACGTTTGTTTTCATATACGACTGAAAAACTCCAGTCGATACGAGTATAACTTGTTTATTAGTTATCATTGTATAGTAACATCATATACAATGATTTTATATCATTACACATGAATCAATTCTTCAGGTGAGAGATCTGAATCATAACGTAATCGTAATTGTGTATTTTCACTAGAAAAGTAGCTAGGATATAGAATACTCCAGTCTGTATCTTGAGGAAGAAGTGTAAGTTGTGTATAAATGTAACCGATAAATGCGCTACAGACGAATCGATTCGTCTTCTGAGGGTTTGGATCTTTTTTGCAATACGCTTCAATCCAATCCGTAATAACAAGGTCATATGGTTTATCATAAACCACCTGATGTATTTTCTTTAATCTATCGGTAGTGAAGAGTTCATCATATTTCCAACAGTGTAATTTACGAATGTATAATTTGCCACCGTATGTGGTAACATATTCATCATAAGGGACGAATTGTACACCAAATTTGATTGTATTATCTTCTGAATCTGGAACATTGGATGTACCAGACATCCAAATATACGTTCCTTTTAATGGTGGATCTATGAAATCTGGATCTTTAACAATCATGCCGATATGAGAGAAGTCGCTTTTCGACATGAATTTAATGAACCAACTTAATATTCCCCAGTCTCCGTATTCTAAGTCATCGCATAATATGATATCTCCTGTTTTGAGATTCATTTATGTATAATTGCGGATGCTATATAGAATAGTATTAGATGAAATCTCTCGAAATGTATAGATTAAAACTTTATTGTTCGAGAGATAAACGAATAACTACTGAATCTGAATATGAATATTATTATCTTTGTATAATATGGTGGGCTATTTAGCGCATCAATCTCTCGGAATCTTTAGATTGAAACTTATAAGTTTGAGAGATTTGTGTATGTAATGTAATGTAATGTTTGACAGGTTATAATATGGTGTTTGTCATATAAATCTCTCGTTGATTTCGGTACGTCGAGAGATTTATATGATGGATCCGACAGATTTATGTAAATGGTGCTAGTTTGGCACCTCAATCTCTCAGATATCTTGTGTTATGATTGGACCTTCGGTCGATTTGAACGCGATATTATGAGTAAATCTGGTGCGGGGTACGCCGGGGTGTGTTTTTTGCGGTGTTTTTTTGGAATCTCTAGGAATGTCTACCGTTGGATTCAGGTTGTTCGAGAGATTTGGGAAAAGTATTGGTTCGGATCGAAATATATGTTTGATATTTCTGAATGGAATAAAAGAAGGTATGAAACAACAATGATGAAACATAATGGATAGTTGATTTCTGTTGTTAGAAATACCTTAAACATGTAAATATAGATCAAAGGTAGATAATGAAGTACGAAATCAATTAACGCCAAAAAGAGCGTGAGTTTTGGTTCTTTCGATTTTACGATGTCATAATAATTAGGATAATAATGAAATAGTAGAATACTCCCGAAAAATGTAAGAATATTTAACGGGAGAATATTTGATCTACTATTGTATAATAATAATCCGAATGTTGTAACAAATACAATGAATGAAAAAGACTTTATTTGATTTTGTATTAATTTAGATATGCGTATTTTTTTTAACATTATACTATTCTTATAATATACTATTCTTGTAGTATAATATATTAGTGTTTAAAAAATATTATAAATATGTGTGTATAAAATAGTATCATGATATATGAGATCGCGTCTATTTATCTAATGAAGGGCTAATACCTTTTTTCGTAGCTGGTTTACCTTGTTTTTGTTGTACCACAAGTTGCACAGGTGGTGATGGTATCTTAATATTTATTGGAGATACACATTCGAGTTCTTGTATAGGTAAAATTGTTTTATCACATGTTCTTTTATGAACCGAAAGAGCCAGAGGATTTTTTCCAATAAAATTACATTTTTCACAGATAAATTTTCCGGATGTAATATAACCAAATCTTGATGATAACATTTTTTCAAGAGAAGGAAGTTGAATACATTCGATGCTTTTAATCATCTTTTGAGAAAATTCCTTTACCATCTTTAATTGGTTTAATTTTTGTTCAACGAATAACTGATATTCTCTATTAATTTCTTCAAGAGTATCTTTGCTTATAGGGTAATCATCTGTTAAAGTGATTTCATCTAACTTGGTTTTGAAAGAGTCAATAATATCAATAGCGATTTTAATAATTTCTGGGTCATAATTTACATTATGGATGTATAGTAGCACATTTCTATTATGTATATTTATCTCAAAGTTTTCTTTATTAACAATACCTCCCTCTTGAGAAATAAATAGTCCTGAACAATTTTGTATATCTACATCATGAATAAACTTTTTAACTTGATCAGATGTAACCTGACGAGACTCATAACACTTATTTTCAACTAGAATCTTTGGCTTATCTTTTCGATGAATAAGAATATCTCCTGATTCTTTTTGAGATCCTACGTATTCAACCTCTGCTGATGGAAATAAATTCCTTAAAATGTTCAAAACAATATTTTCAGACATTTTCCCTTTTGAACTAGAATTTTCCATCCTTTTTAGTACATCTTTTACTTCAGATTGAAGTGCAATCTGCGATGAAGATATAGATGAAAATTGTGACAATGTGATATCTTTGTTTGAATCAACCATTTTTCTAGTTGAATCAATAACATTAGAAAATTTTGCGTCTATTGTTTTAATAAAAGTGTCAAGTGATGATTGAGACAAAGGTTCACCATCGGTTTTTGATGTTTTACTAATTTCTTCTGTTATGAAAGAACAAAAAGACTTTATGCTTTGATTAATCTCCTTAGAAAGGTTTTCATTATTTTTTGGAACAAGTTCTGATAACAATAATTGTGTCTTATCTAATATAGTTCCATTCGAATCTTTGATCAGAGGAGCAATCTTATCTGCAATATTCGATGACAAAATCATCTTCAAATCGTCAATGTATTCTTTTTTAAACTCTGTAAGTTTTAAAAATAGTTGTTTACCGTATTCGGCTTGTTGACTTGTAAGCTGTGATTGAATATTAACGATTCCATTCAAAATTTGTGAAGTAATGTTACTATTATTTATAGGATTAGTTGACTGCATAATAGAGACAAGAATATCTGTAAACATAATGTTCATTTTTTCAAAATCTATTTCAGGATGTTCATGATAAAATGCCCAAACCTTAACACTGCTACAAGTAAGAGTTGTATCCATGATTGATATAATTCTTGTTATGTAATAATTATATATAAACCTTTTAAGTACAATTCTAATATAGGATTCTACTAGAAAGTTAATCTAGAAATATCGGTAATTCAGTTCTAATCTAGGATTCTACTAGAAAGTTAATCTAGAATTTTTTTTGACCATTTCTAATCTAGAATTCTACTAGAAAGTTAATCTAGAAATCAATATTCGATAGTTTTAAATTATAATAAAATGGAAATATTTTTGTGATCATATTTAGTCTCAATATTTTTGTGATTTTTGTGTATATTATTTATCGTCACATTTTAGACCATAAATAAATGAGAGCATAATCAGTCACAAAAAAGTTGGAAGGTCTGAAAATTTGTG
>Ga0214921_10001963_pt1 | contig 34434 bp, 32 predicted proteins | sample LL1505_MetaG_FD_177992 | JGI IMG/M metagenome (GOLD analysis project Ga0214921, IMG submission 177992) | Freshwater microbial communities from Lake Lanier, Atlanta, Georgia, United States - LL-1505 | ecosystem: Environmental > Aquatic > Freshwater > Lake | place: USA: Georgia | collected... | reverse complement strand
AACATAAACTTATTTAAACCGAAGACCATGACCTATTTGGCATTGAATATGCGTTGGAAGCGCAAGAGTTTGGGATGGACCCAGGAAGAATTGGCAGAACGCTTGGGGGTGGGGCGATCGGTGATTGGTTCCTACGAAGAGGGTCGGGCAGAGCCCAGAAATGCAGTTCTTATGGCCTTGGCACGCTTATTTGATTGCACGATCGAGGATCTTTTGCAGGCTGATGGAGAGGCAGGGCAGTGGGGGCCTTCGCTTACGTCCAGGGTATCCGGGGATTCATTGCGGATATTGACCGTGGGTGTGGAGGATTCTGGGGGCAAGGAACAGATTAGTTTGGTGCCCGAGCAGGCGGCTGCAGGGTATTTGCAGGGGCATCGTGATGCGGATTATGTGGCTCGCCTCCCGGCCTTTCGTCTTCCTGTTCCGGAGTTGAGTTCCGAGAGAACGTACAGGTTGTTTCAAATCAAAGGGGATAGCATGCTCCCTGTTCCGGATGGATCGTACGTTGTCGCTGAATTTGCAGCGGATTGGCGCAGTATTCGTGCAGGTCAATGTGCTGTGGTTTTGTCTCGTGGCGAGGGTCTTGTCTACAAACGTATTTATCCGGCGTTGGGCGATGGGTATCTTGAGCTAAGGTCGGATCACCCGGCGTACAAACCTTACAGGATATCGTTGGATCAGGTGATGGAAATGTGGAAAGTGTTAGGGTATTTATCCTTCCGACTCCCCGATGCTCATGGGGAGAGCGTGAATGATTCGACGATGTGGCCCCGGCTTCAGTCGTTGGCGACAGAGTTACAGGGCCTTGTCTATCAAATGAAAGGATAGCGGTAAGGGTAGTTCACCGCAGGCGATACCGAACAGGGGAGGTCGTTTGCGGGATTGCAGAGAAGATTTGTATGTATTTGCAGGTTCATAGTTGGTTCAGTTTGGGGTACGGTCTCCATGCCCCCGAGTACTTACTGAAGCAGGCTTCTCGTTTTGGCTGGGATACCATGGTTTTGACGGATATTAACAGCACGGCCGGTGTTGCGGAATGGATGCGTTTGGCTCCTCGATACGGGATTCGAGCCTTGGCCGGGTTGGATTGCCGTAGCGGATGCCAGCGCCGGTACGTATTGATTGCCCGGAATCATGAAGGGTATAAGGAGTTGTGCAGGCGTCTAACGGAATACTTGTGCGATGGGATTGATTGGCCTCTACCGGCGTTGCCTCATCCGGACCTTTGGGTGATTTACGGAGCAAAGCAGGCTCCGGGTCATCGCCTTCGAGAGGGGGAGAGGATTGGCTTGTCCTCCAGGGAATTGCATCGGTATCCTGAGTGGGTTAACCGGGTAGGGGCTTCACGCTTGTTGGCAATGCAAACGGCAACTTTGATGGACGCTGCAGATTGGGATCTTCATCGGGTTCTTCGAGCGATTCATCATAACGTTTTGTTATCCAAATTGCAAGAGGCACACGATCTGGCCATGCCTACGGATTGCATGCAATCATCCGAGCAGGTATTCGCTGATTTCGAGGGTTATACGGAACTTTTGTACCGTAGCGCAGCCCTGCTCGATGTTTGCCGTCTTCATTTTGAAATCGGGCCGCAGTATCCGCACAAGAACCTGTCTCGTTATACGGGGCATGAGGATCTTGATTATCGTTTGCTTTGTTATCTTGCCCATAAGGGTATTTCAAGCCGTTACGGCAATCCACCCACGGGTTTGGAGGATCGCTTGCACAAAGAGTTAAGCATTATCCGTCAGAAGCGCTATGTGGCTTATTTTCTGATTAACTGGAAGATTCTCAAGTATGCCAGAGCATCGGATTTTTTTTATGTGGGCAGAGGGAGTGGCGCCAACAGTCTTGTGGCGTATCTGCTCTTCATTACCGATGTAGATCCCTTGGACTTGGACTTGTACTTTGAGCGTTTTATTAATTTATACCGTCGTAATCCCCCTGATTTTGATTTGGACTTCTCTTGGCAGGACCGAGACGAGGTATTGCGTTACGTTTTTCGCAGATTTCCGAATGTCGCCTTGTTAGGCACCCATGTTTGTTATCGTCATCGTTCTGCCGTTCGGGAACTGTGCAAGGTGATGGGGATTCCACGGGAGGAGAGTGATCGTCTTGCCTCGATAAGAGGGGGTCATCAGCAGGCTGAGGATAGCCTGGGTAGGATGATTGAGGATTATGCAAGGCGTATGCAGGATATGCCGGCTCATCACAGCATTCATGCCGGTGGGGTTTTGATTACAGATCAGTCTGTGTTGAATTATACGGCATGTTTTCGACCGCCCAAGGGTTTTCCAACCGCTATGATGGATATGCACGATGCGGAAGATTTGGGCTTTCACAAATTTGATTTGTTGAGTCAGCGTGGCTTGGCCAAAATCAAGGACACCTTGCGGGGTTTGGGGCCCGTACGGCAAAGAGCGTTAACCCAAATTCTCAGAGATACTCCTCGGCTGAAGCGTAATGCCCGGGTTATTCAAATGCTTTCGCAGAGTGCGAGTGTTGGGTGTTTTTACATAGAATCACCGGCGATGCGCATGCTTTTGACCAAGCTCAGGGTTAGGGATTATCTGGGATTGGTCGCCGCGAGTTCCGTGATCCGCCCCGGAGTTTCTTCTTCGGGCATGATGCGGGTTTATATCGAAAGGGAGCGATGTCCTTCGAAGCGCAGGGAGGCGCCGGAGGCTTTGAGTAAATTGTTATCGGAAACACACGGTGTGATGATTTACCAAGAAGATGTGATACGGGTGGCTCATTTTTTTGGGGGCTTAAGCCTTGCGCAGTCGGATGTCTTGCGACGTTCCATGAGCGGCAAGCACAGAGGTCTTACGGAATTGCAGAATCTGGAACATGATTTTATGGTGAAGGCTACGGCACAAGGCCATGATGCCGCTCTGGTCCAGGAACTGTGGAGGCAAATTGCGGGTTTTGCCGGGTATGCTTTTGCCAAAGGTCATTCGGCATCGTATGCGGTCGAAAGCTATCAATGCCTGTATCTCAAAGCCTATGCTCCGTTGGCGTATATGGTTTCGGTGCTGAACAACGGGGGGGGATTCTACAGTACAGAGGAATACCTTCAGGAAGCGGTGAGGCTGGGTGCTAAGGCCGAAGGACCTTGTGTGAACCGCAGTGGGGACTCTTTTGTGTTGGATGGAAAATCCATTTGGGTGGGATTGCGATGGATTAACGGTTTGGAGGAGAGGAGTATAACGAATATTCTGGAGTCCAGGTGTCAGGGCGGACCTTTTGTTGCTGTGGAGGATTTTTGCCGACGTACCGGTTTGGGCAAGGAACAGACCTTGTTGTTATGGCGGGTTGGGGCGTTACGATCGTTGTCCTCGTCCAGAACCTCGGCCCTGTGGAGTGTGCGACTTTATTACGGTGGGGTTTCGCCCTCGTTGGTCCATGCTCCAAGCATGGCCTTGTTCAAGGAAATGCCTTTGCAGCCATGGGGTGAGACCCAGGGCATGGGGTCTGTACCGCATGCCGGTATTCGACAAGCGTACGATGAGATGGAATTGTTAGGGTTTACGCTTACGGATCCTTTTGCCTTGGTGGATCAGGGTACTTTTGGCCCACCTCGTTCGATGAGTGAACAAGCAGGTGCTGTTCCATCGGAGGTGATTCTGGACGTCTATGCGGTGCACATGCGTACGGTTCGCACCGTCAGGGGTGATCGTATGGCTTTTGGTTGTTGGAGAGACCCTCAGGGGGCTTGGGTGGATACGGTTCATTTTCCTCCGCAGCTCAGGGATTACCCGTGGAAAGGCAAGGGAGTTTACCGTATTAGCGGAATTCTTCGCGAGGAATACGACTACCGTTATGTGGAGGTGAGCGCTATGCATAAACGTGCGTTCTTGTCCGTTGAGGCTTCTTTGGAGGGGCATTCATTCTCTTGATATGCGGAGCCAAGATTTCAGTCAAGACCCGGGGCATATTCCGCCCATGAATGCCGATCCAGGGGGGTATGCTTTTGGCGAAAATCGTTGCGTCTTGCATCTTGATTTGGATACGTTTTTTGTTTCGGTCGAAAGGCTCATGGATAGCCGGCTTTGTGGTAAACCTTTGTTGATTGGTGGAGGAGGGGACAGGGCTGTGGTGTCTTCGTGCAGTTACGAAGCAAGGTCCATGGGGGTTTCATCGGGAATGCCGGTACGTATGGCAATGAAATTATGCCCTGAAGCAGTGCTGGTCAGGGGTCATGCCGATCAGTACAGCGAATACAGCAGAGCGGTGACTTCGTTGATGCAAGAATCGCTTCCTATGCTGGAGAAGGCATCCGTGGATGAGTTTTACGCGGATTTGAGCGGAATGGATAAGTACCTGGGATGCTGGCGCTGGGCTAGCGAAATTCGCAATCGTGTAGCGCGTGAAATTGGCCTACCTTCTTCGTTGGGGCTTTCGGTAAATAAAACAGTTTCCAAAATCGCCACGGGTCAGGCCAAACCCGACAATCAGCAATGCGTGATTAGCGGAAACGAAGCGAGTTATCTGGCGCCGTTACCGGTTCGCAAAATCCCAATGGTCGGGCCGGTTTGGTCCAACCAACTCGAAGAGCTTGGGCTTGGTCGTATTTATTTGTTGCAACAAATCCCAAAGGATTATCTCGTACGGCTTTTTGGGAAGAACGGGATGACGCTTTGGGAAAAAGCGAGGGGGATTGACCCCAGTCCTGTGATTCCGTACCGGGAACAAAAGTCCATTTCATCCGAACGAACTTTTGAACAGGATACCGCAGATCCTGCCTTGCTTAGAGCTCGTATTCGCTCTTTGGCTGAGGGGCTGGGAACGGAGCTAAGATCGCAGGGGATGGTTTGCGGTTGCGTGGCCCTGCGGATTCGCTACGCGGACTTCGAAACGGTAAGCCGACAGCAAACCCTGCCTTATACGGCTTCGGATCGGGTTTTGATGGATACGGCAGTGGAATTGTTGCACAAACTCTATACCCGGAGAATGAGGGTACGTTTGGTAGGCGTTCGTTTGAGCGAATTAAGCCATGCAGGCAGTCAAATGGACTTGTTTGCTGATTATTCCCGCGAAGATGCCTTGTACCGTGTGCTCGATCGAATGAAGGATCGATACGGTCGCCATTCACTGCGTTGGGCAGGTGGAATGGGTTAAAAAAGCCATGCTGTGTTGAGGATTAATGCCCGCTGACTCCAGCATCTTGTAACAATTCCCTCATGTCGCTTATGCCTCCTGCATTGAATAATCCGGAAACTCCGGACTGTTGCAACAATTGAAGAGCCATGGCGCTGCGGGCACCGCTGCGGCAATAAAGAATACGGGGTTCCGGCAATTGGTTGATTTGCTCGGTGTAGTCTAAAATTTGGGTGTGGGGTATGTGCAGAGAACCATTTATATGGTCTTGTTGGTATTCATCGTCTGTTCGGACATCGATCAAGGAATAGGTGCCGGAACGCAGAGCGTCTAATGGATTGAGCATAAAAAATTGCGAAAAATAGGTTTTAGAAAAAGATAACGAAGATGAGAACAAAGACCAGAGCGGTGGCAACCCAGAGGCGATAATCAACCCGTGGCCTTCCCTGATCAGGAATAGGGACGTTGTACTCCGGTTTCTGAGGGCGAAAATTATGGTAAATGGTAAGCACCACAATCCCAATCAAGAATTGAATAATAACCTCGTAGTAATGACCCCGTATTCCATGGATAAGGGCGATAAAGGAAGAGCTGGCAAGCCAAGGCAGGAAAAGGGAATAGCGAACAAACTCTGCTCGGGCGTCTTCTTCTTCGGCCACTCGCTGGGAGCGGCTATTGAAAAGCAAAGGAGGGAGAAACTGTTTGGCAAGTGCCAGAAATAGACCAAAGAGCAAAACACTGAGAACAATACGAATACCCAGGTTAAGGCCTGTCGATAGAAAAACGAGTCCTACAAACTTGGGGATAAAAACTCCGGCAACGGCGCCACACAGCAATCGGCTAAAGCCATGCAAGCTGGTCCAAATGATGAGCCCCAAGGAGATCCCATTATCCCATAGCATCTCCCATCGCTGCAAAATGTAAAAAGCGGCAAAAGCAAAAACGAGAGGACCTATAAAGAAAGCCGCAATCGTGGAGCCTCCAGACCAACCTCCTCCTTGAATAACCGAGTCGTCGGCAAGACGACCGATGGTAACGCCATAGTAATGGAGAACAGGTCGAAGGTCTTCCAGTTTGGCAAAAAAATAAGAAAGAAAAATCAAAGGAATCCGTACCAGATAATACCCTAAGATTGCAAGGCAGGCATTATTGATCACAAGGGCTAATCGCTCTTGGGCATTCCAAATAGGTTGGTAAGGTTTGATATCGTCTTCGTCCGTCATAGGGTCTTGGATGGGTGCAATTTTCGAAGATGAATTAGACTATTGGGTGAGCGATGAACTTAAACTATTGAATGAGCTATGAATTAGCGTGTTTTGAGGGATTAAAGGGAATAGAGGAGCGAAAATGCGAAACAAGGTAAAGATAAGGTTTTTTGGGGCAGAATCAAGCGATCCCTGCGTACTCTTGGAGATGATGAAAGTTGGGATGCAAGCGGCCTTGGTTTAACAAAAGGGAGTTCCCTGGCATCGAGGAAGGGTCCTTGATCAAGGGCTTGAGGAAATGCCGAAGTAGAGAAGCACTGAAATCGCGAGACGCATCGGCGGGGAGCTCACAGGGCAAATTATCCACGGCCATGATGTCCACGCTGTGGGGATCAAAGGGGGGACATTCAAGCAAAGTGTCCTTGGAAATTCCGTAATAAGGATCCTCAATGGTGGAGGGTCGAAGTGTTAGGGGCACGGATCCTTCGATATCGCATGAAATATCCGCGATTTGTTGGATGTTGAATGTTGAATGTTGAATGAAGGCGGGCTCAAAATACCTGGGGGCATCAGGATTCCAATAAATGGTATTGATCATGAGGTCCGCCGCACCCAAGTAGGGCCCAATGCAGGTTTCGAAATCTTGAGGATGCGTGTAGAAAGCCTGTGATGAATAGGGCGAACCGTCTTTGGCTCGAAACAAATCCTTGGAGCGCAGCACGGTGTAAAGGAGAGGCTTCGATCCGGTTGAATTGCTGTGGGAATTCAGGAAGTCTTGAGGGTCCAGGGCCATGAAACCGGCGTCTTCCAAAACTTTAACAGCGCCTTGACCCACCCGCCCGCTTCCGCAAACCAAAACCCTGTATGGGCTACCGTCCCGGTTGGCGATAAGCGCGGTTTCGGTTTGGAGGATATGTTGCAACGCTTGATAAGAGCCTGTTTCAAGAGCCTTTGGCCAGGTGTAGGTCCCGCTGCGTAAACCCCGCATTCGCAAGCCATGCCATGCCCCCACGATCCCAGCCCAATACCCGAAGGCTACCGTCCTTTGACCCGATTCGTCGGTCATCAATTCATAATCGTGCAGGGTGATTCGATTTCGAACCATATGCCGCATCAATGCTTGGTTGTATGGCTGTGCTTTGATGGTATGCGAAAAAAAGGCAAAGGCATGATCCGGTAGCAGTTGATCCAAAGCCACTTCTTTGACCCCCAGAATGAGGTTACATCCTAACAAATCTTCTTGCAGGATGCATCCTGCATCGCGGTATTGACTATCCTCGTAGCAACGAAAAGGCGAGGGTTGTACCCGAATTTCAGTCCCTGGAAAGGCTTGCATAAGGGCCCTGCAATCCTCCGGAACCATGGGGGCACGAAGATCATGAGGCTTTTTGGATTCTCGCAAAATTCCTAATCGGAAAGGCTGGCCAGGATTCATTCGCTTGCAGTGGTTTAGCGTTGCAGATGTTCAGGGAGCCCAAGCGGGAACAATTCCGAGAGGAGGCGTTGATCTCCGATTACATTTTTCAAGTTCCATAACACAAAGCGAATGTCTACCCCTATGGATCGGCTGTAGTCTGCATTCCATGCAAAGTCGTTGATGGTTGCTCCAAAAGCTCGGTCGAAATTCACTCCCACCAATTCGCCGTCGGCATTCATGACGGGAGACCCGGAATTCCCTCCGGTGGTGTCGAGATTGTACAAAAATGCCACAGGAATATCCTCCGATTTGGTTCTTGGTTTTTTGACTGTTTGAGTTTGATCCCTTGCGGCGTCCACCATGGTGATGGCCAAATCCCCAAATCGCTGTTCTTGGTTTGGCTGTTCGGGTGTTGGTGTCAAGGCCGGGTAACCTTGACGAATGGCGCGGTACAGGGTGGAGTCGATACGGTAATCGGGATGCTCCGTGGATGCTTTTTCGAACATGCCCTTCAGGGTCGTGAATGGCCGATGATAAACCCCATCTTCCGGCGAGAAACCTTGGACCTTGCCGTAGGTTAAACGCAAGGTGCTGTTGGCATCCGGAACAAAAGATTGGTTGAGCACCTGAAGACGTAAATCAAGATAGGCGGGTAGGTTGGCGCTCAATCGGGCCGTCCAATCGCTTTGTTCCTGCTTGATGCGTAAGGACAAATTATGCCAATAATTCCCTAGTACCTGCGTCCATTTGGATTCTTTTGGAAAGTCATTGGACTGCTCTATTTGGTCCAACCATGCATTCCACTTTCCCAATTGGATGTCCTGCGGTAGTAATTCCGGATTTTGGGATACAAAATACTGGAGAACGTCCCTTTCGAGGGAACCACGCCAGCTGCCCCGGTTCTTCTCCTTCCAAACATTCAATGCTTTGGTTTCGGCTTCGAGGAGGGAGTCTTTGGAGGGGTTGTTCTTCCATGCGGTGAGCCGGTCCTTCAAGTCCGCTTCACGGATCAAGCACTGCATCGCTTTGGACTGACCTGCAAGGTGTTGAAAATTTAAATGCAATTCAGCACGTTGATGCATGGCCTGATACAAGGAATCCAAGGCGTTCATGGCGATCAATGCATTCGCTTGACCCGCTTGACGGCATGCCTTGTCCACCGATTCAAATTGTGCAAGGATGGGGACGCGGCGAAGGCCTTGCAATTTACCTCGGTAATTTTTGGAGGTATTGGCCAGGGACTTGATTCGGGAAGACCATAACAACGATTCGCTTGTGGATAGCTCGCTTTGTTTTTCCAATCGCTGTATAAGCCAATCAAAATTCTTTTGGGTAATGGGGAGTAATTTTTCGGCTTGGTAGCGCAGATAAGAGGCCGGGTAATGGCGAAAAGTCCTGCCGGGATAGCCCATGATCATCACGAAATCATTTTCGGCAAGGGGTTTCTGGGCAATGGGTAAAAATGCGATAGGCTTGAAAGGGATATTCTCGGGGTGATACGACCGTGATTCCCCTTTGGGTCCTGTATAGGCTCTCAGGAAGGTATAATCTCCGGTATGACGCGGCCAAACCCAATTGTCGGATTCCCCACCGAATTCCCCTATGGCACGGGACGGGGCATAAACGATTCGAAGATCACGGAGAACGGTGTATTGAAACAATACATACGATTTACCCGGAAACATTTCCGAAACCTCGAACGTGGAATTGCTGTCTTTGGCCGCGGCGGTTTTTTCGAGGGTGGTCATGCGTTCTTTGATAGCTTTCTGCCGTTCTACAGGGCGGTCGGTACCGGGTAGGTCGGCGAGAATTCGTTCGCTGCAATCCTCAAAGCCTACGGTAATGCGAAGGCTGAGGCCTTTGGCTGGAATTTCGTCGGTCATTTTGCGCGCATAAAATCCTCTTTCGAGATGATTTTCCTCAGGGGTGCTGACTGCAGCCACGGCATCGAAGGCGCAATGGTGATTGGTGACCAGGAGTCCCTCCGAAGAAACAAAGGACCCTGAACAACCGCCCACCCTTACCAGGGCAGGGAGCAGTCCTTGGTTGCTTAGGCTCAAAACCAGGTTGGGATCCATGCGAAGGCCGGCTTTGACAAGGGCTTCCTTCTGGATGGCGAGGGGAGGAAACATCCCCTCATCTGGCAACGCGTAGGCTGCATGTTTGCCAAAGACCCCAAGAAGCAGCCCTAACAACATGCGCATTGTTAAACGTTGCGGTAGCATACCCTTAAGGTCAATAGGCTGGGAGCATTCGTAGACGGTATGGTTTTTCATGGTATGTATTAATCGTAGATTCAGGGAAAATGTTGATCGTAGATTCAGGATATTTCATGATTTAGCTGTTGCACAATGGCTTCTTGAACGGATTGCATCAAGAGTCTTGCCGCCTTTCCAACATGACCATCGCATTGTTGGAGGACCTCTTTGGAAAAGATCGAGGGGAGTACATCAAAGCGAATGGTTTGTCCAAAGGGTATGGGGAGGAAATTCCATTGAGCCAATCTCCAGGAATCGCGAATCGCCACAGGAACCAATTCCACTTGAGGATTGGAAAGCATCAATTGTTCAAGACCCCCGCTTCGGAAGACTGCGGATTGGCCATCACGAGCTCGCGTTCCCTCTGGAAAGTACAAAATATTTTCTCCGCTGCTCGCGATACGTTCCCCCAATTTTCGCATGGCTTCCAAAGATTGCTGCGGGTTTCGGCGTTGGATGGCAATCACGCCTCCGGTTTTGAAATTGTACGAAATGGAGGGGATTCCTTTGGACAATTCGGCTTTGGAAACCAAAACCAAGCGGAAAGCACGAAGCTTCCAAATCAAAGGAGGAATATCGTTGAGGCTTTGATGGTTCGCGACAAAGATGCGGGGCACGGGACGCTGAGCAATACCCGAGGTCGATGCCGAAATCGACAAGGCATCAGGGTGCCTATTCCATGAGATCCGACAGGCATTCAGCCACAATGCACCGTACAAAAGTCTATTCATCAGGCGAATCCCTTGCTGATGGGCTTCGTACCCAAAAACCAAATGAACCAAGCGCAGGCATGGATCAAAAACGAGAACAATGAGCCCAAAGGCCAGCAAATACAGGGGTGTTCCTAGCCACCCTAGCCATCGTGACGTTTTGGAATTCGGAGAAAAGTGGGTATTCATGGCTTCAAGGCCGAAAATACAGCCTGACCCGACCTTCCAAAGGGTTCTTGTGAATTTGGGGGAGGAGCTGGAACATTATTCGTTCTTCGGCGTTTTGTAGTTAATGAAATCGATGAAAATGCTGTTTATTGGCTTGCTTTTGGTCTTGGCTTTCTTGGCTGGGAGGCGTCTCTTGGCCTCCGAGAAGGTTCCTGAGCCGACCTTCAAGCGCTTGGCCAAATTGGGTGGGGGTGTGGAAGTCAGAGCATACCCGTCTTTGGTGGTGGCCAAAACGGGTCTGAGAAGCAATTCCTTGGGAGCCCCTGCCAACGAGGGTTTCCGTAAAGTTGCCCGTTACCTCTTTGGGGGGAATGAGCGTTCCGAATCCATGGCCATGACAGCGCCTGTGGTGATGGACATGGGCGAGCAGCCTTCCTTGTTCTTTTATATGCCCTTTGATCGTAGCGAGTCCGATTTGCCCGCTACAAGGGACCGTGCGATAACCTTGCAAACCCTTCCGCCTCGTACCCTGGGGGTCCTAAGGTTTGGGGGCTATGCCAGCGACAAAGATCTGAAGAGGTACGGGCGTCGCCTAAGGGAAATCCTGGAGCAAGAAGGTTGGCAGGTGGAAGGTCCCCTCTTGTACATGGGTTACAATGCCCCTTGGACCTTGGTGGGGCGACGCAACGAGGTCGCCTTTGAGGTGCGACGTTCCAAGGCTTAAATCATTCTTGGCATGGGGCCTGTTCCAAAAACAGATACCCCCGGGTTGTGGAGCTGCAGGGAGTTGAACCCTGGTCCAGTCAAGCCGATCCCCGACTTTCTACATGCTTATCCATCCCTTGATTTTCGACGGGATCCAGGCGGGCGGCGGGCCGAAGATCACGCTTAGGCTTTAGGGTTCTCGTTCCTTGGTCAAGCCTGCCTTAGAACCAGTTCAATGTGGTCGATGCCTCCATAGGACAGGCCATTGAGCTCACCTGTCCGGAGACAACTCTTGCTAATTCCTAGAATTAAGCAGCGAGTGCGTAGTCGTAGTTGCCGTTTAAGGCTTGAACCATCGGATTAACGAGCAACGGTTCCAGGCTCGGCATGCTTACCGGGTCATCTAAACAAGCTGTCGATTCCGTTCAGCCCCGAAATGCAAAAATACGATCTTTTCCTGAAATCCGCAAGGCGCATTATCGATTCCAAAGCCTCTGCCAAGCATCGGTGGCGCCAATGGTATGGTTTGAAGCGCTTTGGACTGTAGGGCTTTGGGTTCCTTGGGAAGAGGACTGGTGTTGTAACACTGCTGCAGCGATTGCGATTTCTTCCGAAAGGGAGAGTGGACTCCCTGATGCAGAGGACTCCCATGGCGGCAATGGGGTATCCAGGGATTCAGCACCACGAAAATATTGAGCAATAAAGCCGGTATCGAAACGGCCTTCCACAAAGGCGGATTGCTCCATGACCCAACGCCCAAAATCCAGGGTGGTAGCGGGTCCCGCAAGTTCAAATTCATCCAAGGCCCTTTTCATCCGAGCAATGGCGGCCAATCGATTGGGGGCATGCACAATGAGTTTGGCCAGCAAAGGATCGTAATGCACCGGGATGTCCATGCCTTCTTCGTAACCGGAATCCAAACGAACCCCGGGACCTTGAGGGGGTTGGAAGCGAATGAGCTTGCCCAGGTCCGGCAGAAATTGATTGCGAGGATCCTCTGCACAAATCCTTAGCTCAATGCTGTGACCGTTGATGCGCAAATCCTCTTGACGAAGCGTAAGGGGAAGTCCGGCCGCCATTTCGAATTGCAAACGAACCAGGTCCAAGCCCGTGATGCATTCGGTAACGGGGTGCTCCACTTGGAGGCGGGTGTTCATTTCCAAGAAGTAAAAGCGGTTGTCTTGGTCCAACAAAAATTCGACAGTACCTGCATTGCGGTACCCGCAGGCTTGGGCAACGCGTACCGCAGCTTCACCCATGGCTTTGCGGAGGTCTGCATCCAAACAGGAGGATGGGGCTTCTTCGACGAGCTTTTGGTGCCTGCGTTGAATGGAACATTCCCTTTCGAACAAGTAAACCGTGTGCCCGTAGTCATCGGCCATTAATTGAATCTCGATATGCCTGGGATTGGCGATGTACTTCTCCAAAAAGACAGCTCCGTCACCAAAGGCGTTGGTTGCTTCCGATATGGCCAAATGCAGGGATTCGTGGAGCTCTTCCAAACGGTTCACAATGCGCATTCCCTTTCCGCCACCTCCCGCAGCTGCTTTGATCAGCAAAGGAAATCCGATAGCTTGGGCGATCTCTGCCGCTTGTACGGGGTCTGAAACGGGATGATCGGTTCCGGGAACCAGGGGAATCTCGTATCCGGCAACGGCTTGTTTGGCGGCGACTTTGTTGCCCATGGCCTCCATGCTTCGGGAGCTTGGGCCTACCAAGACCAGGCCTGCTTCTTCAACCGCTTTGGCAAAGGCTGCATTTTCGGAAAGAAAACCATACCCCGGATGAATGGCTTGGCATTTCTGTTCCAAGGCAAGACGAATCAAAGACTCTCCGCGCAGGTAGGATGCCGAGGAGGGTGCCGGACCAATCGGAAAGGCCCAATCGGCATGCCGAACGTGGGGGGCCATTCGATCTGCCTCGGAAAACACGGCGACCGTTTCGATGCCCATTTCTCGGGCAGTGCGCAGAATTCGCCAAGCGATTTCGCCGCGGTTGGCAATCAGGACTTTGTGAATGGGTCTGGGGGCGTGAGCGAGGGCAGAGGGCATGGGCTAAATTTCGTCAACAAACGGACCTAAATTAGCCACCAATTCATGAAAGGCATGCAAACCGTTCGAACCATGCTCCTGCTCTTGCGGCATGAGTGGCTAAGGGAATGGCGTCAAGGGCAGTGGTTGGCAGGTTCCTTGCTGTACTTGGCCGGCGGCATCTTTGCTGCTCAATTGATGCTACGTCCAGCAGGCCCGCTGGCATGGGTGGCCATTTATTGGTTGTTGATGCTGTTCGCCTCGGTGTACGTCCTGTCGCGAACGTATTTGGGTTTGAGCAATGGATTGCTGATGTATTACAAGGTGTCAACCCCAGGGGTCACCTTGTGGATGATCAAGGTTCTAACGGGAACCCTTTCCCTGTGGGTGCTGATGGCCTTGGCCACGATCCTCATGGGTGTATGGATGGGTTATCCCATTCAAAATACAGGGATTTTTATCCTTACTCAATTGCTGGCCGGTCCATTGCTCGCTACGGTGCTGACCTTGGTTTCGGCCATGGCCCGCGGTGCCGCCAATCCCGCCCAACTCATGCCGGTTTTGGGATTTCCACTTTTGGTGCCCTGTTTACTGCTGGTGCACCGTCTCTCGCGTATGGCCTTGGATGGCTTGGAATGGTCGGTGGTTTGGCCGTATGCGGTGGCGATGTCAGCCCTTTTGGTCATGATTTTGGCCTTGGGGACCTTGTTGTTTCCCTTTCTTTGGAGGGATTAATGCCCAAGAAATTATCTTTGAACTTCCAATGAACTCGACCCGACCTCGCATATCCCCACTGCCTTTGGCCTTGAAGCTGATGACTCTACTGTGCATGGTCTATGTCTTTTGGATGGGTTGGATGGGCGAGGTGCCCCGCAAAGTGATTCTGAACGAATCGGTAAGAAATCTCTATTTCCATGTCCCGATGTGGTTCGGGATGATCCTGATGTTGTTGGGAGCGGCGGTGTATTCGTTGAGGTATTTGTTGTTTCAACACGATACCGATGATGCTTGGGCTTCAGCCTTAACCCAAATGGGAATTCTCTTTGGGATGCTGGGCCTTATCACCGGAATGGTTTGGGCACAGTTTACCTGGGGTGCCTGGTGGAGTGGTGACCCCAAACAAAATGCCTCGGCCATAGGTCTTTTGATGTACCTGGCCTATACCGTTTTACGCTCCTCTTTCGAGGACAAGCGCAGGCAGGCCCGCATATCGGCTGCATACAATATACTGGCATTTTTCTGTTTGATTCCTTTGCTGTTCATTCTCCCAAGGCTTACCGATTCCCTGCATCCCGGCAACGGGGGGAACCCGGGATTTTCGGCCTACGATTTGGATGGACGAATGCGTTGGGTTTTTTATCCCGCGGTGATTGCCTGGACCCTCATGGGCTGGTGGGCCGCCAATCTGTGGGCTCGTTATACTTTGTTAAGAAATAGAATTCCATCCTAAATCCTGGCCCATGAAGCAGTTTTTTCTGGTTTTGACCTTGATCATGATGCTTAGCATCGTTGGCCTCGCTGCAAGCACGGTCCAAGAGGTTGTCCCGACCATGAATGCGAACGAATCGGTGACCATGGCGGATACCCTGCGTAGCAACGGCAAAATCTTTGTTGTTTTGGCCGTTGTCCTGATCATACAGGCCGGTCTCTTCCTCATGTTATGGCGTTTGGACCGGAAATTATCCGCCTTGGAAGGCTGACCTTGGGATCACCATGCTGATCCACAGGTCCCTAGGTCGATCTACAGATTGCCACGCAGGGCCTGCTCTCGTTCGATGGATTCGAAGAGGGCCTTGAAATTTCCTTTGCCAAAGGACTTAGCTCCCCTGCGCTGGATAATTTCAAAGAACATGGTGGGTCGATCCTGCACCGGTTTGGTAAACAACTGCAAGAGGTAACCGTGTTCATCGCGGTCCACAAGGATATTCAAGGACCGGAGAATTTGGATGTCCTCCTTAATTTCCCCAACCCGCTCGGTCAAGTCGTCGTAGTAGGTTTCGGGGACATAGAGAAATTCAACCCCTCGGCGGCGAAGTTCTGTGACCGTATGCACGATATCGTAGGTTTCTACCGCGATATGTTGGACCCCGGCACCTCGGTAAAACTCGATATACTCTTCGATTTGGGATTTCTTTTTGCCTTCGGCCGGTTCATTGATGGGGAATTTGACATACCCGTTGCCGTTAGAAACCACCTTGGACATGAGGGCCGAATATTCGGTGGAGATGTCCTTGTCATCAAAGGTGATGAGCAATTGAAAGCCCATGACTTTTTCGTAAAACTCAACCCAGGTGTTCATGGCACCGAGTTCGACATTGCCCACGCAATGATCCACGTACTGAAGGCCTACAGTCTCCACCGGGAGTTTCCACCGGGGATGATCAAAACCGGGCAGGAAAAGACCGTGGTAGTCTTTGCGTTCGACAAAGCGGTGAACAGTATCCCCGTAGGTATGAATGGAGGCAATGACCACCTTGCCGTGAGCATCTTCGAGCACTTGGGGGGCCTGATGGGGACGGGCACCGCGGGCCACCGTCGCTTCGAAGGCCGCTGTGGCATCGTCCACCCAAAGCGACAAAAATTTGACTCCATCACCGTGCTGGTCCACATGTTTGGAGATTTCGGTCTGCGGGTGCAGTGAGGAAGTGAGGACCAAACGGATTTTGTTTTGTTGCAAAACATAAGAGGCTCGGTCCTTGAGCCCGGTTTCTGGACCTGCATAGGCAATCAATTCGAAGCCAAAGGCGGCCTGGTAATAGTAGGCGGATTGTTTGGCATTGCCGACATAAAGTTCCAAATGGTCTGTACCCAATAGCGGAAGAAAGTCCTCGTTGACCGAGGCGGTGGTGGGTTGGGTCAAGGTTTCGTTCATAGTGTTGCGAGGTAGTAGTGAGCGAAAAGGTTTATTCGTAGGCGGATTCCATCCAGGACCGGTAATACTTCCCGTCGTCCAACGCCATCGCGTTTTGGGTGATGGCCAACGGTTTGAAGGTGTCGATCATGACGGCATATTCATCGGTGGATGTTTTGCCGATACTGCGCTCGTAGGCGCCGGGGTGGGGTCCATGGGGAATACCGCCGGGGTGCAAGGTGATTTGACCGGGTCCAATATCGTTGCGGCTCATAAAATCACCGTCCACATAATACAGGATTTCTTCGGAATCGATGTTGGAATGGTTGTAGGGTGCAGGGATCGACAGCGGGTGGTAATCGTAAAGGCGGGGACAAAAACTGCAGACCACAAAACCTTTGCTTTCAAAGGTTTGATGCACCGGGGGCGGTTGGTGAACCCGACCCGTGATGGGTTCAAAGTTGTAGATACTGAAGCCGTACGGAAAATTGTAACCGTCGTAGCCCACCACGTCAAAAGGATGGCTGGCATAGATCACCGAATGGAGGATGCCTTGCTTACGGATTTTGATTTCAAAGGAACCTACCTGGTCGTGGGTTTCCAGCTCGGTGGGGAGTTTATAGTCCCTTTCGCAGTAGGGGGAATGTTCCAACAATTGCCCAAACCAATTGCGGTAGCGCTTGGGGGTGTACAGCGGGTCATTGGATTCCAGGTAGAGCAGACGGTTGTCCGGCCCATCAAATTCAAAAACATGAATCATCCCTCGGGGTATTAGAAGGTAATCCCCTTTTTCGAAAGCGATATTCCCCAACTGGGTCCGCAGGGTTCCTGTCCCACGATGGACAAAAATTAATTCATCCGCGTCCGCGTTTTTGTAGAAATAATCCTGGCTGCTCCCGCTGGGGGCGGCAAGCCCCATGGTGAGGTCCTGGTTCACAAATAGGGGAACCCGGCTTTGGAGGTAATCCTGAACAGGTTCAACCTGAAAACCCTGGTAGCGGCGAGGAGTTATGTTATGCTGAACGGCAATTTGGGGTCTCCAATCCAAAGGCTCGCCCAAGGAGCGAATGATGGTAGGGCGATGCAGGTGGTACATCAGCGAGGACATCCCGTCAAAGCCCACCGTGCCAAACAATTGCTCGTAGTACAGTTCCCCGTTCGCTTTGCGGAACTGGGTGTGTCGTTTGGGGGGGATTTGTCCCAGGCGATGGTAAACAGGCATAAGCGATGGACTTAAGAGCGGTAATCTTCGCGAAGTTACGGACGGTCGACCCAGTCTACGAGAATAAGATTGGTGTCTCGGGTTCCTCCATTGCGTCGGTTGGAGGCAAAGACCAGGCGACGGCCATCCGGCGAAAACATCGGAAAGGAATCAAAGGTTGGATCAAAGGTGACCTGTTGAAGGCCCGTACCGTCCAGGTTGATCATGAATAGGTTAAAGGGAAACCCCCTTTTGCTGTGGTGGTTCGAAGAAAAAATGACCCGACGACCATCGGGATGAAAATAAGGTGCCCAATTGGCCCCGCCCAGTTGAGTGATTTGACGCATCCCACTGCCGTCCAGGTTGCACACAAAGAGCTCCATGCGGGTTGGGGCGACCAGTCCTTGGGCCAGCAATTCCCGGTATTCCCGAATTTCTTCGGGGGTGCCCGGACGGGATGCCCTAAAAATTAGCTGCTTACTATCCGGCGAAAAAAAGGCCCCGCCATCGTACCCCAATTCCTGGGTTACCCTCCGAATCTTGCGATCCGGCCAGGACATGAGGTACAGGTCGAGGTCCCCATCGCGGGTACTGGTAAAAACCATCCAGCGGCCATCCGGCGAAAAGGTGGCTTCGGCATCGTAACCGGGAGCACCCACCAAAACTTCCCGTTGACCTCCCGCCAAATCGCTGATATAAATATCGTAGGCTTCGTCGATGGACCACAGGTATTTGCGGTCGGGTCGGGGGGCGGGTGGTGGGGGACAAGCCTCTTGCTGACCATGCGTAGAGGCCCAGACCACTTTTTGATCACCGGGTACAAAATAGGCGCAGGTGGTACGGCCTTGGCCCGTGGAGACCATCACCGGTTTTTGGGTGATGCGATCGCCCAAAGCTTGGCCCTGCGTTGGCAAAACGCGGGATGAATCCAAAACAAAAATCTGGTCGCATTCCAAACCCCAAGCGGGGTTATTGCTCTGGAAAACCAATTGGTTAGAAGCCGTATTCCAATACGCCTCGGCATTGTCCCCACCGCGCGTTAACATACGGGGGTTGCGAAAATTCAATTCCGAAGGGTAAATCAAAGAGTCTTGGGCCTTGGTGTCCATCGGCAGCCCACCCAACAAGAAGCCTTGGAGTATAAAGAAGCCTAAGGTCCATGGATTGAATTTATTAAGTCCGGTATTTTGATCCCGGACGGCTTGTCCTGAATTAGAAAGTTGATGAATGCGCATGGAGGCCCTATTTTTGACAAAATTAATGGTCAATTCAGGGCAACGTCGGTGGTTAGGGTTGGGCTTAGCATTTTTGCTAACCACGGCATCATGTCGTCAAAACCAAAGTGCGGATCAGTCCGTCGAACGCAAGGAGGCCACCACCACCGAGGGTACGTTGCAAGAACTCAACCGCCGCATTGCGATGAATTCATCGGATGCTACCGCCTACGGTGAACGGGCGGATTGGTGGCTCACCCAAGACCGTGAAAACCCTGTGGTTACCCGAGGCGCTGCCGTATCAAGCGGCCCTGAGGACCCCACGGGAATGGGAAGCCCGGACGAGCCCCGAGAGGCCCTTCGAAAGGCCTTGCAGGATATTAAATCAGCACTTTTGTTGGATACAGGGAATGCTTTGTTTTACTGTATTTTAGGAGAAATATACACGAGGTTGGGTTTGGTTTCAGAAGCCGATGATGCGCTCAGGGTTTCGATGGCTCGCAATCCGGAATTGGTTAGGGTGTATTTGCGGCGGGGAGAACTTGCTTTGATTAACCGCCAACATGGGGTTGCGTTCAAGTATTTGAACGAAGCCTTGCGGCGGGATAAGCGGTTGGCAGAAGGGTATTTGCTCAAAGGGCTTACCTATTTGGAGCTCAAAGACACCGCAGCTGCTCGTTCGGCTTGGCTCACAGCCATTGAACAAGACCCCAATTTGTATGCGGCCTATCTGGAACTGGGTTTGAGGGAAAAAAATCCGCAGACCGCGCATCGTTATTTCTCGAACGTCTTGCAGCTCAAACCCGGGCATGTAGAGGCTTGTTATGCGCGTGGCATGTTGTTGCAAGAACAAGGATATTTGGATTCGGCCAGGCAGGATTACCGAAACTTGCTGAAGGTAAGGCCCCAACACCGGGATGCCCTCTTCAACATGGCCTATTTGGATATGCTGGATAAGGATTTTGATGAGGCGATCACGGGATACGACAAGGTTTTGGCTTTGGACGCCCAGGATCTCCCTGCCATGTTGAATCGTGGCTTATGTTATGAGTTGATGGGCAAGGTTCAAGAGGCTGCGGCAGATTACAAGGAATGCCTGCGCCTACGCAAGGGCTATCCACAGGCCTTGCAGGGCCTCAATCGCCTCAAATGATGTATATTCGCAGGCTTCTCGAAAGGTAAATCCCCCAGGTACCGTCGTATTCCATGAATCATTCTGAAATCATCGTCCAACTCCCTGACGGAACGCGTCGAAATTACCCCAGCGGTACGACCGGATTGGACGTGGCTCGTTCCATTTCGGAGGGATTGGCTCGGCAGGTTCTGGCCTGCGATGTCAACGGTGAAGTTTGGGATTTGAACCGGTCTCTACCCGCTGAATCCACCTTTCGTCTTTTGAAATGGGAAGACCAAGGTGGTAAATCCACTTTTTGGCATAGCAGTGCTCACTTGCTTGCGGAGGCTTTGGAATCCCTCTACCCGGGGATTCAATTGGGGATCGGTCCAGCGATTGAGCAGGGCTTCTACTACGACATTGATTTTGGGGATTATTCTTTTTCGAGCGATGACTTCGAGGCAGTCGAGAAAAAGATGCAAGCCCTTGCCGCCACGGGCGCCTCTTTTGAACGTCAAGAAATTTCCAAAGCAGAGGCCATTGCGTATTTCACCAAGAAGGGCGACCCGTACAAATTGGAATTGCTTGAGGGCTTGGCTGACGGGCAAATTACCTTCTATACCCAAGGGCAATTCACAGACTTGTGTCGTGGGCCCCATATCCCCGATACGTCCAAAATCAAAGCGATCAAATTATTGAACACCGCCGGAGCCTATTGGAGAGGCAACGAGAAGAACAAGCAATTGACGAGGATCTACGGCGTCTCTTTTCCCACCGCCAAGGACCTGGAGCAACACATCCACCTGTTGGAGGAAGCGCGCAAAAGGGACCACCGCAAACTGGGCAAGGAATTGGAATTGTTTACCTTCAGTGAGAAGGTGGGCATGGGGCTCCCGCTGTGGTTGCCCAAAGGGGCCATGGTCCGCGAAGTCTTGGAGCAGTTTTTGCGCAGACAGCAAGTCAGGGCGGGTTATGTTCAAGTGGTAACCCCTCATATTGGGCACAAAGAGCTTTATCAAACGTCAGGGCATTGGGACAAATACGGCCAAGATTCATTCAGACCCATCCTCACACCGCACGAAGGGGAAGAGTATTTGCTCAAGCCCATGAACTGCCCGCATCACTGCGAGATTTACAAGACCAAGCCCCGCTCTTACAAGGATCTCCCGCTTCGATTGGCGGAGTTTGGGACGGTTTACCGCTACGAGCAACACGGGGAGTTGCATGGGCTAACCCGGGTGAGAGGGTTCACCCAGGACGATGCGCATTTGTTCTGCAGGGATGATCAAGTCAAAGATGAATTCAAGAAGGTTATATCCTTGGTATTGAAGGTTTTTGATGTTCTTGGTTTTGAGAAATACACCGCTCAAATTTCGTTAAGAGACCCTGCCAATCGCACCAAATACATTGGAACGGACGAGGCTTGGGCCAAGGCCGAACAGGCCATTATCGAGGCTACCGCTGAAATGGGGATGCAGACGGTAACGGTCCCCGGCGAAGCAGCCTTTTACGGACCCAAATTGGACTTCATGGTGCACGATGCCTTGGGACGGTCCTGGCAATTGGGTACGATTCAGGTGGATTACAACCTACCCGAACGATTTGACCTGACGTATGTGGGTGCTGACAATGCGCGTTACAGGCCGGTCATGATCCACCGCGCTCCCTTTGGCTCCATGGAACGCTTTGTGGCTCTTTTGATCGAACATTGTGCGGGCAATTTCCCTTTATGGCTGGCCCCGGAACAGGTTGCAATTCTGCCTATTTCCGAAAAGTTTCAGGATTTTGCCCAAGAAATCCAAAGCATGCTGACTACTGCCGATATTCGCAGTACGATTGACCAACGAGACGAAAAAATTGGACGAAAAATCCGTGATGCCGAAGTTCAGAAGATCCCCTTCATGCTGATTATCGGGGAGAAAGAGGTGGAATCCAGGACGGTGGCTGTGCGTCGCCATGGACAGGGTCAAGGGGAAACGTTGAAAATAGAGGCCTTTGTGGCGCTCTTGAATACCGAGCTTGATGCAGTCCGCTAAGTCATTCCCTATGGACTCTTCTCGATTATTTTCTTGATTCATCTTGATTTTTTTATTTTTTTTAATTTAATTTAAACAAAGGAGGTCCTTATCAATCAGCCTGTTCGTAATCCTAATTTTAACAGAAGGCCTCAAAAGCCTGTCGACCCAATCAATGAAAACATTCGAGCGGAGCAGGTTCGCCTGGTCGGTGAAAATGTGGAACAAGGGGTCTATTCCTTGGCCAAGGCCTTGCAAATTGCCGAAGGATTAGGCCTTGACCTGGTCCTTATCGCGGAGACTGCGACCCCTCCCGTTTGCCGTATCACTGATTACAGCAAATTCCAATACGAGAAAAAGAAAAAGGAGAAGGAAATCAAAGCTCACGCCGCCAAGAATTTGGTCAAAGAGATTCGCTTTGGCCCGAATACCGACGATCATGATTTCCAATTCAAACTCAAGCATGCCAAAAACTTTCTTGAAGAAGGTTCCAAGGTCAGAGCCTACGTGCATTTCAGGGGTAGAGCCATTGTTTTTAAGGAGCGTGGCGAATTGCTTTTGCTCACCTTTGCTCAACAACTCGAAGAAGTAGGCAAAGTAGAAAGCCTTCCAAAATTGGAAGGAAAGCGAATGTTTATTTCTTTGGCCCCCAAAGGAACCAAGAAATAAGGATACAAACCCGATATTTTTTACGTATTTTTGCGATCCCTGAAGCAAGGCTATTCCTTGTCATAGGGGCCTAAAACCCGCGTTATGCCCAAAATGAAAACCAATTCCGGTGCCAAAAAGAGGTTCGCTCTTACCGGAACAGGCAAAATCAAGCGCAAGCACGCCTACAAGCGTCATATTTTGACCAAGAAGAGCACCGTGCAGAAGCGCCGTCTGAGTCACGGAGCCTTGGTGGATACCACCAACGAAGCCCTCATCAAGCGTTTGTTAACCATCGGTAAATAAGCCCCCATGCCCAAATCGTCCAATAACGTCGCCGCCCATGCCCGTCGTAAGCGGGTTTTGAAATTAGCCAAGGGTTATTTCACCACCAGGTCCACCGTTTTCACCGTCGCCAAAAACGCGGTCGAAAAGGCCTTGACCTATGCCTACCGCGATAGAAAAGCCAAGAAAAGGCATTTCCGTAATTTGTGGATTGCCCGTATCAATGCCGCCGCTCGTCAAGAAGGTATTTCATATTCCCAACTCATGGGCAAATTGAACAATTCCTCCATTGACCTCAACCGCAAAGTCCTTGCGGATTTGGCGATGAACCACCCGGAATCCTTCCGCAAGGTGGTTCAATCCGTTCGATAAGGCTACGGTCGTCAAGACGACCAGCCCTTCTACCCAAGTTGAGAGCCTTTACAAGGTCCGAAGGGCTTGATTCAAGCGCTCCAAGGCCATTGAAATTTCGTTGGCGTTGATCACCAATGGTGGAGCCAGGCGAACAATATGCCCGTGCGTTGGTTTGGCGAGTAATCCAAGCTCCATCAATTTCACACAGAAATTCCAAGCCAAATCCGGTTGGTCCTGGTCGAAGACCAAGGCCTGAAGCAGGCCTTTGCCGCGGGTGAATTGGAGGATGGGGAAGGTGTTCACCAAATCTTGCAAGCCTTTTTGGAGAAGGCATCCCATGTCTGCGGCATTTTGGGGAAGGTTCTCGTCCAAAATAATTTGGACCGCTTCGCGGGCTACCGCACAAGCTAGGGGATTTCCCCCAAAGGTTGACCCGTGTTGGCCAGGCCTTATGGTGAGCATGATTTCATCATCGCAGAGAACGGCCGAAACGGGCAACATGCCGCCTCCCAAGGCTTTGGCCAAAACCAGGATATCGGGCTTGATCTGCTCGTGATCGCAGGCAAGGAGAGCGCCCGTTCTCCCCAGGCCGGTTTGAATTTCATCCGCGATCATCAAAACGCGGTACTTGGTGCACAGCGCTCTGACGGATGCCAGGTAGCCTTCATCCGGGACAACGACGCCGGCCTCTCCTTGGATGGGCTCCAGCATGAAGGCGGCTACATTCGGATTCTGAAAAGCCAATTCCAAGGCCGCGAGATCATTGTAGGGGACTTTGATAAAGCCGGGGACCAAGGGGCCAAAACCGCTGAAGGAGTCGGGGTCTGTGCTTGCCGAGATGGCCCCAATCGACCTTCCCCAGAAATTACCCTCCGGAAATACCACCAGCGCACGGTCCGGGGCGACCCCTTTGACATCGTAGGCCCAGCGCCTGGCCAATTTGACCGAGGTTTCGGCGGCTTCCACCCCGGTGTTCATGGGGAGCAGACGGTCAAACCCGAAAGTTTGGCACATGAATTCGCAGTATTTCCCCAACTGATCGTTATGGAAAGCTCTGGATGTTAAGGTTAAACGCGCTGATTGTTCATGCAAAACTTTAATTAAACGCGGATGTGCATGGCCTTGATTGACTGCAGAGTAGGCTGACAGAAAATCCAGGTATTCTTTGCCATCCGTATCCCAAACCCTGCAACCGGAACCCCTGTGGAGCACTACAGGAAGGGGATGGTAATTTTGGGCTCCGTATTGGTGCTCCAGGTCCAGTGCGGAAATTGGGGGAGACTCGATGTTCATGGGGCAAGGTTCAGAGGGTGAAATATTGGCTAAGGGCGAGCAATGGGGATGAATGGAGGCCTATTTGGAGTATATTTGCATTCCCAAAAAGTGAAAGCGCACCAATGACCAAAATTAGCGCCTGGCTCCATGGGATTCAAGATTAAACACGAAACAATTTCTTTTTTGTCTCCAAGCTAGATTGTAATCTCCCACTAATACAGAACCCATGTCCAAGGTTTGTGATTTAACCGGCAAGCGCGCCATCAAAGGAAACCATGTTTCCCACTCGAATGTCAAGACCAAGCGTCGCTTCAATCCCAATTTGCAATTGAAGAAATTCTATATTCCTGAAAGCGGGGAATGGATTACCTTGAAGGTTTCGACTTCAGCCATCCGTACCATCGCTAAGAACGGAATGGGCAAGGTCGTTCACGATTTTCTGACCAAAGGCAAAGTTTGATTCAGCGCTTTTAATACTCTAAACCATGGCCAAAAAAGGTAATCGCATTCAGGTCATTCTAGAATGCACAGAACACAAAACGAGCGGTATGCCCGGCATGTCCCGCTATATCACCACCAAGAACAAGAAGAATACACCGGATCGCATGGAGCTCAAGAAATACAACCCCGTGCTCAAAAAGGTGACTACCCACAAAGAAATCAAATAATTAAAGCACTGAACCATGGCCAAAAAAGTTGTGGCAACCCTCAAAAGGGAAGCCAGTGAACAAGAGAAAGTCGTTAAGGTCATACGCGCCAAGCGTTCCGAGAAAACCGGCGCATACACCTTCAGAGAAGAGTTCGTAACGGCCGATAAGGTCAAGGACTATTTTTCTAAATAATATTTTGATAATTTCAAGGAAAGGCTTTCCAACACGGAAGGCCTTTTTTGTTAGGTATGGGATTTTTTGATTTTCTAAAGGGCCGTAAGGAAAAAGAGGCCTTGGTCAAAGGCTTGGAGAGAACCAAGGAGGGTTTCTTTTCCAAGATTTTGCGATTGTTCAGCGGTAGAACAAGGATAGACGATGATTTGCTGGAAGAATTGGAGGAAATCCTCTTGTCGGCGGACGTGGGTGTGAATACCACGGTCAAAATCATGAGCAGACTTCATCAAGAAATTGAACGCCGTAGAGATTTGAAGCCGGAGGACCTGCAGGGTTTGCTTAAGGAGCATATTTTGGAGTTATTGGGAGCAGACCTTAAAGATGAAGAGAACAAGCTTACCAAGCCTCATGTCATTTTGGTGGTAGGCGTCAACGGGGTTGGTAAGACCACCAGTATAGGCAAATTGGCATGGCGCTTTAAGCAGGCCGGCAAACAAGTCGTAATGGGTGCAGCGGATACTTTCCGTGCAGCCGCTGTGGAGCAATTGTTGTTGTGGGGTGAGCGCACAGGGGTTCGGGTGGTTCACCAGCAAAGCGGATCGGATCCTGCATCGGTGGCCTTTGATACCCTCAAATCAGCCATGGCCTCCTCCGCGGATATTGTCCTTATTGACACCGCCGGACGTTTGCATAACAAAGGGCATTTGATGGCGGAACTGTCCAAAGTCCGTACCGTTTTGAACAAGTGTTTGGAGGGTGCCCCCCACGAAGTATGGCTGGTTCTGGATGCTTCGACCGGACAAAATGCGGTAGAGCAGGCCAAGCAATTTACCGCAGCGACCCAAGTGACGGGTCTCATTCTAACCAAATTGGACGGTACCGCCAAAGGGGGTGTGGCCATTGGGATCTGCGCAGAATTTAAATTACCGATACGCTTTGTGGGGGTTGGTGAGGGAATGGAGCAATTGCAAGTCTTTGATAAGGAGGCTTTTGTGGACGGATTATTTGAACAGGTTTCGTGAACCTTTTGACGCATCGATTCGTTCAACGCTTGTACGAGGAGCCTTATCCCCAATAAACGCTGATTAGCATGAGAACCAAAGGATTACCCAAGAAACCTGCACCGGTTCGATTAATCACCTTGGGTTGTTCCAAAAACACCGTGGATTCGGAACGATTGGCCACCCAATTGCATGCGGGTGATTTCGAGATCTTGGATGAAAGCTCAGGCAATAACGATGACAGCCAAACGGTGATCATCAATACCTGCGGTTTTATCGAAAATGCCAAGCAAGAATCCATCGACACCATTCTGCAATACGCCGATGCACGCCAAGAGGGCAAAATAGCCAAGCTCTTGGTGATGGGCTGTCTGTCGCATCGGTACCGGTTGGACCTCGAGAAGGAAATACCGCAGGTGGATGCTTGGTACGGCACCATGGAGCTACGCTCCATTTTACGCGGTTTGGGTGTGGATTATCGAAAGGAATTGTTGGGAGAGCGCCGAATAAGTACGCCCTCTCATACGGCCTTTCTGAAAATTTCGGAGGGTTGTGATCGACCATGTTCCTTCTGCGCGATACCCTTGATGCGCGGTAACCATCGCTCGGTTTCGGTTCAGGACTTGTTGGAGGAGGCGAAAAATTTGGTTCGGGGTGGGGTGAAAGAATTGGTGCTCATCGCGCAAGATTTGACGTACTACGGTTTGGATCAGACAGGGCAACGGGAGTTGGCTCATTTGTTGGACAGGCTCTCCGCGGAATCCGGTGCCGAGTGGATTCGTTTGCAATACGCCTACCCTGGGCAGTTTCCCTTGGAGATCCTGCCTTTGATCAGGGAACGAGCCAATATTTGTTTGTACCTGGATATGCCCCTGCAACATGCTTCGGACAGCGTTTTGAAACGAATGCGCAGAGGCATATCGGCCAGGCAGACCCGGAAACTCCTGGAGGAAATTCGCCAAACCGTGCCCGGGATTCACCTGAGGTCCACGATGATGGTTGGCTTTCCCGGAGAGACCGAGGCGGAATTTCAAGAATTGGTCGATTTTGTAAAAGAAATGCGTCTGGAGAGAATGGGGGTTTTCAAGTATTCCCACGAGGAGAATACCTCGGCCTACTTGCTCGAGGATGATGTTGCTGAAGAATGCAAAGAAGAGCGTGCCGATGCGTTGATGGCTTTGCAGCAAGAGATTTCCTTGGATCTTAACCACCGCAAAGTGGGGCGATCCATGAAGGTCCTGTTGGATCGGGAAGAATCCAAGCATTGGGTGGGACGGAGTGAATTTGATTCCCCGGAGGTTGATAACGAGGTGTTGATCCCCATGAACGAGCAAACCCGTTCTTGGTCGGTGGGTTCCATGGTCCAGGTAGAAATTGTCCGTGCCGAAGAATTTGATTTGGTCGCCAAGCCTGCGTAGATTCTGTTTTCATGACAATGTACCCCATAGAATCTGTAATCTTAGAGATCGTTTAGTCGATGGCCTCATTGGTGCATAGCTTGTCGTTGGCCCATGGAACCTGGGCATCCGAATCCCTACGCCGATGGTGGTCCTTGGGCGAATTTAATCCCATGGCCAATGCTTCGGAGTCTGTGTTGGAACAGCTAAAGACCACGGCCCAGGCAAGGTCCGCTTCCTTCAGCATGGATCAGCGAATGCGGTTGATCGATGCGCTGCGCAGGCAATACAAGCTGTCAGGCTTGGAAATACCCCATGCGACATGCACCTTGCTCGAATCCCCTCGAACCATGGTGGTCACCACGGCTCACCAGCCGAATTGGTTGGGCGGCCCGGCGTATTGGTTGCATAAATTGTTATCTACCATAGCTTTGGCTGAGCATCTCGCCAAAATTCTTCCTGATTTTCAGTGGGTTCCCTTGTATTGGATGGGCTCGGAAGACCATGATTTGGCTGAGTTGGGACATTGTGTTGTGAATGGCAAACGCCTGGATTGGGAAGGGGACAAGGGAACTTTTGCGTTTGGGCGATTGATGGTGCCGGATTCCGTATCGACGGATTGGTTCGATGCTTTCGAAAACGCGCCTTATCGCGAGGAGCTTCGAAGTTTATTGCAAAACGCGTATGCCCGTGGTTTTACGGTCGCGCAATCGACTCGGAGGTTGGCCCATGCCTTGTTGGGGGATGGAGGGTGGCTGGAGCGAGGCGTTGGTGCTGTAGGCAACAGTTTACTGGTCTTGGATGGGGATGATGCCATGCTCAAAGAAGCCTTTGCGCCGGTATGGAGGGATCAAATTCAATCACCAGGCTTAGCGGCCTCCCTAGTTGAACAACGCAAGGAGCAAATGTTGGCGAATCATGGGATTGCAGTGGATTTGCATGTTCGCGATTGGCCATTCTTCGTGTTGGATGGAAAGGCAAGAATCAAGCCGGAGGGAAGATGGAATGCTGATGATTTGTTGGGAATGCCTCCAGTCGTGTTCAGCCCAGGTGTGGCATTAAGGCCGCTTTATCAGGAATTTTCAATTCCCAATGTGGCTTTTGTGGGTGGAGGTTCCGAGCAATTGTATTGGGCCGCGCTCAAGCCCTTGTTTGCTCCTTACGAAATTCCATTTCCGCTCACTTTGTTGAGGCCTTCCTTGACCTGGTTGACACCGGAAATTTCGCAACAATGGACAGCGTCGGGTTGGGCATGGGATGATTTAGGGAAATCTGCAGAAGAATTGGAGTCTAAATTTTGGTCGCTCATCGTTCAAAAACACTCTTCGGCATCTCCGTTCTGGAACGAAGGTGACTTCGGCAACTGGGCAGAACATCAAGTGGAATCTTTGATTCATCCCTTGCGTGCGTTGTTGCTTGAGGTGGATTCAGGATTAATCGGAGCAGTGGGGGCATCCAGGCACAAGATGATTCAAGAATTGGAGCGTTTGGAACAGCTATACCGAAAGGCACTCCGTCGCAAATTCAAAGGAGAACACGAGGCGGCCCAAAAGGTGATTCGTAACCTGAACCCATCAGGAATTCCCATGGAGCGAGTGGAAGGCATGTGGTCAACCCTGGCCTACGGGGGACCTGCTGTGCTCCACACCTACAAGGATGCGTTGAACCCAATGGACGCGGATGCGACGTCCAAGGCCCCTTGGTTACGATTTATTGACCTGAGGGCTTGAGGTGCACTTCCACATGGACGGCCGCCTCTTTGGCAATTTTGTCACGGACCAAGGTGGGTACTTTAATACCGTAGTCGGCCACGGTGACCATAAGGTCGGTGGACATGCGAATTTGCCCACCACTGAGTTCCATGGTGCCTGGTTCTACGACGTCCTTGCTTATGCCGTGAATCTCGAGTTTGCCCATGAATTTTATTTTTTGGCTGCCTGACTTTTGCATCATGGATGCATCCCAATCGGCTACCTGGCCTTTGAAGTTTGCAAAGGGAAATTGATGGGATTCTAGGTAATTTTCATTAAAGTGTTCTTGCATCAAGGCCTTTCTAAACACAAAAGAATTGATGGGAATGCGTACTTGAACCTGCCCGGTGTTGGGGTCGAGAACCGCAGTCACGGTATTGGTTTTGGCGGCTACATCGTCTTTGATAACTCCATCGGCAACGAAATGGGCTGATCCTGTGCGGGTCATGTACTTGCCCGATGTTTGACCTAGCGTGGCTGACGTTGAAGCGGTCAACAACATAAGCCCCCAGAAAAAGGTGATACCTGGACTTAAGGCAGGAGTCAATGATTGGAGATGGTTGAAATGAGATTTCATAAGAATTTTGCTAAGGATGGTCTTGAATTACCCTATAGGTAACGATTAAAGGGGTAAAAGTGTATGAGATTGCAGAATAAACTAGTTTTTGGGCGTCAGAATGCAACGGTTCATCGACACTCCGCCGGTGAGATCATCGTAGCCGGTACAGATCCCTTTGCATTGGATAGCGTCTCCCTTTTGGGGAAGGAGATCCTGCTTGGATTCAAGTTGGCACAGGACATCACCATTTCCTTGACCCCCCAGGTACACGAAATGAACAGAGTCGCCTTGGGATTCTGACCGGATGCATGTGCCTGAAATTTGGATAACTTGGTTCAAATACAATTGATTGGACTGTTCGGCATTCTTTTGAAAATTGTTCAACAATTGTTGGGCTTCCAAAGTTTGGCTGGGAGGGGTATTGACCAACGATTCAGGGGCTTTGTTCCATTGCTGAAAACCATACCAACCTAGACCTGCTATGAGCAGGGGGATTCCGATCCAATAGCTTTTTTTGAGGGCCATGCTGGGAGAATGGGGGTTTAGTGGATGATTTATGGATTGGAGCAATCGTTGTTACGGGCTCCTTGAAGGATCCAACGACGGAGGTGATTGCGTTGAGCGGAGTCCAAAGGAGAACGAGGGGGAGGAGGCATGCGCTTGTAACTGTTTGTTTCCATGCATACTTCGTAGATCTCACTGTCATCGGGTCTGCCGGGCTTCACGTCCCCCGTTTCCATGACGGCCCGGTAATGATCCAAACGAACCCCGTCCGCTTTGGTCTGGGCATCGTGACAGCCGCCCATTGCGCAATTACTCTGTAAAATTGGCAAAACATCCCTCACAAAATAAGAAGAATCCGAAGAGCAGGGGGAGCTCACATAGTCAGGTCGTAAATCGGGCGGGGCAAGGGACTCGTGAACGCAGGAGACCAAGACAAGGACGAAGACCCAGGTTCCAAGAAAAAAGTATCTGCCCATGGCTTCAAAATTAAGAATTTTAAGGGTAATGAGGTTCATAGCCCATGGAAATTTGGATTTCATTCGCCAATGAGCTCCCGATAGAGGTTCATCCATTGTTCCGTGAGCCTACGGGGGTCGAGCAAGGATTGGGCTCTGCGTTGCCCCTCTTGACGCAATGTTTCGGCCTTGGCTAGGTCATTGCGCAGGGATGCCATAGCGGCTTGCAGTTCTTCGGGCTGGGTCGCATCCACCAGAAGGCCGTAGGGACCGCAAATTTCAGCCATGGAGCTGTGACGGGTCGTGATCACCGGGCAACGGCTGAGCAGGGCTTCTGCCACCGGCAGTCCGAATCCTTCCAGGTGCGATGGGTACAACAAACCCTGAGCGTGGCGGTACCAAGCGATGAGATTGACTTTTTCGTCCGAGTGCTTACCCGGGTCTGGGTGGCGATGTGGATTCCAATGAATCTTCAAGCCCAGGCTTGCTGCGCGTTGGATGCATTTTTGGGCATAGGGATGGCTCGTATTCCCGATGACCACCAAGGGTAATCTTTCGTCTGCAGGGGTGAAATGCAAGGCATGGAGGACGGCTTCCAGGTTTTTGCGTGGCTCGACGGTACCCACCCAGAGCCAATACGATTGATGCGCCAAGGGATGCGGGAAGGACTGCGGCGACTCTGCATAATATTCTGTGGAACATGCTTGCAAAATGACCTGAATTTTGTGCTCATGTTCAGGAAAATGCTGCAACAGTTGACGACGGGTTGCCTCGCTGATGGCCACAACGCGATCGGCTAAGGCCAAGGACCGTTTGGTTTTGAAGCGATAAACCCTGCGATCGATCCAAGAGTAGGTGGACGGCAAATCCAAGAAAATCAGATCATGAACCGTAAGAACCGATCGAACGCGGCCATGCAAACCATTGAAATCCAAAGGAATTTCATTGCTTAAACCGTGATAGACTTGAATACGGTTGGACAAGAGAGTGCCTCGCATTTGAAAACTCCGCTTCCATGAGGCCAATGGGCTCGGAATTGGATGGAAATGAAAAGGCGCAGTGAAATAAGGGTTGTCTGAATGCTGCCGGTTTGCGTGAGATTTCAATGCGGGGCTGAATACATGATATTCGTTCTCCGGATAGAAATGGGCTAAATTCTGGAGAAAGGTGCGGGCATAATTGCCCAAACCGGTTCGGTTATGAAAAACTCGTTTGGCGTCAAATCCTAAACGAATCAAGGTTTACGATTTCGATTTTCGGCTTGGTGCGGCATCACGGCTTTCCCGCGCTTTGCGAGCTAATTCCTCCATTTTTTGTTGAAAGCTGGATTTCTTGACGGGCTTCTTTTTGTTTTCTTCGATTTGCTTGAGCAAGGAATCTTCGTTGATGAAAAAGCGTCGAACAATCCATTGTTGCCCAAAGGAGACCATGTTGGCTAAAAAATAATAGTAGGAAAGAGCTGCCGAATAGGAATTGAGCACGGGGATGAACATCAGGGGCATCACGTAGCCCATGACTTTCATTTGCCCGGTGACCCCGCTCATTTGATTGGACATGCGAGTATATAGCAAAGTTGAGGCCGTCATCAAGAGGGTGAACAAGCTCACATGCGCCCCGTAGAAAGGTATGGAGAAAGGTAAGTCTGCAATGGAATCGTACGACGAGAGATCATCCGCCCAAAGGAAAGCTTGCTGACGTAGTTCGATGGATGCAGGAAAGAAATTAAACAAAGCGATTAAGATGGGCAATTGCATCAACATCGGTAAACAGCCTCCCAAAGGATTCACCCCAGCCTTCTGGAACAATTTCATTTGCTCACTCTGCATACGGGTGGGGTCTTTCTCGAATTTTTCTTTGAGTTGATCGATTTCCGGTTTAAGGACTTTCATTTTGGCTCCGCTAATCAAAGATTTGTACGTCAGTGGAAACAAAATTATTTTGATGATCAGGGTAAGAATTAGAATAATCAATCCATAATTCCAATGGAAGGAATTCAGCCAGTTAAAGACGGGTATAACAATGAATCGATTGACCCATCCAAAAATTCCCCAACCCAAAGGGATTTGTTTTTCGAGCCCACAGTCTTGGGCCTTGAGTGTTTGGAAATGATTGGGGCCCAGGTATATCCACATCGCAAAGGGCTTGCTGGCGTTGGCTCGGTGATCCAAGGTGAGTTCTGCCCGGTACATCCCCGTTTGTCCATCCTGTTTGGAGGCTTCTCCCTTGATTTGGGCGCGATCAAAATGATCCTCCGCACCGAGCACAGCACAGAAAAATTTCTGTCGAAAAGAAATCCATTCCAAATTGTTGTTCAGGTTTTCTTCGTTCGGTGAGCTCATGCTCATGTAGTCGGGATCCTCACCGGGGAAACGATAATAAACCTCCATAAGGCGGCGCTCTTCGCTGATATCCCTTTCCTGGGCGGGAGCGATGCAGGCCCATTCCATAGTGGTGTAATCGTTGCGGATGAGACCCTCCATGTTCACGAATTGTACACTGAAATTCAGGCGGTAGCCGGCAGAGTCCAAACGATATCGATGGAGGATTTGCTGCGGCGCACCGGACTTATCGGGGCCAAAATCGACCTGCAGGGTGAGTGATCGGGGATCAGCATCGTGGACAGGTTGGAAATAGAGTTGCGAACTGTTCCAAACTTTGTCGCCGGTAATCATGGCGTACGACATCTTCAGGCTATTGCCGTCAAAAAGTTTCAAGGAATCTCCAGCGTAGGTCTTGTATCCCAAGATTTTGGCCTGATTCAAGGCGCCTCCTTTGGCGTTGAAGGTAAGCTCCAGGTGTTGGTTGCGAAGGGTATAGGTTTCAGGTTTGCCTTGAAGATGCTGACCAAAAGGGCTGAGCAGGGTGGCCGAATCCATGGGAGATTCCGTGGTGCCGGCTTCGGTAGGGCGAGCCTCTGAATTTCGGTTTTGGAGCAAGGTTTTGGCCGCGGTATCCTTGCTCACCAACAGGGTATCCATGGATGGTCCTTGGGTGCTACCCTTGGGGTCAGGATTGTTGGAAGGAAACCACAGGGAGTAAAGGACCAAGATAAGCCCCATCAAAAACAGACCAGTAAGGGTGTTACGGTCAAGCGTAGAATTATTGGACACGTTGCGATCGGTTAAGGAGGGAGGCGTTTAGAAAAGATACAAAGAGGGGGTGGGGTTTGGCGACGGTGCTGGAATATTCCGGATGAAATTGGGTGGCCACAAACCAGGGATGTTCGGGGACTTCAATCATTTCCACCAAATCATGGTCTGGATTAATCCCCGACATGCGAAGGCCTGCTTTCTGCAGGCGCGCTCGGTATTGGTTATTCATTTCGTAGCGGTGGCGATGCCGTTCGTGCACCGTTTTGGAACGCCCGTAAACCTTGGAGGCCAAGGAACCTGC
>Ga0214921_10001962_pt1 | contig 34437 bp, 32 predicted proteins | sample LL1505_MetaG_FD_177992 | JGI IMG/M metagenome (GOLD analysis project Ga0214921, IMG submission 177992) | Freshwater microbial communities from Lake Lanier, Atlanta, Georgia, United States - LL-1505 | ecosystem: Environmental > Aquatic > Freshwater > Lake | place: USA: Georgia | collected... | reverse complement strand
GCCTTACGACCATTGCTGCGCACAACCCGCGCAACCTGGGTATCCGCAGCAGATTGCCACGACATTCTTTGCAAAAACAGCTGCGGTACTCATACTGCAACCGCCATTCCTAACTCGCGCCCGGCCGTGTGCACATGGTCTTGCGATACCGTGTCTTCGCCCGCTTCGCGCGCTATCCGTTCCGACTGGTCACGCAGCCGCTTAGCTGCCGAGATTTGCACCAGCACCGGCTGGTTTTGAATCATTTCGCGCATCAGCGTCTGGGCCGCGTCCTGCCAGGTGGCATTCGGCGTCACGACGCCGCGCGCATGGGTAGCTTCGACTTTGTCCATTTCAGTGCCCAGCGGCAGGATGTGGAACAAAGCATCAAAAAGCGCGTTACACACCTCTTGCACCACATAGGTCGCGCCGCTGTAGCCCATGAACGGGGTGCCGGTATGGCGGCGGATCACGGCACCGGGAAAGGAGGCCGCAATAAAGGTCGGGCGCATGGGCCCGGTGCTGGCGTTTTCTGCGAGGTACATGCGCTCGTTGAAGCTGCCAAACATGATCAGCGGCGTTTGGGTGCGGCACAACTCACGGACCTTGGCGTTATCGGTCTTGGTACCGGCCGTGCGCGAGACGCTGAACTTGCAGGGCAGGCCCATTTCAACTTCGAGAAAGTGCTTCAAGCCGCGGGCGTAGGTCTCACCGGCCACCACCGCAAAGCTGGCGGTGGAGAAAAAATCCTGGGTCACCGAGCGCCACAGGTCCCACAAGGGCTTGAGCGTGGTGTGGCGTTCGCGTTCGATAAAGGGTTCGGGATCGAGGTTGAGCAATTCACCGAGCTTGCGCAAAAACTGCGTGGTGCTGTGCAAGCCAATGGGCGCTTGCAAATAAGGGCGCTCCAGTGCTTCACACAGCATACGGCCGAACTCGCGGTACATGCAAATGTTGACATCCGCTTCAACCAGGCGCGACACATCAGCCAGGTGGCTGGTCAGCGGAAAGACCATGTTGATCTCAGCGCCGATGCCCTGCACCAGACGGCGGATTTCTGCCAGATCGCTGGGCGAGTTGAAGGTGCCGTAGCAGGGTCCGATGATGTTGACGCGGGGCTTCTCGCCAACCGGGCGGTCCGCGAACGGCTTGCGCGCCGGCACTTTTTTCATGCCGTATTCGCTCCACAGCCAGTACATGGCGCGGTTGGCGCATTGCCACTGGTCTTCGTCGATGGTGCGCGGCAGGAAGCGCTGGATGTTCATGCCCTCAGGCGTGACACCGCCGCCAATCATTTCGGCGATCGAGCCGGTGACCACCACAGAAGGCAAATCCGGATCCAGCGCAGCGTGGGCGCGCCGCATGGCACCCTCGGTGCCTTCACGCCCCAGCTGCTCCTCGGCCAAGCCGGTGACGACAATCGGCAGCTCATGCGGTGGCAGCGCGTCGGTGTAATGCAGCACCGAGGTGACCGGCAGGTTTTCGCAACCAACCGGCCCGTCAATAACAACCTGCAAGCCCTTGATGGCCGTGAACACATACACGGCGCCCCAGTAGCCCCCTGCGCGATCGTGGTCGAGAACCAGCATCAGCCCATCTCCTCGGCTTTGCGCTTCTTCATCAACTTTTCCATCTGGCGCTTGGTTTCTTGCTTGAACTCCGGCCGGTCCACAGGAATCCCTTCCCAGACACCGGCGTTATGCGCCAGGCCCACATCGCCAAAGAAGTTTTTCATCTGGTCAAAGCGGTGCTGGTTGCCGATGGCAGCCTGCACCACTTGCACCAAGGAGCCCGCGCCGGCAATGCCCATCAGTGGCCGCGCAGAAATGAGGTTGGTGTAGTAGAGAGAAGGGATAGACAGCTCTTTGGCTTTTTGCACCACCGGCGTGGTGCCGATGGCAAGTTGCGGCTTGTACTCGTGGATGGCGGCCAGGTCTTGCTCCAGCGACGCACGGAACTGCACTTGCACACCTTTGGAACGCAGCCAGTCGGCGTCGTGCTGATTCCAGGGTGTAGCCGGGCACGCAGAGCCCACATAGCGCAGGTCCGCGCCACATTCGACCAGCAAGCGGCCGACGAGCAGTTCAGAGCCCTCATAACCGCTGAGGGTGATGCGGCCCTTGATAGGCTTGGACGCCAGCATGCCGCGCATGGGCGCCAGGGTCTGGTTGCGCGCGGCGTCGATCTTGGCTTGGGGCACGCCGCTGGCGTCGCCAATGGCTTGCAACCAGTCATTCGTGCCTTCCACGCCCACGGGCGCGGAGCCAATGATGGGGCGGCCTGCAGCCTGGAACTCGCGCACAGAAGCGGTGTAAAACGGGTGGATAGCCGCCACGCTGACACAGTCCAGCGCCGCGTACAACTCGCGCCACTCGCGGGTGGGAACCACCGGTCCGGCGACCAGGTCCATGGGTGCCAGCATCTGGCCGATGATGACCGGGTCGGCCGGGAACATTTCGCCCAACAAAGCCACAGCGGGTTTGTCCAAGCGGCCACCACGCGGCGCCTGCACGGGGCCGTTCATGATTTCTCCACGGGCGTACTTGAGCATGGCGCCGCAAAGCACATCCTTGGCCTCGGCGTGGGTCGGGACACCAAAGCCCGGAACGTCTATACCGATGATGCGCACGCCGTTGATCTCTTTGGGTAGCAGCTGCAGCGGCACGCCGCTGGCGGTGGGGACGCACAGGTTGATGATCACAATGGCATCGAGTTGCGCCGGGTCAGCTTGGGCGTGCACCGCTTCGCGGATATCTTCAAACAACTTGCCAGTGACCAAGGTCTCGGAGCTGAAAGGCACATAGCCCACGCTGCGGCGTGCGCCGTAAAAATGCGAGGTGAAGGTCAGCCCGTATACGCAGCAAGCCGAGCCCGACAGGATGGTTTGTGTGCGGCGCATGCGCAGGCCCACGCGCAGCGAACCGAAGGCCGGGCACATGCTTTGCGGCTGGTCGTGCGGGCCGGCGTTCTCGTTGCGTGGGTAATCCTGGGCGTACTGTTGCAGCACCTCGGATTTGCCGGCGGACTTGGCTGCGGCCAGCAGGGTTTCGCCCCCCGCGTGGCAGCCCATGCCATCGCCCTCCAGCGCAGTGGTCACCGCGCCCTCTGGTGGCGCAGCATGAATAGGAATGGTCTTGGACGCAGTCATGGCGCGCGTGCGATCAGGCTTCGTCGTAAACCACTTCGAGAGTGGGCTTGACCAAATCGTGGCGGCCCATCATGTCGAAGGTGGTCGCTGGCTGCAGGACCACATTGCGGCCCACGGTGTCGGCGCTGAACAGGCCTAGCAACTGGTCCTGCGTTTGTGGTTTTGGCCGCACGGGCGGGGCCTCAGCCACGTTGAGAGCGAGCTCCTCAAACAAGGGGGCCCACTGGCCGCCGGGACGGCCGATGATTTCGTAGCTGGCGCTCTTGCGGCGGATGTCTTCGTCCGCAGGAATAGCCGCCAATACGGGAATGCCGGCGTTGCCGGCAAAGGCCTGCGCTTCGCCGGTGCCGTCGTCTTTGTTGATGACCATACCGGCCACGCCCACGTTGCCACCGAGCTTGCGGAAGTACTCCACGGCACTGCACACGTTATTGGCCACATACAAAGACTGCAAGTCATTGCTGGCCACGACGATTACCTTTTGGCACATGTCGCGCGCAATCGGCAGGCCAAAGCCGCCGCAGACCACATCGCCCAAAAAGTCGAGTAAAACGAAGTCAAAACCCCAATCGTGGAAACCGAGTTTTTCCAGGGTTTCAAAGCCGTGGATGATGCCGCGTCCGCCGCAGCCGCGACCCACTTCGGGTCCGCCCAACTCCATCGCGAATACGCCATCGCGCTTGAAGCAGACGTCGCCGATGCTGACTGCCTGGCCGGCGAGCTTGAGACGCGACGAAGTCTCGATGATGGTAGGGCAAGCTTTTCCGCCGAATAGCAGGCTGGTGGTGTCACTCTTGGGGTCGCAACCAATCAACAGCACTTTTTTGCCCTGCTGGGCCATCATGTAACTCAGGTTGGCCAACGTGAAGCTCTTGCCTATACCGCCCTTGCCGTAGATCGCGATGATTTGGGTCTCTTTGGTCACCGGGCCCGTGTGCACCGGCGTCGACTCTTCGGCCGCTTCGCGGCGCAATAGCTCCACGAATTTAATGGGCTGGCTGTTATCACCTGCGGTGGTTGTCATGCGTTGGCACTCCATTGGAAAGACGGCACTGGGAACGATTTCATTTTCAAATTGACATTAACAAATGTCAATCAATATTTACACTTAATTCCGAATACTAGGGAAAACACTTAGGTTTTTGTGCCGACGAGGATGCGGGCGTGGATGGGCATGGCGTTGTTCAGCAGCGTGACCGCGCCAAAACCGCTGTCACGCATCAGGCTTGCCAACTCCGCATGGGTGCGCAAGCGCCCCGCGCCCATGGCCAGCAAGTAATAGTGGAAATAGGCGTCGCTGGGCTGCGGGCGCTCTCCTGCGACCTGGGCCATGGGCTCGGCCAGCACCAGGGTTCCGCCCGAGGGGAGCGCCTGGAAGATATTGCCCAAGATGTCCCGTACGGAGGCGTCGCAGTGGTCGTGCGCCACCCGGATCAGGGTGATGACGTCCGCGCCGGAGGGCAGCGTATCGCTGAGGAAACTCCCAGGATGCAGCTTGACACGGCCTTGCAGCCCCGACACCTGCAAGGCGTTACGTGCGACCTCGAGCACCGGCGGCAGGTCAAACAGCGTCAACTCCAAGCCAGGGTACTGGCGCGCTACGGCGCTGATAAAGCGGCCCTTGCCACCACCCACATCCATCAGGCGGCGGTGCCCCGCCAGGGGGTAGCTGTTGAGAATCTCTTGCAGCACAAAGTTCTGGGACGAAGCCATTAGCTCGGAGTACCGCGCCACGGGCTCCAGCGCATCGCCAGCGGGCGCAGCGGCGCCCAGCGCGGGCATCTTGCCGTGGGCATAGGGCCAATACCCCGCCATGCTGCCGCCCCAGGCGTCGCGCAGGAATTCCACCGGCTGCAGCAGGTCCTGGTAGAGCAAATTGTTGTGCTCGATCATGGCGGCGATACCGTCTTGCCGGGCCAAAGGCGCACCCAACGGCCCCAAGCCAAACCGGCCCTTCGAGCGGTGCTCCAGCAGCCCGAGCGCCACTGCGGCGAGCAGCAAGCGTTGCAGGGCTGGCGGCTCAATGTGTGCCTGCTGGGCCAATGCCTCCAGCGTCTGTGGCTCCTCCTTGAGGCGCACAAACAGCCCCATGCGCACGCAGCTGAGCAAGACCTGGGAGTGCACAAAGCCGGCCATCAGGTCAAACAGTTTTTCGGTGCGCCGGCGCGTCACCCAGCGGGTCAATGGGTTGGCAATCGCCCAGCGGTAGAGATCAGGGTCACTGAACCAGGCGTCCAGCCGGCGTTGCACGGATTCCCGCCCGGCCTCCCACCAGCTGGCTTGCGCCGGGCCGTGTGCGCCAACCGGCGCGACGTCAAGCGACTGCATTACCCGCTCCCGGCGCCTCTGCAGCGGCAGGCACAGATTGCAGATGCGGGTAAGGCTGGCCCACGGCCTCGCAGATGCTGGTAGGCACCAGGCGCTCGGACTCACGCCGCACCACCTGCGACAGCAGCCCGCGGGCACCACAGTCGGGAATCGAGCCCACGGCCTGGTCCATTAGGTTCTGGAAATAGACCACCGCACCGGCCAGCCCCAGGCTTTGTGCCACGCTGGGGCGGCCGTGCAAGGCATCCTGACCGACCGGTTTTCCCAGCGCCTGGGCGTGGCCCATGACGTCGCGGATGTCGTCTGCCACCTGGTAGGCCTCACCCAAAAAGGCGCCCAGTGGCGTCCAGGGTTGGGGATCTGCCCCGGCGGCCAGGGCACCGCCACAGGTAGCTGCGACAAAAAGCGCCCCGGTTTTGGCGCGCTGGTATTCGCTCAAATCGGCGCGTACCTCGCACTCCCAAGCCTGCCCGGCAACGATGCCTGACGGGACACCGACTCCGGCGCTCAGATTGCGGATCAAAGCACCCAGGCGCTGCGGCTGCGCCGCGCTGGCGTGGGCCAAGACCTGGTAGGCCAGCACGATCAGCGCGTCGCCGGTCAACAAAGCCAGCGGCTCGCCAAAGGCTTTGTGCACGGTGGGCTGGCCCCGGCGGGTATCGGCGTTGTCAAAGGCCGGCATGTCGTCGTGAACCAGGGAGGCGCAATGCATCAGCTCGATGGCGCTGCCCATGGCGTCGCTTAAGCCCGGCGCGTCGTCGCCACAAGCCAGGGCGACGGCTGTACACAGCTGCGGCCGCACCCGCGCGCCGCTGGAAAACACGGCATGCCGCATAGCGGCAACCAGACGCGGGGGCGTCTGCGGCGTGACCAGGACATCGAAGTGGTAAGCGAGGGACTTCTCGGCGCGCTCTAGTAGACTCATGGCGGACTCGCTTTCGGACGTGTCAATTCAAATTTACATATTACGGTGTCAATTTACACAATAATTTCATCTTGTCAAGCGTGAATTACCCCCAACCCGCCTTTTCGGCCCACCCACTCGCATTGCGCCATGCCCAACAGCTCCTTCGCTCCCACCCGTAACGACAGCTTTTTGCGCGCCTGCATGCGCCAGGCCACGGACCACACGCCGGTCTGGCTGATGCGCCAAGCCGGGCGCTACCTTCCGGAGTACTGCGCCACGCGGGCGAAAGCGGGCAGCTTCATGGGCCTGGCCACCAATGTGGACTTCGCGACCGAAGTCACCCTGCAACCGCTGGAGCGTTACGCGCTGGACGCCGCCATCCTGTTCAGCGACATCCTCACCGTGCCCGACGCCATGGGCCTGGGCCTGAGCTTTGCCATCGGCGAGGGCCCGCGCTTCGCCAAAAACGTACGCGACGAGGCTGCCGTGGCCGAACTGGCGGTGCCGGATATGAACAAGCTGCGCTATGTGTTCGACGCAGTCAGCTCGATCCGCAAAGCGCTGGACGGCCGGGTGCCTGTGATCGGCTTTTCCGGCAGCCCCTGGACGCTGGCCTGCTACATGGTCGAAGGGGCGGGCTCCGACGACTACCGCCACGTCAAAACCCTGATGTACAGCCGCCCGGACCTGATGCACCAGATTTTGGCTATCAACGCCGATTCGGTCGCGGCTTACCTGAACTGCCAGATCGACGCAGGCGCGCAAGCGGTGATGGTGTTCGACAGCTGGGGCGGGGTGCTGGCCGACGGCGCGTTCCAGACCTTCAGCCTGGCCTACACGGCGCGGGTGCTGCGCCAGCTCAAGCGCACTGGCGCCGACGGCACGCCGGTGCCGCGCCTGGTATTCACCAAAGGCGGCGGCTTGTGGCTGGACGATATGGCAGCGCTGGACTGCGAGGTGCTTGGCGTGGACTGGACCGTGAATTTGGCCAAAGCCCGCGCCCAAGTGGGCGGCACGGTGGGCGGCCCGGGCAAGGCGCTACAAGGGAATTTGGATCCGAATGCGCTGTTCGGCACACCGGCTGCGGTAGCCAGCGAAGCGCGCAAGGTGCTCGACGCTTTCGGCACACCGCATACCGATGCGTCCACCACCGGCCCGACCCACATCTTCAACCTCGGTCACGGCATCAGCCAGTACAGCAACCCGGAGCACGTCAGCGCCCTGATCGATGCGGTACACAGCCACTCACGCGCGCTGCGCCAGCCAGTCGCGCGGTACTAAAAAATAGTCAGTCAGCGCGCGCTCGGGCGTGCCCGGCGCGGCCTCTTGCCGGTAGGCCCACGACACCATGGGCGGCATGGACAAGAGAATCGATTCGGTGCGGCCACCCGACTGCAGCCCGAAGTGGGTGCCACGGTCCCAGACCAGGTTGAACTCCACGTAGCGTCCGCGCCGGTTGAGCTGGTGCGCGCGTTCCTGCTCGCCATACGGCATGGTGTGCCGGCGCTCCACGATGGGCATGTAGGCCGTAAGCAAGGAGTCGCCGACGCTTTGCAGCATGTTGAAGCTGCGCTCAATTCCGAGCTCTACAAAGTCATCAAAAAAGATACCTCCCACGCCCCGCTGCTCGTTGCGGTGTTTGTTGCAAAAGTAGCTGTCGCACCAGGTTTTGAAACGCGGATACAGCTCTGTGCCAAAGGGCGCCAGCGCGTCGTGGCAGGTCTGGTGGAAATGGACTGCGTCTTCGTCAAAACCGTAGTACGGCGTCAAATCCATGCCGCCGCCAAACCAGGCAACCAGATCACCTTGCGCCGGCTGCGCGGCGATCATGCGCACGTTCATGTGCACCGTGGGCGCATAGGGGTTGCGCGGGTGGAACACCAGAGAGACGCCCAAAGCCTCAAAGGGCGCGCCGACCAATTCGGGGCGATGCTGCGTGGCCGATGGCGGCAGCTGCGGGCCGCACACATGCGAAAAACCGCAGCCAGCACGCTCGAAAACGGGTCCGCCTTCCAGGATCTGGGTGATGCCGTCGCCTTGCAATTGTTCGCCCTTGCCTTTAGACCAGGCGTCCACCACAAAGGTGCCGCCGTCTTTGTCGGCAATGGCGGTGGTCAGGCGGGACTGCAGCCCCACAAGGTAGGTGCGAACGGAATCAATAAAGGGGCGCATAGCGGAGTCCGGCGACGGGCGATTGAACTGCGCTTGAGTTTAAGCGGCCCTGCGCGGCGCCAGCGCCAAAGCGGCCCAGCGCCGCTACAACAGGGCGAGCAAAGCGCGCATGTCCTCAATCACCCGGTCGGGCTGGCAGGCGGTAATCGGCTGGCCCATGTTGTAGCCGTAGGGCAGCAAGCACACGGCCACGCCGGCGTTGCGCGCAGTGGCCGCGTCAATTGACGAATCACCCACAATCAAAGCCTGGTCCGCAGCCACGCCAAAGTGCGCCAGGCCGTGTGCGACAACCGCCGGGTCAGGCTTTTTGGTGGCCAGGGTATCGCCGCTAATGACCAAGCCGAAATGCCCCTGTAGCTGGTGCGCGCGCAGCACGGTATCGGTGTAACGGCCCTCTTTGTTGGTGATGACCGCCAGATGCACGCCGTGGGCGCGCAGGGCGTTCAAAACCTCGACCACATAGGGGTAGGGCTGGCTGCGGCTGCCGCAGCGTTGCTGGTAGTGGCCATCAAAAATACCGGCGATGCGCGGCAGATCCGGGTCTGCGCCAATCTCTTGCACGGTACGCCCCTGCACGCTCGCCAGCGCTGCGATCAACAAAGTGCGGGTGCCGTGGCCAATCCAATCCCGGACTTGCTGCTGGCTCACAGAGGGCAGCGCGCACTGCGCCAGGGTGTCATTGACCGCATCGGCGATTTCTGGCGCGGTGTCTATTAAGGTACCGTCCAGGTCAAACATGACCAAACGCAGGGCTTGCGCGGGCGCGCCCAAGTTCAGCCTCCGAGGGCGCGCTTGCGCCGTTCCATCATGCGCCAGACAAAGGGCGTGAAAATCAGCTGCATGGCGATTTCCATCTTGCCACCGGGCACGACGATGGTGTTGGCGCGGCTCATCCAGGAGTCGTGGATCATGCTGAGCAGGTACTGGAAATCAATGCCTTTGGGGTTGGCAAAACGGATCACCACCATGCTCTCGTCGGCCGTCGGAATGTCGCGCGCGATGAAGGGGTTGGAGGTGTCAACCATGGGAACGCGCTGGAAGTTCACATGGGTGTGCGCAAACTGCGGAACGATGTAGTGCACATAGTCGGGCATGCGGCGCAGGATGGTGTCGGTGACCGCCTCGGTGCTGTAGCCCCGCTTGTGCTGGTCGCGCCACAGCTTTTGGATCCACTCCAGGTTGATCACCGGCACCACGCCAACGCGCAGATCCGGGTACTGGGCGATGTTGTGCGCGGGCGTCACCAGGGCGCCATGCAAGCCCTCATAAAACAGGATGTCGGTGCCTTCTGGCAACTCTTCCCAGGGGGTGAAGGTGCCGGGCTCTTGTTGAAAGGGCTCGGCTTCGTCGGCGTTGTGCAGGTATTTGCGGGCCCGCCCTGTCCCCGTTTGTGAATAGTCCCGGAACAGATTTTCAATGTCGCCAAAGAGGTTGTTTTCAGTGCCAAAGTGGCTGAAATGGTTGTTGCCCTCTTTCTCCGCCTGGATCAGGCGTTGCTTCATTTCCTGGCGGTTGTAGCGGTGAAAGCTGTCGCCCTCGACGATGGCGGACTTGACGCCCTCGCGGCGGAATATGTTCTCAAAGGTGCGCGAGACGGTGGTCGTTCCGGCGCCGGACGAGCCGGTAATGGCGATGATGGGGTGGCGTTCGGACATGGAATCGAGCTCCTGGAATGAATGTGCGCGGACCGCCGCGGCTAGGGCCTGTCGCCGAGAAACAGACTGCGCGCGGCAAACAGGGGGCTGCTGTCATTCGCGGCGGACGGGTTGCGGTGGTAATCCTCGATCCGCTCGACCTCGGCTTTGGAGCCGAATACCAAGCCGATGCGCTGGTGCAATTCGCGGGGTTGAATACCCAGGATCGGGAACTCACCCGTGCTGGCGCGCCCGCCCGCCTGCTCCATCAAAAAGCCAATCGGGTTGGCTTCGTACATCAGGCGCAGCCGGCCGGCCTTGGTCGGGTCTTTGGTGTCGCGCGGGTACATGAAAACGCCGCCGCGCATCATGATGCGATGCGCCTCCGCGACCATGCTGGCAATCCATCGCATATTGAAATCTTTGCCCCTTGGCCCGGTTTTGCCGGCCAGGCATTCGTCCACATAGCGGCGCACCGGCGCTTCCCAAAAGCGGCTGTTGGACGCGTTGATGGCGAACTCCTGCGTCTGCTCGGGCACGCGGATGTTCGGATGGGTGAGCATGAATTCCCCCATCGTCGGATCCAGGGTGAATCCGAAGACACCAGTGCCAACCGACAACACCAACATGGTCGTCGGCCCGTACAAGGCGTAGCCGGCCGCCACCTGCGCGCTACCCGCTTGCAGGTAATCGGCGACAGAAGGTGGGCTGTCGAGCGCGTCGGCGGCACCGGGACGACGGAAAACGCCAAAGATGCTGCCCACCGTGACGTTGACGTCGATGTTCGATGACCCGTCCAGCGGGTCAAAAACCAGCAGGTATTTACCGCGCGGGAAACCGGCCGGGATATCGATGGGCATTTCCATCTCCTCGGACGCCATACCGGCCAGGTGGCCGGACCATTCGTTCATACGAATGAACAATTCGTTGCTCAGCACATCGAGCTTTTTCTGGGTCTCGCCCTGCACGTTGACGCTTACCTGCTGCCCGGCACTGCCGCCAGCCACATGGTCACCCAAGACATCACCCAAATCACCAAATGCCACTGCCTTGGCGATGGCTTTACAGGCCATCGCCACATTCAGGATCAGGGCGTTGAGATCACCGCTGGCATCGGGGTGCTTGCGCCGCTCCTCGATCAGGAACTGCGTCAGCGTGCTGCGGTTTTTGATTGGCATCGATGTATGTCCGTTTGCTTAGTGAGAGGTTTTAGCGTTTTTGGTGCAAGGATCGAATGGCGGCAAGGTCCGTGGCGGCTAGGTTATCAAGGATAGTCCGGGCACCCTGGGAATCGCAGCCTATGGTAAAGCTGAGCGGGTGATGATGGTGGCAATCGCCAGCTTCAGGCCAGCGTGCGCCGCCGCGTCGATGAGCGCGAGAACACCCGGGCACATGGCGACTTGACCGTCTTGCACAGCTTGCTCGTAGGCGGCGGTCTTGACCAGATGCAGGCACTTAATCAGGCGCATCGCGCTGGTTCTGCATGACTTGCAGCAGTATTGCAATGGCCTCATGCCCGTAGTCGCGTTCGTTTTTCGGGCGGTACTGGTAATGGGCTTTTTCAGCATGTCTTTGGTTTTAGGCGCGGTCTGGCCGATGTACTGGCCCACCAAATCGTCGCGGGTCACGGTCACCAGATAGCCCTTGCGAACATAGGAGTGAAGAAACGCCATGAAATAAGGTAGATTCTTATTTCGTTAATCGCCAATTCAGCTTTCTCTTAACCAAAAGCCGCCGCCATGAAAAATGCCACTTTCCGGCAACTGCGCGTTTTCAATGAAGTCGCCCGCCAATTGAGCTTTGTACGTGCCGCAGAAAATTTGCACCTGACCCCGCCTGCGGTAACCATGCAGATCAAAGAACTGGAGTCCCAGGTCGGCATGCCCTTGTTTGATCGCAGTGGCAAAAAAGTGAGTCTGACGACCACCGGCGAATACATGGTGGTTTATGCCCGCAAAATTCTGGCGCTGCTGAAAGATGCGGAAGATGCCAGCGCCCGCCTGCAGCGCGCTGAAATCGGGGTGCTCACCGTGGGTATGGTCAGCACTGCCGAGTACTTCATGATGCGCATGTTGTCCGATTTCCGGGCACGGCATGCGGGTGTCGACATCCGCGTGTGCACCGGTAACCGCGAGCAACTTGTCAAGATGCTGCAAAACAACGAAGTCGATATCGCGGTGATGGGGCAACCCCCCACTGAATTGCAAACCCGCGCCGAGCCTTTTGCAGCGCATCCCCTGGTATTCGTAGCCGCAAGCGACCACCCCTTGGTGGAGCGTCAGCAACTCTCTGCGGATGACCTGCGGCCCCACGAATTCATTGTGCGGGAACAAGGTTCAGGCACACGGCTAGCGATGCAGAAGTTTTTTACCGACCACCGGATTGAGCCGCGCCTGCAAATGCAAGTTAACAGCAATGAAACGCTCAAGCAGGCGGTTATGGCCGGTCTGGGGCTGGGATTTGTGTCGCTGCACACCATCGGCTCGGAACTGGATCACGGGCAGATTGCGATCCTGGATGTTCAGGCAACACCGGTCTTTCGTGTGTGGAATATGGTTCACACTTTGTCCAAGGTGCTCTCGCCTGCGGCCGAAGCCTTTCGCTATGAAATTCTGGAAAACGGGGAGCAGTTTATGGCCACCAAATTCGGCCACCATCTGGTCATGCCCTGAGCGCAGTTAGTGGCTGCTCTCAGCAGCGCCGGTTTGACCCCGGACCCGGTCCACAAACTGGTAGGCCAAGGTAGTGGCCTCGGTGGCGTCCGCGCACGCAATATCTGCCCCCACCTCTTGCGCCAGGCGCTGGCGCAACGCGACTTGCGGACCACCCACCATGACGCATAAATGTTTGTTAACGCTGTGCCGGCGCGACACAATGACCGACTGCGCCACCGCAGGAAGGTGCTGCTCGTAGGCCACGCTAATGCCCAGAACGTCGACCCACTCACCGGCCAGCGTCCGCTCCAAGGCTTCCGGCGTGGATTGGGAGTCGCTGTAAACCCGCCAGTGGTGGCGTCTGAAAATTTCACTAACAACCATCAGCCCCAGAGAATGCTGCGAAGCGGCGGGCTTGGCCAGCAAAATGGTGAAATTGTGCATAGGCGCATTGCTTTTATTTTCACCCGTCAAATACCGGTAGCCATTGAAGATCAAGTCTTGCAGCCGGTTGGCACCCAGCGTGACATCGACAAAGGAAACCCGGTCTTCGTCCCACCACTGACCCAGCAATTGCGCCGCGCCACTTACGCCCTGGACGTAAATTGCATCCAGAGGCAAACCTTGGACCAGCCACCGGTTAACCAATGCCAGGGCAGCAGCTTTGTCCGCTACCACAGCCGCTTTGGCTAATTCGGCAATGTTCAGATGGCTCAACATGGGCTGCGCGAGAACTCCCTCCAGCTTTTCCTTGTAGATGGCCGGAATCACATAATGCGTCAAGGCACGCAAAAGCGGAACAGACGAAGGCGAACGGTGTGCTGAGGCGGTGTTTTGCGTTGGCTGCAAAGCGAACTCCCTTGTTGTTGGAGGCGCGACCATATCCCAAACACCGCACAATCCACCGAGCATCAGAACTGACAAGACAAAAATTACTGTCATAATTCACCAAACCCCGCCCACAATGCTCCCATTGGGCAACGGCAAAGTGGTTTGCGCAACGGCGATTTTGCTTGCGCTTCAACCATCCCCCACTCCTCTCAACCCCGATATTTCGGCAACTCCCAACGCGGGAAAACTCTCATGCATCTGAACGAACTCAAGGCGCTGCACGTATCTGAAGTACTACTCCAAGCCGAAGCGCTTGAGATCGAAAACACTGGGCGTATGCGCAAACAGGAGTTGATGTTCGCCATCATCAAGAAGCGCGCCCGCACCGGCGAACAAATCATTGCCGATGGTGTGCTGGAGATTCTTCCCGACGGGTTCGGTTTTTTGCGCAGCCCCGACACCAGCTACACCGCCAGCACCGACGACATCTACATCAGCCCTAGTCAGGTGCGCCGCTTCAACCTGCACACCGGGGACATGATTGAAGGCGAAGTGCGCACCCCCAAAGACGGTGAGCGCTACTTTGCACTGAACAAACTGGACAAGGTCAACGGCGGTTCACCCGAAGGCAACAAGCACAAGGTGATGTTTGAAAACCTGACGCCCTTGTTTCCCAAGGAACAAATGCGGCTTGAGCGCGACAGCAAGTCCGAGGAAAACATCACCGGTCGTGTGATTGACATCATTGCGCCGATCGGCAAGGGCCAGCGCGCCTTGCTGGTGGCGCCGCCCAAAAGCGGTAAGACCGTGATGATGCAGCACATTGCCCACGCCATTTCGGCCAATTACCCCGACATCCACATGATGGTCTTACTGGTCGACGAGCGGCCTGAAGAGGTCACCGAGATGCAACGCACCGTCAAGGGCGAGGTGATCGCCTCGACCTTCGACGAGCCTGCTGCGCGCCACGTGCACGTTGCAGAGATGGTGATTGAGCGCGCCAAGCGCCTTGTCGAGCTGAAGAAAGATGTGGTGATTCTGCTGGACTCGATTACCCGCCTGGCACGGGCCTACAACAACGTGGTTCCATCCAGCGGTAAGGTGCTGACCGGCGGCGTCGATGCCAACGCGCTGCAGCGGCCCAAGCGTTTCCTGGGCGCGGCGCGCAATGTCGAAGAAGGCGGATCACTGACCATCATCGCCACCGCGCTGATCGACACCGGCAGCCGCATGGACGAGGTGATTTTTGAAGAGTTCAAAGGCACCGGCAATTCGGAAATCCACCTGGACCGCCGCCTGTATGAAAAGCGGGTTTTCCCGTCCATTCAGCTCAACCGCAGCGGGACGCGCCGAGAAGAACTCCTGTTGCAGCCCGAAATTTTGCAAAAAACCCGCATCCTGCGGCAATTTTTGTACAGCATGGACGAGGTGGAGTCAATGGAAATGGTGCTCAAACAAATGCGCGCGACCAAAACCAACAGCGAGTTTTTTGACATGATGCGGCGCGGTGGTTGAAGCCCTCAGCCAGCCCAGAAACCCAAACACCTATAATCCGGGACTTTTCGCGTCAAGTACAACGGACTTTGGATTGGGCAGGTTCTGCCCGAGGGCCCGATGCGGCTAACGCAAGCGATGGAGCACACAATGAAAGACGGCATTCACCCCAACTACCGCGAGGTCTGTTTCCTCGACCTGTCCAACAACTTCAAGTTCGTGACCCGGTCCTGCGCCAACGCAAAAGAGATGATCAAGATGGACGACGGGCGCGAGTTGCCCCTGTACAAATTAGATACATCCAGCGAATCGCACCCTTTCTACACAGGAACCCAGAAGTCGGTAGACAACATGGGCGGCCGTGTGGAGCGCTTCCGCAATCGGTTTGGGAAAACAGCTGCCAAGTAAACGCAGCGGCAGTGGCTGCAGACCATCCGCACCGGATGTCCAGCCCCTGGCTACCGAAGGCAACCCGGCTCCCCGTGTTGCCTTTTTTTCTTTTTACATGTCTGTTCACCATTCACCATGAGCCCCACCAGCCCTGCTCTTGTTTCGCAGGACGGCGTACGCAGGCTCGCCCGCTCCGTGCTGTTGCTGGTGTGTGCGGTTTATGTTCTGGCCGGCTTTGTTGGACGTGATGCCTGGCGCAATACCGATGTCGTAGCCGTTGCCCATATGGGTGAAATCGCCTACGGCCACAGCAGCTGGCTCCGCCCTGCTTTGGCAGGTTTGCCAACCGAACACCCTGGGCTCTTGCCCTATTGGATAGGCGCCGCGAGTTTGAAGCTGCTGTCCCCAGCAGTGAACCCGGACATGGCCGTGCGCTTACCCTTCATGCTGATGCTGGTGCTGGCGCTGGCTTGTACCTGGTACGGCACCTACTACCTGGCGCGCGCGCGCGCGGCCCAACCGGTGCGGTTTGCTTTCGGGGGCGAGGCCAAACCCAAAGACTACGCCAGGGCGCTCGCAGACGGCGGGCTGCTCGCCTTGATAGCTTGTCTGGGGCTGGCCAAGCTGGGCCATGAATCGACCCCCGCCGTGGCGCAACTCGCATGCGCCTCTGTGCTGTTTCTTGGCTATTGCTTACGCCCCTATAGGCAAGTGCTGGGCACCGTTGCAGCGGGCGTTGGCGTGCTGGGTCTGACTCTTTGCGGAGCGCCTGAGCTGGCCATCATTCTCAGCGTTGGGGGTACCCTTCTGGAATGGCGACAGGCACGCGCGGTCACCGAGGATGATGCCCTACAGCGCGACGGCCTGGGGCTTGTGCTGCTGCTGGCGTACTCCTTGGCGTCGGGCTTGATAGCCCATGCATGGGGACTGTGGCAATCGCCCGGTTATCCGTTTTCTTTCGCGGAGCTTCGATTAGAAGGCTACGCGCAAATGCTGGTCTGGTTCATGTGGCCGGCCTGGCCTATCAGTGCCTTGGCGCTCTGGGGCTGGCGCCGCCATCTGCTGGACTGGAGCAGCAACCGCCATCTGGCCTGGCCTTTGTACTTTGTGGTGACGATCTGCCTGGCGAGCCTGCGCTTTGACAACGCGGACACCACCTTGCTGCTGGCGCTGCCGCCGCTTGCAGCGCTGGCGGCTTTTTCGCTAGTCACCATGAACCGGCAGATGTCCGCGCTGATGGATTGGTTTGCGGTGCTGTTTTTCTCCGTGAGCGGCATCATCATCTGGGTGGTATGGGTCGCAATGCATACGGGCGTTCCCGCTGCGCCAGCGGCTAATGTCGCGCGCCTGTTACCCGAATATGTTCCCCGCGTCGTGTGGTGGGAGTTGGTCCTCGCGCTAGCGGTCAGCGGCGCTTGGGCTGCGCTGGTACGCTGGCGCAGCGGACGACACCGCACCGCCATTTGGAAGACACTGGTGCTACCAGCAGGCGGTGCAACGCTGTGCTGGCTGCTGCTGGCCACGCTGTGGATGCCGCTGCTGAACTTTGCCCAAAGCTACAAGCTGCTCTCCATGCAGGTGCAGCGCAACATTCCCGAAGGCCAATGCGTTCAAACCAAGGGCCTGGACCGCCACGAAATCGCCGCGCTGCGCTGGTACGGCCAACTCAAGCTGGCCAGCCCTTGGCAGATAGAGAACTGCCCTTGGTTATTGGTGCAAGCTGTCGGGGATGACAACAAAACCGGAACTCCGGTGGATCTGACCCAGTGGAAACTGTCCGCCGTTGTCAGCCACTTTGTCGTGTATCGCGATTCAGTCCTGGTCTATCAGCGCCGCTGACTGGGGCATGCTGGCCCGCACCCGGTGCGCCGGTAAAACCATCCGGAACGAAGAGCCTACGCCCGGGGTGCTATCAATCCTCAGCTCCGCGTCATGGCGCTGGAGTACATGCTTGACAATTGCCAACCCCAGTCCCGTACCGCCGGTGTCACGTGATCGGCTCCTATCCACCCGGTAAAAGCGCTCGGTCAGCCGTGGAATATGCTCCGGCGCGATACCGATTCCTTGGTCAGTCACGGTCAGAACGCCTTGCCCGTTGGCATTGACACACCATGTCACACGAATCGATTTATCAGCAGGGGTATACCGAACCGCGTTACCCACTAAATTGAACAGCGCGCTGTGCAACTCTGTCTCGGATCCGGCTATTTCGTCTTCATCATCAAATTCCAAATGAATTTCCTGGGAACGGCCCCACACCAGCGTCGACAAGGCGCGCCCTTCGCCAGCACATTGGCGCATAAGAGATCCGACCCGCACCCATCCAAAGTCTGCGGGAAGCGGGCTACCCTCTAGCTTTGAGAGGGTCAATAAATCATCCACAAGGGATTGCATCCGTGAAGCCTGTTGCGACATGAGGTCCAGGTAGCGGACACGCTCATCGTCGCTCAGTTGCAAGGTTTGCAAAGTCTCCACAAAGCCGCCGAGTACCGTGAGCGGTGTGCGAATTTCATGCGACACATTGGCGACAAAGTCACGTCGCATAGCCTCCGCTTGCTCGATTGCCGTCACGTCACGTGAAAGCAAAAGACTGCGGTTTTGGCCGTATACGTGCATTTGCACCGAAATACGTTGCGCCGAAGAGCGCGCCAGCGATCGCCCAGCGATCGAAACACTGTTCTGAAAATCCCGGTTCGCAAAGTAAGCCGCTATAAGCGGATCCCGGACCAAATTGGTGAAGTGCTGCTCGGCATCACGCCGCGCGTCTAAACCGAAATGTTCAGCGGCAGTTTGGTTGAACCATTCAATCCGATCGTCAGCATCCATCAAAACCACGCCATTGGGCGAGGCTTGCATGGCCGCGAGGAAGTCCTCTAGGCGCTTGTCGCTGTAAGCAAGTCGGTCCTTGTGCTTACGACGTTGTCGGATAACGTGGCTTGCCAGCTCCAACCATTGGGGCGCTAAGCGCCTGGGCAGTGGCGTATCGGCGGTTCGCAGCCATTGCAAAAGATGACCTATCTGCTTGGCGTCAATCGCCTGCATGGCCAGCGTGGCGATCCCGAAAATCCCAACCCATACTGCCGGCCACCAGCTGGTGAAGGGGGAAAAATGCAGAAACAGGCCCGCCCCGACGCAAGCCAACAATACCTGCCAAAGAGATCGGACAAGCAGTCGGCCGAAGATCGCGTTCTCTGACAGAACCTAGGCCCCAGCTTTAGCGCTTGTCGAAGATTCCACCACCGGCTTTGCCGTCAACCGATATCCGGCACCACGCACTGTCTCCACCATGGTTCCAGCAGCGCCTAAAGCCTCGCGTAGGCGCTTTACATGCACATCAACCGTGCGCTCTTCGATGTAAACATGGTCTCCCCAGACTTTGTCCAGCAACTGGCCCCGGCTGTGCACGCGCTCGGCATGCCCTAAAAAATACTGCAAGAGCTTGAACTCGGTAGGTCCGAGTTTCAGGGGTTCGCCGAAATAGCTGACGCGGTGGGTGTCTGAGTCCAGGGTCAAGCCACTCACAGTCAATATTTCTCTTGACAGGTCAGGACCGCGGCGGCGCAACACCGCGCGCACTCTCGCCAGCAACTCCTTGGTGGAGAAGGGTTTGGCCATATAGTCATCCGCGCCGGCGTCCAAGCCGGCAACCCGGTCCATCTCATCCCCTCGCGCGGTGAGCATGATCACCGGAATGTCCTTGGTGCGGGGCTCAGCTCGCCACTTCTTTGCCAAAGACAGTCCGCTTTCGCCGGGCAGCATCCAGTCCAGCAAGATCAAATCCGGAACCGCGGCGTCAATTTCGCGCTGTGCGGAGACACTGTCCATCGCCCAGGTGGGGCGGAATCCGTTGTGCCGCAGGTTGACGGCGATCAACTCGGCAATAGCCGGCTCATCCTCCACCACCAAAACCGCAGGCATGGCTCTCATTGGATAACCGACTCGATGGTCGCTATGGGCGTATGACGCACATCTTCACCCTTTACGACATAAATAATGAACTCAGCAATGTTCTTGGCGTGGTCGCCTATGCGCTCCAGCGCTTTAGCCAGAAACAGCAAGTCCAGGCTGGCGGAAATTTTCCGCGGATCTTCCATCATGTAGGTGATGAGTTTGCGCACAAACCCATCGAATTCTTTGTCGATTAAATCGTCTTCCTTAAGAATGCTCAGCGCTGCCTGAACGTCCAAGCGGGCAAACGCATCCAGTGCTTTGCGCAGCAGACCGGAGGCCAAATCAGCCGCCACGCGCAACTCCAATGACGGGAGCGAACGCGGTGCACCGTCATTGATGATGGAGATCACCATGCGCGCAATTTTGTCCGCTTCGTCGCCGGCACGCTCCAAATTTGCAGTCGTCTTGGAAATGGCAATCAGCAGGCGCAGGTCGCGAGCGGTTGGCTGGCGCCTGGCGATGATGCTGGAGAGGTCGCGGTCAATCTCCACCTCCATCTCGTTGACACGGGTCTCATTGCGCCTGACACCCTGGGCAATTTCGGTATCGAATTGCGAGAGCGCCAGGATCGCGTGCAGGATCTGCGATTCAACCAACCCGCCGAGCTCCATCACATTGGCGGAGACGGCGGTCAACTCGCTGTCAAACTGCGTCGATAAATGTTTGTCGGGCATATTCATTCCTTAAGAAGCGTGCGGTGCCATTCGGGACATTGAGCCGAATTCGTATTCAGCCGAAACGGCCGGTGATGTAGTCTTCGGTTTCCTTGCGCTGCGGCTTGAAAAACATTTGTTCCGTGGCACCAAATTCAATCAAATCCCCTAGGTACATGTACGCGGTGAAATCGCTACAACGGGCGGCCTGTTGCATATTGTGGGTCACAATGACCACGGTGTAATCTTTTTTCAGTTCCACGATCAGTTCTTCCACCTTGCCGGTGGAAATCGGGTCCAGTGCGGAGCACGGTTCATCAAGCAATAACACCTCCGGCTTGATGGCAATGCCCCGGGCGATACAAAGACGCTGCTGCTGTCCACCAGACAGGCTGGAGCCGCTTTGATGCAGCTTGTCCTTGACCTCGGTCCAGAGCGCCGACTTGCGCAGAGCCCATTCCACGCGCTCTTCCATATCGCTTGCGCTCAAATCTTCAAACAATTTCACGCCGAAGGCGACATTGTCAAAAATCGACATCGGAAAAGGCGTGGGCTTTTGGAAAACCATGCCGACCTTGGCGCGCAGCAGCGCCACATCTTCTTTGCTGGTGAGGATGTTCTCTCCGTCGAGCAACACCTCGCCTTCGGCGCGCTGCTCCGGATACAACGCGAACATGCGGTTAAAGACCCGCAGCAGGGTGGACTTGCCGCAGCCGGATGGGCCAATAAAGGCCGTCACCCGTCCCTCCGGTATGGCGAGGTTGATGTTCTTCAAAGCATGGAACTTGCCATAGTAGAAGTTCAAATTTTGAACCGCAATCTTGGTCGCTGTCGTCGGGCTGTTGGTAGGTAACATGGTTCAGCAATGTAAAAAGGTATGGACGAATGGGCGCGGAAGTTGGCGCACTCAGGACTTGTTGCGGGTGAGTACCCGGGCTGCGATGTTCAGAAGCAAGACCGCCAAGGTAATCAAGAAGACTCCAGCCCATGCGAGCTTTTGCCAGTTTTCATACGGGCTCATGGCGAATTTGAAAATAGTGACCGGTAGGCTAGCCATGGGTTGTCCCAGGTTAGATGTCCAGAACTGGTTGCTCAGTGCAGTAAACAAAAGCGGGGCTGTCTCACCCGCAATCCGCGCAACGGCCAACAGAATGCCGGTGATGACTCCGGCACGGGCGGCTTTCAGCGTGATGCTGAGAATCACTTTCCACTTGGGAGCGCCCAGCGCGTAGGCTGCCTCACGCAGACCGGCGGGTACCAGTTGGAGCATATTCTCAGTTGTACGAATCACCACAGGAATCACAATTAGCGCCAGTGCCAAAACGCCCGCAAATGCCGAAAACGTATGGAACGGGTTCACTGCGACCGAGTACACAAACAGGCCGATAACGATAGAGGGTGCCGACAACAAAATATCGTTCACAAAGCGCGTCAAGGTAGCCAGCCATCCGGTGGTATGAAACTCCGCCAAGTAAATACCGGCAAGCACTCCGATGGGCGTACCGATAAAAGTCGCCAGCAAGACCATCAAGGCGGAACCATAGATCGCGTTCAGCAACCCCCCCTCTTCGTTGGGCCCGGGCGTCATCTGGCTCAGAGCCGCCCAGGACAAGCCTTCGATGCCCAGCACCAGGGTCTGCAACAAAATCCAGAAAAGCCAGAACAGGCCAAAAGCCATCGCCGCCAGCGCCAGGGCATTGGCAACTTGGTTCACGAATTTGCGTTGGGCAAATTTTTGCGCCCGCTTGTGCGTGGTAGCCGCAGTAGTCGATGTGCTCATGTTTTAGATCCCTCACCTTTGCGCAACTGCGCGAGCAACAACTTGGACAGCGAAAGGATGACGAAGGTGATGAAGAACAGCACCAACCCCAGGTACATCAAGGCGGCTTGGTGCAGACCTTGGCCCGCTTCGGCGAACTCATTAGCCAATGCCGAGGTAATGCTGTTGGCGGCCTGGAACAGGCTGAGCGAATCGAGCTGGTTGAAGTTGCCAATGACAAAGGTCACCGCCATGGTCTCCCCGATGGCCCGGCCCAAGCCCAACATAATGCCGCCGACCACCCCCGCTTTGGTGTAGGGCAACACCACCTTGGAGACGACCTCCCAGGTGGTTGAACCCAGCCCATAAGCCGACTCTTTAAGTAGCGGAGGCGTTACTTCGAACACGTCGCGCATAACTGCTGAAATAAACGGGATGATCATGATGGCCAAAATGATGCCAGCAGATAAGATCCCGATACCGACGGGCGGGCCTTGTACTAAGGATCCCAGAACCGGCACGCCGTTCAGCAAGGCTTGCAGGGGCTCCTGGACATAAGTCGCCAGCACCGGCCCAAAAACGAGTAACCCCCACATGCCGTAAACGATAGAGGGAATCGCCGCCAATAGCTCGATCGCTGTACCTAAGGGCCTGCGCAACCACGCTGGCGACAACTCCGTGAGGAATATCGCAATGCCAAAACTCACTGGCACCGCGATCAGTAAAGCGATCAGCGAAGTGGCAATCGTTCCGTAAATCATCACCAAGCCGCCGAATTCTTCCTGGACCGGATCCCAGGCGGTGTTGGCCAAAAAGCCCAGACCGTACTTGCTGATCGCAGGCCATGCGCTGATCGTCAGCGACACAAGAATGGCAGCGAGCAAAACCAGGGTCAGGATCGCACAACCGCGGGCCAGTTGACCAAATAGTGCGTCTGCGAGTGGCCCGCTGCGCGGAGTCTTCAGATGGTTGATTTTTGACATGACAGAACAGACAATGAGCCGGCGCCATTAGCGCAACCCATCCTTCCCAGGCCAAGACCCGGGAAGGACTCCCTTATTGAAGCTAAATCACTTCGTCCACACTGGCTTTCCAGCGCCGTCCTTCACCTCGCCCCACAACTTTTCAATGGCTGTAACTACGGTCTTAGGCATCGGCACATATTCCAGATCCGAAGCGGATTTGTCGCCGTTCTGGTAAGCCCAATGGAAGAACTTCAGCGCCTCCAGACCCTTGGCCGGGTTATCTTGTTTGGCGTGCATCAGGATAAAGGTCGCGCCAGAGATGGGCCAGCTGTCTTTGCCGGGCATGTTGGTGATGATCTGGTTGAAGGACTTACTCCAGTCCGCCCCGGCCGCAGCAGCTTTGAACGCGGTGTCATCAGGCGCTACAAAATTGCCGTCGGCGTTTTGCAACGTGACATACGACAGCTTGTTTTGCTTGACGTAGGTATATTCCACATAACCGATCGAATTGGGCAGGCGAGCCACAAAAGCAGACACGCCTTCGTTACCCTTGCCGCCTGCGCCCACGGGCCAATTCACAGCGCTGTTCTCGCCAACTTTGGCTTTCCATTCAGCATTCACTTTGCTCAGGTAGCTGGTGAACAGGAATGTGGTTCCCGAGCCGTCCGCGCGGCGCACCGGTGCTATAGCTGCATCAGGCAGGTTCACCGACGCGTTGAGCGCCTTGATGGCAGGATCATTCCAGCGGGTGATTTTGCCCAGGTAGATGTCACCCAAAACCTGGCCGTTCAACTTGAGTTGACCGGGCTCGATGCCCTTGACGTTGATGATGGGTACGACACCCAGAATCACCGTGGGGAATTGGATCTGACCCTTGGCCTTCAACGCTTCGTCGGTTTGGGGCGCATCCGATGCACCAAAGTCGACTGTCTTGGAGTCGATCTGCTTGATACCACCGCCCGAGCCGATGGACTGATAGTTGACCTTCACGCCAGTCGATTTGTTGTAGTCACCAGCCCATTTGGAATACAGGGGCGCAGGCGCGCTGGCGCCAGCTCCGGTAATTTCCTGCGCCTGCAAGGCAGACGATGCGAATGCACCGGCAATCAGCGTCAGTGCAAAGGTGTATCGGGGGAAGAGTTTCATTTAGGCCTCATGTGAGTGGGAAAGAAGTTTGGACTTTAGGGTTTGCACATGTCTTATTTATGACAAAAATATGGCTTTTCCCACGTTTTTTTACATGAAATCAAGGCTTTATGAAAAAAACTGTCACTCAAATGTCATCGAATATTCTTAGGATTGGCTTTTAACCCAGGAGATAGTTCCCATGAAAAACCCCCACATTTTTTCTCTTACCCGCCGTTCAATGGGGGCTGTTTTGCTGTCCGGTATGGCATGCAACTTGGCCCTTGCGGCGGGACCTGTCACAGTCTCGCAAACCATCGCAGGCCAGGCGTCACTGAGCACCTTGAACAGCTTGATCGTCGCAGCCGATTTGCAAGGCGCATTGGATTCGGCCGGTCCATTCACCGTCTTCGCACCCAGCAACGATGCTCTCAAAGCCCTGCCCGCAGCCGTATTGAATGATGTGTCTAGCGACCCGGCCAAACTCAAGAATTTGCTAACCTTCCACGTCGTACCCGCTGCCGCGCTAGCCAAGGATGTTAAAAATAGCAATGTCAAGGCGCTCAACGGCGACACACTGGCTTTGTCCAAGGCAGGCGAATTTGTCACCGTTGAAAACGCCATGGTCACGACCGCCGACATTGTCGCCAGCAACGGTGTCGTGCACATCATTGACACGGTTCTGATCCCACCTGCCAAGAAATAAGTCCGTGATCCCGCTGTGCGGGATCTTCCTGGGCTTGATTCCTATGCCTGTGACCCATGTCCGGCGGCGCCGGGCGCGCGTCGCCTGCTGTTATTCTGAAGCTCGTCTTTTGGACTTTTCGTTTCCCATGCCTTCAGAACTACGTCTTGCCGCAGTGGACCTCGGCTCCAACAGCTTCCGCCTTGAAATCGGCATTGTGGAACACCAGGAATTTATCCGCACCGAATACATCAAAGAAGCGGTGCGTCAGGGCGGCGGACTCGACGCTAACCGTGACTTGACGCCGGAGGCCATGCAGTCAGGCTGGAATTGTCTGGCGCGTTTCGGTGAACGCTTGGCTGGATTCAAGCGCGGCCAAGTCCGCGCGGTCGCCACGCAAACTTTGCGCGAAGCACGTAATCGCGATACGTTCCTGGCACGGGCCACCAAGGTTTTGGGTTTCCCCATTGACGTAGTATCGGGCAGAGAAGAAGCCCGGCTGATTTACCAAGGGGTGGCCAACAAGCTGCCGGCCTCTGACGAGAAGCGTCTGGTAATTGATATCGGCGGGCGCTCCACGGAGTTGGCGCTGGGCCATGGCCTGCAGCCCCGCAAGATGGAGTCGTACCGCGTGGGCAGCCTGGTTTGGTCGCAGCGCTACTTCCCCGAGGGCCAGCTAAGCCATAAGCATTTCCAGAAAGCACAGGTTGCGGCCGCTGCCGTGCTGGAAGGCGCAACCAATGCATACCAGGCCGCCAACTGGGAGCGCGCCTATGGGTCGGCCGGTACCACCAGTGCCATCGGCGACATCCTGGTCCAGGCCGGTTGGCCCGCCGACAAGATAGACCGCGAAGGGCTGGACTGGTTACTCGACACCTTGGTGGGTGCGCAGGAAGTTGAGCGCATCAAATTACCCGGCCTTCGCGAAGACCGGCGACCGATTCTGGCGGGCGGGCTGAGCGTACTGCGCGCCCTTTTTGATCTGTTACACATTGATACCCTGGAGATTGCCCAAGGCGGACTGCGCCACGGGCTGATCTGCGACATGCTGGGTGAGCGCGATGCCACCAGCGATTTGCGCGACACCACCGTGGAGCGTCTGGCCATCAAATTCCAGGTTGACGCTGCCCATGCACGCCGGGTTGGCGAAGTTGCGACAGCCCTTTACCGGCAGATTTATCCTGTACCCCAAAACGGGCAGCGCGCCCAATGGGACCGCGCGCTGCGCAAGTTGGGCTGGGCATCCCAGCTGCACGAGATTGGCAGCCACATTTCGCACAGCGATCACCACAAGCACGGGGCCTACATTCTGAGCAACGCCGACGCATTGGGCTTCGCGGTTGCAGAAATGCACCGCCTGGGCGTCTTGGTGCTTGGACACCGTGGCAAGCTGCGCAAGATTGAGGACGAGCTGGGTGAGGAAGTCTTGCGCATGCAGCTGACCGCTCTGCGCTTGGCCGTGATCCTGTGCCATGCGCGGCGCGATCCGGAAATCCAGAACATCGTGCTGCGCCGCGATAGCCAGGGCATGCTGAGCCTGCGCTACCCTTCGGAGTGGGCGCTGAAGTACCCGCAATCTGCGTATTTGCTGCAAGAAGAAGTCGTCGCTTGGCAAAAAACGGCGTGGCCGCTGGAGTGCCAGGAAGACTAGTCAGCGCCTTTCCCATTCATTTTTACCCCTCCCCTTAGATTATGAAAATCACTGTTATCGGAACCGGTTACGTTGGTTTGGTTACGGGCACCTGTTTGGCCGAGGTTGGCAACGATGTGCTGTGCCTGGACATGGACGCAGACAAAATTGCTGGCTTGCGCGAGGGGCGCCTGCCGATTTATGAACCCGGTTTGGACGAGATGGTGGCGCGCAACGTGAAGGCGGGTCGGCTGCACTTCACCACAGACCTGGAGGCCGCTGCGCATTTCGGAACCATTCAATTCATCGCCGTGGGCACGCCCCCGGGGGAGGACGGCAGCGCAGACACGCAATACGTGGCAGCCGCAGCCCGCAACATCGGGCGTTACATGACTGACTACAAAGTCGTTGTCGATAAAAGCACGGTTCCGGTCGGCACGGCCGACATGGTGCGCGGCGTCATTGAAGAAGAGTTGGTCAAGCGGACAGTCAGCACGCCATTCAGCGTCGTGTCCAACCCCGAGTTCCTGAAAGAAGGCGCGGCTATTGAGGACTTCATGCGCCCGGGTCGCATCGTGATCGGCTGCGACAACCGACAGGCCGAGCTGAATATGCGTGCTTTGTACGCACCCTTCCAGCGCCACCACGACCGTTTATTCGTGATGGATATCCGCAGCGCAGAACTCACCAAATACGCGGCCAACGCCATGCTGGCAACCCGCATCAGCTTCATGAACGAACTGGCCAATTTGGCCGAGTTGGTGGGTGCAGATATCGAGCAGGTTCGCAAAGGGATTGGAAGCGATCCGCGTATCGGCTACGACTTCTTGTATGCCGGCGCGGGGTATGGCGGCTCCTGCTTTCCCAAGGATGTCAAAGCCCTGATCAAAACCGCGTCGGACAAGGCCGGTATGCAGCTCAAAGTGCTCCACGCCGTAGAAGAGGCGAACGCGCAGCAAAAGCATGTGCTGGGTAACAAAGTCAAGAAGCGCTTTGGCAACGATTTGCGGGGCAAACATTTCGCGCTGTGGGGGCTGGCATTCAAGGCCAATACCGACGACATGCGCCAAGCTAGCAGCCTGACCCTGATCGCCGACTTGCTGGCCTGCGGTGCCACCATCGCAGCCTATGACCCGGTCGCCATGGAGACAGCACGCGCGGAGATCGGCGAACAGCCCGGGCTGCGGATGGTGGAATCACAAAAATTGGCCTTGCACGATGCGGACGCGCTGATCATCATCACCGAATGGAAAGAGTTTCGCAGCCCGGACTTTGAGCACATCAAGGCCAGCCTGAAGACCCCGGTGATCTTTGACGGTCGCAATCTCTACGACCCGCAATGGGTTCGCTCACAAGGTTTTGAATACTTGGCCATCGGTCGCTAAATTCACCAAAACGTCATCGTTTTTGTCACGAAACCGCCATGCATTCTGGCTAAAGTGGCCTTAGAAGGAGAAACCGAATGTCTGAATTTTTCAAGCAACTTGCCATTCAGCGCTGGGATGACCACCGCTACTACCATCACAGCCGCATCAACCAGACCTTGCATCTGATCAGCGCCACCAGTTTTGTGGTGGCTTATGCGATGCTGTTCCAGGACCCTGCCATTGCAGCTTTGATCGCTTGGCTGATTTCGATGACCAGCCGCCAGTCCGGCCATTTTTTCTTCGAGCCAAAAGGCTACGACCAGGTCAACTCGGCGACCCACGAGTTCAAAGAAGACATCAAGGTTGGCTACAACCTGCGCCGCAAGGTGGTGCTGATGGTGATCTGGGCCGCTGCTCCCTTGCTGCTGCTGGTAGACCCCGCTTTGCAGGGCTGGCTGGTACCGCATACCGACTTGGAATCCTTTGCCCGTAACACCGGTACCTTGTGGCTGGCTGTCGGCGTGGGCGGATTGTTGTTCCGTACTGTCCATCTGTTTTTTATCAAAGACGTGATGAGCGGTCTGGTGTGGATGACGAAAATTTTGACCGATCCCTTCCATGACATCAAGCTGTACTACAAGGCCCCCTTGGCCCTGATGCGCGGCGAGTTGATAGAGCCACGTGACCTGGCACAAATGGAGGAAGAGCACGGCATGCGCCACGCCTAAGGCGGGCTGATTTGACGCTCTTTACTAACAGAAAAGGGGCCGCTTGCGGCCCCTTTTCTATGCCAGAAGGCTGGCTGTCAGCTGAATTTGGCAGCCAGCAGCTCCCGCAACACCCGGCGCTTGATACGTTTGTTAGTCATGGCGGAATCTTTCCAGAACCAACCGTCTGCCTGCATACTCGCCCAGGCACGCACAAACCGCACGCAAACCTCCTCGAAGTCTGCATCGCTGTAGTTCAGGCTGAAGATGATGCGCCCGGTACCGACCCAGCTCAGCGCGATGCCCTCCAAGCGCAGGTAGTGCTGGAACAACCAGTTGTAGCAACCCGGCTGGGTATACAGAACCGTCCACACCGAGGACATGGCGGCCACCCGTATCGGGGCCCCCGCCTGCGCCAATCGGCTGTTCATCAAGGCTTCCCGCTGCGGCCACACGGTATCCAAGGCGGCATACATCTGCTGCCTTTCAGGGGTTTCAATTTCCCGCAGAAACACATTCATGGCGCCCATCACATAAGGGTGCGAGTTGAAGGTGCCGCGGGCAAAGCAAATATCCGCTGGCGAGTCGTCGCGGAAGCGCTGCATCCATGCCCGCTTGCCGCACAACACGCCAATCGGCAATCCGCCGCCCAGGGTTTTTCCATAAGTCACCAAATCGGCCTGTACGCCGAAGTATTCCTGCGCGCCGCCTGGAGCCAGCCGGAAACCCAAAAACACTTCGTCAAAGATCAGCGCAATGCAGCGCGCCGTGCAAATCTCGCGCAGCTCGCGCAACCAGGCGGTATAGGCAGCACGGTCAAAGTGCGCCTTGCGCCCGCTGTCGAGCAGGCCCGAATCACTCGGCGCTGCCACGTTGGGGTGCAAAGCTTGCAGCGGGTTGATCAGCACGCAGGCAATGTCGGTGCGGCTGCGCAGCACACGCAAAGTGCCTTGGCCCATTTCAGACAAGGTGAAGGTATCGCGCGCAGCCATGGGGTTGCCGATGCCCGGCTGCACATCGCCCCACCACCCATGGTACGAGCCACAAAAGCGCACCACTTTGTCGCGTCCGCTGTGGTAGCGCGACAGCCGTACCGCCTGCATCACGGCCTCGGTGCCCGACATATGAAAGGAGACCTCCTCCGTGCCGGATATGCGCTTCAAGCGCGCCAGGTTGTCCGCCATGATCGGGTGGTAAGCACCCAACACGGGGCCGAGATCACGCACCAGCGCCGCGCCCTCCTCGATGCTGCGCTTGTAAAAGTCGTTACCCAACAAGTTCACGCCGTAAGAACCGGTGAGATCAAAAAAGCGGTTGCCATCCAGATCGGTCACCGTGACGCCCTCGGTCGAGGCCACGAAGGATCCGATCTTCAAACCCTTGCCCACCAGTTTTTTGAACTGGAAGGGTACGCGGTACGCGCTGATGAACTGCAGGTCCGACAGGGCGCTCACCACATCGTTCGTAGCGTGCAAGGTTTTGGCGTAGCGGGTTTGGAACTCCTGCACCAAGCGGGCGAAGGCTGCTCTGCGGCGCGCCACCACATCCGGCGGCGCACCGTCGACACCATAGGCTTGCTCTTCATCGTAGGTATAGCTGGGCAACAGGGCCGCCACGCGGCGGGCGGTGCGGGGATGGCCAGCCAAGCCCGGGTGCTTGGCCAAGGACAACTCCACGCGCGCCCGGGCTTTATTGAGCGTCCACAGCGCTGCGCCCGCGCCCACACCGTACAGCGCCAGCGCGCTCAAAGTCAGGTTTTCATTCATATCTGTTTTCCATTTCTCTCTGTCATTTCTAAAACTTGCACGCCATGAAGATCCGCCAAACTATCAAAAATCTACTGAACCAGGAAGACTTGAACTTCCTGCTCACCAACCGCCTGCCGCGCAAATGGCTGACCGAATTCATGGGCCGCTTCAGCAAAATCGAACAACCTTGGGTGCGCGACGCGTCCATCGCCATCTGGAAATACTTCTCGGACCTGGACCTCAGCGAAGCGAAGAAGAGCCACTTCACCAGCATGCACGACTGCTTTACCCGCGAGCTCAAAGACGGCGCACGGCCCATCGACATGGACGCAGGGGTGATGAGCAGCCCGGTAGACGCTTTTGTCGGCGCGCACGGGCGCATTGAGGCGGGCCAACTGTTTCAAGCCAAAGGTTTTCCGTACACGCTGGAGGACCTGATCGGCACGGGTGAAGATGCCAGCGCTTGGCGAGACGGCTACTTTGTGACGCTGCGCCTGAGCTCCAGCATGTACCACCGCTTCCATGCGCCGCATGACTGCACGGTGGAGCGGGTGCGTTATTTTTCGGGTGATACGTGGAACGTGAACCCGATTGCGCTCAAGCGGGTGGAAAAGCTGTTTTGCAAGAACGAACGCGCGTTTTTGCGCACCCGCCTGAACAGCGGCCCGTTTATAGGTCAAACGATTGCGCTGGTGCCGGTGGCGGCGATTCTGGTCGCCAGTATCCGGTTGCATTTTCTGGACGTGCTCTTCCACCTGCGCTACAAGGGGGCGAATCCGATTGACTGCGCGGCTCAATTCGTCAAAGGCCAGGAAATGGGCTGGTTTCAACATGGTTCCACCATCGTGGTCTTGGCACCGCCCGGCTTTCGCCTGGCCTCAAACCTGGACACCGGCAGCCAGGTGCGGATGGGGCAAGCGCTTATGCATGGGGCTGGCTAAGTCCGACAAAGGGTTGCGCGGATGCGGTGAAGCTGTGTCCGTTGGTCGCCAGCGCCTGCTGCAACACCGCGACAAAACTGTCATACACCCGATCCCAGGCCAGATGCGCCGCGCTGCTTGCGGCCGCGCCACGGATTTGCGCCATCGCAGCGGGGTCCAGTGCCATGGTGCGCACCGCTTGCAAAAAGTCCGCGTCCTGATCGCCGCGCACCAACACGCCGTTGACACCGTCGTGGATCAGCTCCAGCGCCGCCCCGTACGCAAACGCGACCACGGCCAGGCCGCTGGCCAAGGCCTCGGGCACCACATTGCCGTAGGTTTCGGTCAGGCTGGCGAACAAAAATACGTCAGCCGACGCGTAGTGCACGCCCAAATCTTCGCCCCGGCGCATCCCGGCAAACACCGCCTCAGGGCATGCATCTTGAATCGCTTGGCGCGCCGGGCCGTCGCCAACGAAGACCAGCTTTGCGCGGGGATGCGTCTGCTGCAGGGCACGGAAACCCGCCAACACCAAGCCCACGTTTTTCTCTTTGGCGATACGCCCCACATGGAGCACTGCGATGTCATCGGGCCCTAGCCCCCATGCCATACGCAAGCTGTCAGAGCGCAGCGCCGGATTGAACTGCTGCAGGTCTACCCCGCGCGAGACCACCCGTAGATTTTGGTAGCCCCGGCGCTGCAAACTGTCAGCCAGCGCAGCCGTTGGAACCATGGTGGCCATGGTGCGGTTGTGCAGTTTGCGCAAATAACCTTCAATCGGGCGCTTCAGCAGGCCCAAGCCGTAATGGCTGGAGTAGCTATGGAAATTGGTATGGAAAGAACTGGTGACCGCGATGTGCATTTTGCGGGCGGCGGCCACAGCCGACCATCCCAAGGGGCCTTCGGTCACCACATGGACAACGTCCGGCCGCTTTTCGGTCCACAGGCGCACCAAGCGGTTCTTTGCCGGTAAGCCAAAGCGCAATTCACCGTAATTGGGCAGCGCCGCACCCCGCGCCAAGACCTCTTCCATGTCGTCCCGCACCAAACCGCTTTCACGCGCCTGCCGGGGTCGCACCACTTGCACTAAGTGGCCGCGTGCAATCAGGCCTTGCACGATGCGCCCCAGCGTCATCGCCACCCCGTTGACTTCCGGGGGAAAGGTTTCGGTCACGACGGCGATGCGAAGGCTGGGCGAGCGGCCCTCGAATGATTCAATCAGGATGTCGTCGTCCATGGTCAGCCGAGCGTATAAAAATACGGTGACGACTTGGCGACTTTTTGGTGAATATTCAATGACTTTGCAGATGGCCGCAGCCACTGCGCACATCAAGCCCCGGGTGGCGCGTGGTGGAGGTAGCGGCGTTTGGCAAACCAGACCAGCGCCATCGCCGCGCTCAGGCTCGCGCCAAAACCTACCACCAGCGCCGTCACGCTGATACCCGCCGCCGTGCCCGCCGCGTACAAGAGCAGCATCAACAGCATCCCTGCGTTTTCATTGCAACCCTGTACCGCCACCGACCGCCCTGCCGTCAACAAAGTGCAGCCCCGCAACTGCAGCAAGGCATTCATAGGCACCACGAAGAATCCGGCCAGTGCGCCCACACACACAAGCAGCAGTGCGGCGGCAGGAACGGTTTGCACCCACAGCATCAGCGGTATGGACAAGCCCAGCGCCACCCCCATGGGCAACAAGCGCGCCGCATGCCGCATGGCGATCCAACGGCTGGCCAGCGCCGCGCCGGCCACGATGCCGACCGCGCTCATCCCTTGCAAATACGAAGCCTGGCTCAAAGGCAGCGCCAGCGCCTCAGTGGCCCAGCGCAAAACCACCAGCTGCAGGGTGGCACCGGCACCCCAGAGCAAAGTGGTGACTGCCATCGACAGGCCTCCCAAGGCATCGCCCCAGAGGATGCGGTTTTCTTGCATAAACGTTTGCCAGAGAGAAGCCACTTGCCAGGGCCTGGGTGCGTAGCGGGCCTGGCTGTCAGCCAAACCAAGGCTCAATAACGTGGCTGCGGCGTGCAGACCCAGCACGACCAACACGCCGGCTGTCAAATGCGAAGGTTCACCGGCAGAACCTGGCATCCAACCCCAGTTGGCCAAATCAGGCATGGCCGCGCTGACCAGAAAACCACCCAGTACCACGCCGAAGACCACCGCGCTCACCGTCACCGCCTCAAAGTAGCCGTTGGCACGCACCAGCGCCGAACCGGGCACCAGTTCGGTAACCAGCCCGTATTTAGCAGGCGCATAAAAAGCCGCACCCACGCCGGCCAGCCCAATCGTCAAAACCGGATCCAGCCCGACGAGCATTAGCCCGATTGCGCAGCACTTGAACGCGTTGGAAGCCAACATCACCCGACCTTTTGGAAAGGCATCGGCAACTGGTCCAACGAAAGGCGCCAGCGCGACATAGAAGAAGGTAGCGCTGACTTTGAGGATGGGTATCAGCCAAGCAGCCCCGTCCAGCTCAATGACGCGGGCGATGGCAACGATCAGAAAAGCGTTGTCGGCCAGCGTCGACAACAGCTGCACCACCAGTACACGGTAAAACGCTGCGCCCAAGGGCGGGCGGCGATCGGACGGATCATGCATGCCCGCGCTTCTACCAGCGGTGCGTGAAATGCATATGTCAGACAGGCACTGGCGCAAACCCGTTACAGCATGTCGGGCGACTGCACACTCACCAAGGCCGTGTGCGGGCCGAACTCGCGCTCGCGCAAGCGCAGCCACCAAACCGCACCTTTTTTCACAGCCAGTTCTTCGGTGCCTGTGCCCAGCAAGCGCGCCAGCGTCAAACCCAAGGTTGGCTGGTGGCCCACAACCAGATGGCAACCTTTGCCATGGGGCCACTGCACCTGGTTCAGCAAGGCGTCTACATCGGCGTCGGGCGCCACCGTGGGCACGATTTTGAACTTGCGCTGCAGCGGCACAACGGTTTGCTGGGTGCGCAGAGCCGGGCTGACCCAGACGCGCGCGCCTTCGGGCAAATGCCGGTCCAGCCAGGCGGCTATGCGCGCAGCTTGGCGTTCGCCCCGGGGTGTCAGGCCGCGCCGCAAGTCGTCGAGATCTCCTTCGCGCTCCACTGCCTCCGCATGCCGCCATAAAACCAAGTCCATGGCTGCTCCGCTGATCACGACAAAGCGCCGTAGCGCATCATCAAAGCATGCTGGGCGCTGTGACCGCCCGCTGTTTGACCAACCGGCAGATAGCTGCCGTCGGGTTGCATGTCCCAGGCATCCACCCCATCATGTAAATAGGCCAGCAGGCATTCATCGATCAGGCGTTGGCGCAGTGCGGGGTTGGTCACCGGCCAGCAAATTTCCACGCGCCGGACCATGTTGCGGTTCATCCAGTCGGCGCTGGACAGGTACAGCTCCTCGACCT
>Ga0214921_10001961_pt1 | contig 34446 bp, 28 predicted proteins | sample LL1505_MetaG_FD_177992 | JGI IMG/M metagenome (GOLD analysis project Ga0214921, IMG submission 177992) | Freshwater microbial communities from Lake Lanier, Atlanta, Georgia, United States - LL-1505 | ecosystem: Environmental > Aquatic > Freshwater > Lake | place: USA: Georgia | collected... | reverse complement strand
CTAAGAAAAAAAAATTATAAAATTATTTTATCGTTACATAGTGGGTTGCTAAACTTTACATTTAAGAGTTATATTGCAGCATTCTTATTCTCTTTTTTATCTAATAAGGTTGATAAATTAATTTTTGGATCTAAATCATGTAAAAATTGGTGGTTTAATAAATTTCCTTGGTTTGCTAATAAAAATTATAAAATTATTTATAATGGAATTGATATTCCAAAAAAAAAAATAATATTAAAGAATAAAAAAAAATTAAATGTCAGTTTTGTAGGAAGACTAGAAAAAGAAAATAATGTTGACTTATTCTTGCAGTTAGCAAAAGAGTCCTATACAAATAATAACTTTTTTAATTTTCATTTATTCGGTGACGGATCTTTACTTAAAAAATTAAAAAAAAAATATTCTTCTTATGCAAAGTTTCATAATTGGAAAAAAGTATCTGATATTTATAAAATTACAGATTTACTTGTCATTACTAGTAAAATTAACAATTTTCCATATGTAGCTTTAGAGGCAAAATCATATGGCGTACCAGTGTTAAGTTGCAGCAAAGGTGATATAAATAAAATTATTAATAATGGTAAAGATGGTTATTTAATTTCAAATAGCAATTCTACAGAGTTATTAAAATATTTAAATATAATAAAAAAACGCTATAGTTCATTAGTTAAATATTCTCTTAAATCTAGATATAAATTTAATTTAGAGAGCTCATGTAAAAAATTTTGGCAGTCTATAATTTGACTATGAAAACAGTAATTTTAGGAAGTGGTTATTTATCTTTCAATTTAAAAAAAAGGTTTTTTAACTCTGAAATTATAACTGAAAATAATTTCTTTAGGATAAAAAATATTAATAAAAATAATAAGAAATTCAATTTAATAGTAAATTCATTTTATAAAAGTTCAGAACTTAGCAAAATCGATAATTATGAATTATTTTTTCAAAAGAGTCTAATTTTTGTAAGTAAATTTTTAGATCATGTAAATCCTAAATTAATTAATAGAGTTATTTACACAAGTAGTGCGGCAGTTTATAATTTTGTCAATGATTACTCTGTAAATAGAGATACTTTTAATAACAAATTATATTCTTCAACAAAAATTGCTGCAGAATCTTTACTTAATAATTTCTCCACAAAAAATGAGATTTCTTTTTCCATATTTAGAATTTTTAATATGTATGGCCCAGGGGAAAATTTTTCTATTATTTCAAAATTAATTAAAGCTTATAAAGATAAAAAAATATTAAAAATTGCAAATGCGGGACAGTCCATAAGAGACTTTATACATATTAATGACGTTCTTAAAATTTATCAGATATTACTTAAACAAAAAAAAGATAATATTTTTGACATAGGAACAGGTGTCGGGATTAAAATTTTAGACATTATTAATTCTATAAAAAAAATTAAAACAATAAAGATAGTTAAAAAAGTAAATGAAATTGATAGTTCCATCGCAAATATTGATAATCTTAAAAAAATTACACCAGAATTTAAATTTTATAACTTAGTATCCTATTTACATAAGCAATTAAAAAGTGACTTTAAAGATAAGATTACTCAACAAAATTATATAACTAAGAATATAATTTCCAAAAATATTCCTGGTTCAATTATTTATGGATGTGGCTATGGCGGAATTAATCTTGCAAAATCTATTTTAAGAATCGACCCTTCAAATATTTATTGTTTTGTAGATGATAATCCGTCTAAAATTGGCACTAGTAAATTTGGCAAGAAGGTAATTTCTTATGATAATTTAGTCGAGTTATCTAAAAAAAACATTATTTCGAACATAATTATAGCCATACCTTCTCTAAACGATGTTGAATTAAAGTTATTTTATAAAAAGATTTTTCCTTTAGCGAATAGCATTTCAATTCTTCCTAGCAAAGAAGAGTTAAAAAATAAGCAAATTACTTTTGAAAATATTACTGAACTAGATGTTAGTAATATTTTAAATAGAAAAACTTTTGTATTAAATAGAAATATTTTAAAAAAATTTTATAATAAGACTATTTTAGTGACTGGTGGCGGCGGATCAATAGGTTCAGAACTTTGCAAACAAATATTACAAGGTAAACCAAGTAAGCTTGTTATATTGGAGCATTCAGAATTTTCATTATATAAAATTGTTCAAAATTTAAATGAAAAAAAATCATCTGTTGTGCCAATTTTAGGAGATGTAAATGATGCTTGCCTATTAAAAAAATTAGTTGCTAAATATAGATTTAATTATGTTTATCATGCAGCAGCTTATAAGCACGTTAATTTATTAGAAAATAATATTATTAGTGGCATTAAAAATAATATTTTTGGTACAGTTACTTTGTTTAACAGTTTAAAAAATGTTAAAACTAATTTATCAATTATTTCGACTGATAAAGCTGTTCAACCAAAAAGTATCCTAGGATATTCAAAAAGATTTTCAGAAATTTATTGTCAGACTTATTTAAAAAATAATAATTATAAAAAAATGAAACTTTCAGTTATAAGATTCGGAAATGTATTTGGAAGCGATGGTTCAGTAATACAACTATTTATTAATCAATTAAAAAATAATCAATCTATTACAATAACTGATAAACGTGCAGAAAGATATTTTATGTCAATCAAAGAGGCTTGTAATTTAGTTTTGCAATCAAGCTATCTAAAAAATTATAAAAATAGTATTTTTGTTTTAGATATGGGTAAACCAATAAAAGTTATTGAAATTTTAAGAAAAATAGCAAATTTTTTTGATTACGATTACAATAAAATAAATATTGTAGAAAAGGGTCTATATAAAGGTGAAAAATTAAAAGAAAAATTAAGTTATAAAAATTTAATAAGAACAAACAATAAAAAAATTCTGATTGCTAAAGACCCTGTCTACGAAATAAATGAAGTTAACAAATTTTTAAATAATCTTCTTGAATTAGTTGAAAAACATGAAACAGAAAAAAGTATTAAAATTTTGAAAAACTTTCTTAAATTTACCTAATTTTTATGCTTTATGGTTTTCAGAATTATGTAGATAAAAATTTATACTCAGTTCTAATTTCTCTAATTTTATATCTTGGTTGTTTTTTTATAGGTTATTTTATTCTTAGATTAAGAATATTTAATTTAATAAAAAAAAATGATTACTTTTATTTACACTCCCCGCTAATTTTTTTAAATTTTTTACTTTTGCTTTTGTACCCATTAGCAAACATTGAATTATTAAGTTTCTCAGTTTTTAAATTAATATCAACTTTTATATTGATATGTGGAATTATTTCGCTACCTTATTTTTTTTTTAAATTTAACATTAAATTAATAAAAAATATTAAAGTTTTTATATTATTAATTGTTTTATATTTATTAATTACTTTAGCACCAATTACGCACGCAGACTCTTTAGCATATCATTTGAATGTTGCTGTGCACCTATTAAACTATGGAACTTTTATTACAAATGTGATGCCGATAGAGTCCCAATTAGCTGGAGCAGGTGAAATACTTATCGCTCTAGGATTAAGTCAAGGTGCCCTACAATTTGGAAACTTAATTCAAGTTTCTAGCATTTTGTCGATAATATCAATTTTTTTTAACGTTGACCAAAAATTCTTTAACAAACAAAATAAATATTTGTTATTGTCTATCTTAACTGCACCTTTATTCATTCTTTTGATTAGTTCACCAAAACCCCAAATATTACCAATTACAAATGTTCTTTGGATTTTTTCAATTATTTTTATGTTTTTTAAAAATTTAAATAAAGAAAAATTAGTTTTTTTTTATACTTTTATATGTTTGGTATTAACAGTAAATTTTATAACTAAATTTTCATTTATTTTGAGTTCACTTTTTTTACTTTCGTATTCAGGTTATTATTTATTAAAAAAACGTCTATATCTAAAAATTTTTTTAATACCTTTATTAATATTTATTATTTTTATTATTCCCTCTTTTTTATTTAAATTTAAATATTATAACACTAATCTATTAGAATTTTTTTTAGCACCAATTCCTATAAATATATTTGGTTATCAAAATATTATTGACTCAATTAAAGGACCGGTTATTTTTCCCTTTTGGATATTATATCCCTCTAATTTTACAGATTTATCGACTATTATTGGACCTGCTTTTTTAACGTTTTTTTTAATAAGGTTTTCAGATTTAAAAAAAAAAATTTCTATTTTTTTTATAATTTTAATTTATATATTTGTTACAGTCTTTTTTGGAAGTTCTATTTCTAGGTTTATTTTTGACGCTTTTTTAGTAACGCAATACATTTTAATTTTTAGCAAATTTCGTAATAAAAGCTCATTTAATTATTTTAAATTATTAATTTTTATACAGACTATCTTTGCAATTTTCATCGTTACTTATTTTATCATTAGATTATTACCTGGCTCAGTAAATAATATTTATTATAGTAATATCATGTCAAAAAATGCAAATGGTTTTGAATTAATAAGTTGGTCAAATAAATATTTAACAAAAGATGATAAAATTATTTCAACACACAGGTCTATAAGTCTCTTTGATGTAGAATCCGTTGAATATTGGACACTTGAAAAAATAAATTTTTCTGATCATAATTCAAAAATTTATATAGATTTTATCAAATCTAAAAAGTTTAATAGAATTTTATTTTACAGTAACAACAAAGATACTAATATATTTAAAAATTGCATAGGTAAGTTGGTAGCTAGTAAGAATAATGCAGGATATCATCTTGGAAGAAATCCCTTTACTAGTGGAAATTTATATGAAGCAGCGATATATGAGCTTAAATATGATTTAATGCCTGAATGTATTGTCGGTAGATAATTTTTTTCCATCTCGGTAGTTTTTTTTATTTTTAAAAAAAATTGAGTCGCAATTCATTTTAATTTTTATTTTTTCCTTTTTTGTTAAATAAAATCCTTTTTCTAATTTAATTGAAAATTCAACTTTTGTAGCTTGAATAGCTTCACATTGATTTTGATTTTTATAATTGATGTCAAATATTTTATATCCTACAATCCAGTATAAAAGGTTAAGTAATATCATTAGAGTAATTAATTTTTTTTTAAGAAATTTTAAAATAATTATATAAAAAAATAATACCGCTAAAGTAATTATAGCTGTTTTAGTAGGTATAAAAAAAAAAATAAATAAATTTACGAAAATAATCAAAAGTTCTTTTTTAAATTTCAATAATATTTCTCTTATAATTTCTTTCTTTATAAAAAAAAATAATGCTAAAAAAAGAAATGAATTATATATACCTAGAGTTTGGTAAATTTTATAAATAAATCTTGGTAAAAGTTGGTAAATTTCAAATGATGGTCCTCCAGCATTTTTAATAAATTCAAATCCAAATTTATATTGAATAAAAATTGGGAGATAGAATAGTCCTCCTATAATAGTTGTATTAATAATAATAAAAATTGTACTTATTGAATTTTTTTTTTTATTAAAAAAAAAATCATACAATAGTATTGCATATACAAAGGCTGCAAAATTTGCTCTGCATGCTATTGAGAAAGCCAAAAAAATCGAAGACAAATAATTAAATTTAGATTTAAATGCTAAAATACCTAAAAAAAAAAAAAAAAGTGCCAAAATAAAATCACTAGGATTTGAATTGTCAAATAATAAAATTGGATTTGTAATTGCCAAGAGTAAGTAAATATTTCTGTAATTTTGTTCATTTTTTTTTGAGTAACAAAAATTAAATATTGAAATAGCGGAAATTATGAATAGCAAGTAACAAATAAAAGAAGTGAATAGACCGCCTAAGTTGTAACTAAAGAAACCTATAATAATTTCAGCAAGAGGACTTCCATAAAACCTTGAGGGGCTATAAATACCTTTTTCAATAATATTTAAATATGACAGTATTAAACCATGAGTGTCAACGTCGTCTCCATATTTAACAGTAATGGAAATAAAAAATCCAAAAATAAATAAAATAGAATAAAAAAAAATTGATTGAGAGTAAATTTTTTTTTTATTTATCATTATTATTTAACTAGAAATGCGATTATAATAAATTTTTTATATTAATTATCATATTTGTCATTATAATTTAATGTAAAATTAAGTATTTTAAAGATGAAATATGTAACATTATTATATTTTTCTAACTCCAATAAATTTGGAGTTTACAATTTTTTATTTAATTTAAAAAAATCAATTAATAATTTAAATTATAAAATTAGTTTATATTCAAAAAATAATCTATTGGGATCGATAAAATATATTAAAAGTTGTCATATTTTATACTTAAATGGTTGCTGGAGTTTTAATTATTTTTTAATTTTTCTTTTAGCAAAACTAAAAAAAAAAATAATTTTTTTTAGCCCTCATGGAATGTTAGATTCTGGTTCATTAAATTACAAAAAATTTAAAAAAAAAATTGCTTGGATTCTTTATCAAAAAATTATTTTAAAGTATTCTAACAAGATTATCGTTAATTCTAAATTAGAAAAAAAAAATTTAAATCTGTTGGGGGTGCATAATAATATTTCTATTATACCACATGGAATAACAACATTTAATTTAAAAAGCACAAAGTATAAATCTAATTCTTCAATTTTTAGAGTAATTTTTTTTTCTAGGATTCATCCAATCAAAGGACTTGCAGAGTTGGTAAATTTTTGGATAAAGTCTAGATTTCTACTTAATTCTTCCCAATACCAACTTGATGTTTACGGATATGCAGAAGATAAAGATTATTTAAAGAGTGTTAGATTTATTATTTATAAAAATAAAGTTAATAATATAAATATATTTAGTAATAATAAATTTTATAATAAAAAAATAATAAGTAACTATGATTTATTAATTGCTCCTTCTATTAGTGAAAATTTTAGTCTTGTTGTATTGGAAGCTTTATATTTAAAAGTTCCAGTTGTAACTTCGGTTAACATGCCATGGAAGTTTCTTGAAAAATTAGATTTAGGTCTTACAATTAATTTTTTAAATTATCGTGAAGCAAAAAAAATTTTTTTGTTTATTAAAAAACTTAAAAAAAAAAAATATAAAAAAAAATTTATTATAAATTCTACTAAACTAATAAGAGAAAAATACAATTGGAGTTTGATATCTAAAAAATATATTTCAATTTTTGAGAAATTTATTTAGGTTTTTAATACCACAAAATTATTTAAAATTAGCATGTCCATTTTAGTTCTTTCAAAGCATTCTATAGCTTCTTCTGGTTTCATTACTATTGGTTCATTCTCATTAAAAGAAGTATTCAATAGAATGGGTACGCCAGTTTTTTTGTAAAAATTATTTATTAATCCGTAAAATTTCTTGTTTGTTTCTTTGCTTACTGTTTGCACTCTGCCTGTACCATCCACATGACAGACAGCTGGTATTAATTTTTGTTTATCGGATTTTATCTTTTCAACAAATGACATATAGTTATTTAATTGTGAACTTTCAAACCATTCATTTTTTTTCTCTATTAAAATTGATGGAGCAAATGGTCTAAAATTTTCTCTCTTTTTTATTTTTAAGTTTATTATTTCTTTAATATTAGGGTTTCGAGCATCAGCTAATATTGCTCTATTACCTAAAGATCTTGGACCATACTCCATTTTATTCTGAAACCAACCAACTATGTGACCTTTAATTATTTCATTACTAACTATTTCATATAATTCATTATCATTAAGTATTTTTCTAAAACTACAAATTAAATTATTTTTTTTTTTGTTTAATAAATTGGCGATATATGAGTCATCAAATTCAACTCCTGTATATGGTGATTGCAAATTGTAAATTTCTTTATTCTTTATTTTTCTTTTAAGATGATATAAAGCTGCACCAATCCCCCCACCAGAATCTCCAGGTGAATATGGTATAAATACTTCTTTAAATTTTTTTTTTAAAAGAATTCTACCATTTGCAAGAGAATTTAAAGCACACCCACCAGAATAGACTAATTTATCGCTGATTTCTTCTAACCGATATTGAGTAATTATTTTTTCTAAATAAAATTCAAATATTTTCTGTGCAGATGAAGCGATAGAAATTTTTTTTTTTTCATCTAAACTTGTTTCATCTTTAATATCAAAAAGATCTAAAAATTTTTTACTATATAAATTTTCATGTTTTGGTATATCAGTTGAAAGGTAGACGTAATTTTTGTTTGTATGGTTAAAATATTTTATATCAAATTTATATAAATCATCATTTATAAAAACACACTGCTTAATCTTTTCAAAAAAAATTGGCTCACCATATGAAGATAACCCCATAACTTTATATTCGTCTCCATAATTCTTAAATCCAATTAACTGCGTGATTGCCTCATAAAAAATTCCAAGAGAATGAGGAAAAAAAATTTTTTTTTTGATTTTTATTTTTGTACCTTCGCAATCTGCCAACGATAGACTACAAAAGTCTCCAAATCCATCTATTGAGAGTCCGGCCGCCTTATTAAATCCCGAAGCATAAAATGCTGAACTTAGGTGAGCTAAGTGATGGTCCACATAGTGTATTTTGCAATTAATTCCAATTTTTTTTAAATCGTCTTTAATGTAATATTTTTTTTTTAACCTATTTATTATTTCAAATTTTTTTTCTCCAAATAGATAATTTTTTAAAAAAAAAGGTAATTTTTTATGAATATTAGAGAAAGGATTGGTGTTAATACAAACATCTGTAACTTGGTCAGGGTTAATTTTACTTTCTTTTAGACATAATTTAATTGCAAGCTCAGGAAATCCAGACCAATGTTTTTTTCTATTTAAACGTTCTTCTTCTAATGCAATCTCTAATTTATTATTTATGAATAAACATGCCGAAGAATCTGCATGATAAGCGTTCAAACCAAGTGTAATTTTCACGAAATTTTATTTTCTACTGATTATGTTTTTTTTTAATTTCTTCTTCTATCCAATTATATGTGCTTAACAAACCTTGTTTTAATGTAAATCTTGGTTCCCAGTTTAATAATCTTCTAATCAAGTCATTATTACTTGACCTTCCTCTTACACCTTTTGGCTTATCTAATTGATAAATTTTTTTAAACTTCTTATTACTAAATTTTTCTATTGTTTCTATCATTTGATTTATTGAAACTTGCTCCTCACTGCCAATATTTATTGGACCATGGTACTTTGACCTAAAAAAATTCAATGTGGCATCGATACAGTCCTCTATATATAAAAATGATCTGGTTTGTTCTCCATCACCCCATACCTCAATTGAATCCTCATTATTAATTTTTGCGTTAATTGCTTTTCTACATAGAGCTGCAGGTGCTTTTTCCCGCCCCCCTTCATAAGTTCCATTAGGACCATAAATATTATGAAATCTAGCTACCTTAACATCAAGTTTGTAATCCTCAAAAAAATGTCTGCACATTCTTTCGCTAAATAGTTTTTCCCAACCATAACCATCTTCAGGCAGTGCAGGGTAAGCATCTTCTTCTTTTAGACCCTCAATAAATGTTTTATTTTGTTTATCTGCATTGTACACACATGCACTGGAAGAAAAAAAATATTTTTTTACATTATATTCCTTACAGGCCATAAGCATGTGTGTGTTAACAAGAACTGAGAGCATACATAAAGCCTTGTTATTTTCTATAAAACCCATACCACCCATATTACAAGCCATATTTATTACTTCGTCCATATCTTTACATGAAGTAAAACAATTTTCTTTAATAGTTAAATCTTTGCAGATATTTTCTGCTTTATCAAAAACCTGAAACCAATCATTAATAATTTTTATATCAACTGCACGAACATTGTGTCCTTGATCCAGTAGTCTTTTAACAATATGGCCACCTATAAAACCACCTGCTCCAGTTACGAGTATATTCATTTTTTTACTCTTAATTATTTTTTTTTAAGATAATATATTAATAGTAAAAATAATATAATAGAAAAAAATATTATATATTCACTTTTAAATTTCAATTCGTAAAATAATATTGGCATTAGTGTCGTAACTGAATAAGGCACCCAAATTTTATTTTTATCCACAAATTTAATTAATAGATGGTGAAAATGTGTTTTATCTGGCAAAAGAGGATTTTTATTATAAAATAGTCTTTCAATTGTTACTCTAACCATATCCAAACCAGGCAGAAGAAATAATATAACAATTTGATCAGCATAAAGATTAAACTTTTTATTATAAAAATAGATAAATATTAGACCTAGAAATATTGAAATTGCACTTGATCCAGAGTTGCCAATAAAAATTTTATTTTGAATATTGTATAGAAAAATTAATATTAAAATAATTAAATTAAATAAAATATATATATCTGCATAATTAATTTTTAATAATAAATAAATTAGATAAATTATAGAAGATGATAAAGCAATTCCATTTGCTCCATCAGAAAAATTGAATGAATTATAAAATAAAAAAAGACAAAATGTAGTTAATAAAATAGCTAAATTTGGTACATATATTTCAACATTAAAAAAATTTTTAAAATATATTTCTTTCAAAGATAAATTATTATTTTCATAAATAACTATTAATAAAATAATAAAAAAAAAGACTATTCTTTTGTGGGGACTAATATTTTTAATGTCATCATAATACCCAACGAAAAACATTGTTATTAAAGCAATATTTATATAAATTAAATCTTTTACTTCAATATTTAATTGATTAGAAAAATATAAGAATAAAAATATTATTATAGAGCAAATAATAAATAGCAGTCCGCCAAAATTAGGTATAATTTTTTTGTGAATCTTTCTCTTATTTGGTAAGTCAATAAATCCTAATAAATTACCTATAAAAAAACTATTTTTTAAAGTAATGTAACAAAAACCAATCAATATTAAAATTACAAGAATATTTTTTGTAGTTATAATTGAATAATCCATTTATTTGTGGAAAATATGCTAAATGTTAAATTCTAGAATTAAAGTATCTATAATTATTCCATGTTTCAATGAAAAAAAAACAATAGTTGAAATTTTAAAAAAAATAAAAAAAATTTCTTTCATTGAAAAAGAAGTTATAATTGTTGATGATTTTTCAACAGATGGAACTAGAGATATTATCAAAAATTTAAAAAGTGATTATTTTGATAAAGTGATTTTTAATGAAAAAAATAAAGGAAAGGGTTACTCCGTTCGAGCGGGACTAAAAGAAGCAAGTGGCGATTTAATTTTAATTCAGGATGCTGACCTAGAATATGATCCAGATGATTATATTAAATTGATTGACCCGTTTATTAGATTTGATGCTGATGTAGTCTATGGATCAAGATTTTTAGGAGGCACAGGGGCAGTGCGTTTACATTTTTTTTGGCATTTAATTGCTAATAAACTTTTAACTAATTTTTGTAATATTTTTACAAATTTAAATATGTCAGATATGGAGACTTGTTATAAAGTTTTTAAAAAAAATTCGATAAAACCAGAAGAATTAAAAGAGAATTCATTTGGTTTTGAACCAGAAATTACAATAAAATTAGCCAAAAAAAAATTAAAATTTTTTGAGGTAGGCATAAGTTATAATGGTAGATCTTATGAAGAAGGAAAAAAAATTAGGTTAAAAGATGCATTTAGTGCAATTTTTTGCATTATAAAATATGGAGTTAGATAAAAAGAGTGATAAAAGAGGCATTTTTTTTTAATAAGAAAGAATACTTTTTTTATTCAAAAAAAATTTATTTTTTAAATTTTTTAATTTTTTTACCAATAGTCGCTACAATAATAGGGAATTTCGCATTAAATTTTATAATTGTTTTATCTATTTTTTTTTTTATATTACTAATTAGAAAAAAAATATTCGTTTTTTCAGTTAATAAATTCTATTTTTTATATTTTTTAATATTAAATTTATTTTTTGTATTTAATATTTTATTTTCATATAATTCATTCTTGTCTTTTTATTCTTATATAGGAATTATTAAGAATATATTTTTTGGGTTAGTTTTTTATAAAGTTTTTCAACATAATAAAAAAAATACTCAATTATTTTTTTATTTACTTATCACTTTAATAATACTTTTTATTGGTGACGTTTTAGTGCAATTTTTTTTTTTGAAAGATATATTTGGATATTCCTTACAAGATACTCATGGAATTAGATTATCTGGTCCATTCGGAAATGAATATGTTGCAGGATCTTTTTTAAGTAAATTATTATTTTTAGTAGTGACATATATTCATGGGACTAAAAATAATAATTGGGTATTCAAATATTTTGTTATTATTTTATCTAATGCTACAATATTATTAACAGGAGAAAGATCTGCTTTCTTAATCACAGCAATTTTTACTTTATTTTTTATTTTTTTTGATAGTCGAATTAAAAATTTAAAAAAAATTTTAATTGTATTAATTTATTTATTTATAATTTTTTCAACATTTATCTTAAATTATAGCATTTATAAAGATCAAAATGATAAGTTATTATTACAAAGATACAGTTTTCTATACGGAAATCAGTTCCAAATAATTAATGATAAGAAAAATATTAATAATTTTTTAAGTAAAAGAGAAAATTATAGTTTATTTCAAAATTTTTTAGATACACGACATGGGGCACATTTTTTAACTGGTTTTGAAATATTTTGGGATAATAAAATATTTGGATCAGGATTAAAAACATTTCGAGAAATTTGCTCTAAAGAAAAATATGCAAATATTAATTCATTAAGTTTAAAAGATAGATGTAATACACATCCTCATAATATCTATATTGAGTTTATATCTGAACTTGGAGTTTTGGGTTTTGGAATTATTTTTTTTTTAATTATGTATATTTTTATTAGATTAATAAAAAAAAAAGATATTGCAATGTTAGCTTCTTTTTTTATTTTATTTTTTCCATTTCAAACCACAGGTGCTTTTTTTTCAAGTTTTAATGGTTTTTTTTATTATATATTTTTTGCATATTTTGCTTATAGAGATAAATTTTTTAAAATAGAAAAAGTTGGATGAAAAGAACATATAATCTGTATAATTATAAATAATATTTTATAATTATTTGAAATTTTTCTTTCTCTATAAATAAAAGTTAGTAAACTTATTACTAATACATAGGCTAAAGTCGTGAGTCTAATTATGTTGCGGCCTGTTAGCTCAGGACCAGCTAATATCGGTTGAGAAATAATTAATAATATTGATAAAAAAATTATAAAAATTTTTTGTTTGTTTGTTGAAGAGTTTTTTTTTAATTTCAAAAAGAAAAATATAAATAATAGCAGCAAACCGTAAGATAAAATTGGCAATGATATAAAGTTTATTAAATTTAAAATATTAAATTTATTTATTAAATAAAAAAAAATTCCATTAATATGAGTATAGTCAAAATTAGTATTAGATGAATTTTTAGAATATAAAATTATTAAAGTAAAAAAAATATAATATCCAATAATCATTATTATTAATAATTTTAAATTTATAATTGATTTTTTCTTAAAAACTATCAAGTTACTTATAGCGGATATTAAAAAAACTATGCCTGTTTGTCTTGCAGTTAATGATAAGCAGGAATAAATTATATATAAGATGTTTTTTTTTTTTATAATAACCAAAGATATTAAAGCTGTCGTTGTTAGAAAAAACAAGTCGTTAATGACAGTTGGTATAGAAATATAAAATCTTGAAATATATGGATTTAATAATACTAAATTTAAAATAATTATTTGGTAAAATTTGTCCTTAGTAAAAATTTTAATTATTTTAACTAAAGTAAATGAGATAATTATTAACATAACGACGGATGTTAATTTAAAAATAAAAAAGAGATCGAAACCAGTTAATTTTGATATCAATCCAATTATATACGGAAGCAAAAATCTTTGTGCATAGTGTAATGTAATTTTAGTTTCAGTAAAATAGGGTGATGACTTTGCAATTTGCATATAATAGAAACCATCTGCTCCTCCATAAATTAGTGTCGATTGGTAGTCGTAATGTTTAGTTGTTAAAGTTAAAAATATAATTAAAAAAAAAATATAAAAGAAAAAAAAATTTTTTTTAAGATAGTTAACCATTAAAATTAAGTAATTTTTTATTGTTGTAAATATACTGATGATGGAAAATGGGCATTATTATCCGTCAGATTTTTTTGCAATCCATATCTAAATTTTGCTAATTTCAATGTTTTAAAAAGTTCTTTAAAGATATTTTTGTTTTCATGAAATATATGGGGCATGCTCAAAATTATTTTAGTTTTTTTATTATTAAGTAAATAGCAGTACAAAAGCATCGTTTCACTCCATTGCATATATGATTTTTTGTGTAAATTATTTTGATAGAGATAAGGAAAGTAGATATCGTGTATATGTATTATACAATTTTTTATATTAGGAAGTATTCTTGTATAAATAAATTCAACGTCGGACAATGGTTTAACTGTGTGAGTTGTATCAATAAATAAAAAGTCTGCTCTAAAATCTAATATCTTTTTAGTTGGAACTTCCTCAATATTTTTTTTTATTAATGTAATTTTTTCTTCTTTTGCTAAGTTTAACAATGAATCACTGGGATTGGGTTCAATACACATTACTTTATAATTTATATTGTTTGAAATATTCAAAGAATCTATTATACAAAAAGTTGACATTCCTGAACCAATTTCTAATACACGTTTAATTTTTTTTTTATTTATTACTGATTGCAATATTATAGATTCTATTTTTCCATATCCTGGACCGTTGCTGTTTTTATTGTTAAGCAATTTTTCATAGATATTTCTATGTTTAAAAAATAATATCTGTTTTTGCATTGATTTTAGAAATGAAATAGATTTATTTTTATTAAAATTTATTTTACTAAATTCTATTTTTTTTAATAATTTATTTTTTTGAATATTTTTTATATTTTTTATAGGAGTATAATAATGAAGTGGAATAATTAATAAGTTAATACGAGATAATAATGAATTTATAAATTCTATTGATTGTTTAATAGAATCTTTTATTTTTCGCATTAATTATTATTTATTCAATTTTAAAATTATTTTTTAATTTTATTATATACCTTAGAAAGAGCCTCTGATCTTATAAGAGTATCTATTTTTTTTTCTAATATTTTAATTTTTAAGTAATATTTAAAAATTAAAAAGAATATAAATAAAAAAGAAAAAATATTTAACAAATAAAATAAATTAACGTTTAAATTTTTTTCAACAAATTGGTCAATGGACAACGGTCTAATTGATAAAAATATTAAAAAAATCCAAGCACTAGTCCAAAAAAAAAATTCAATTTTGTTAATGTTTTTGCATTTATAATTTAAAAATGTCGAATATATTAATGAAATTGAAATAGTTATTGCTATAAGAGATAAAATTAATTTTAGCATTTTAGTTATTAAATCTCCATAGTACTAAACAAAATAATAAATGAATGCCTTGAAATATATTCATGCCTTTATATTTATCTAAAAAAATTGTTTGAATGGGTACTTCTTTAAATTTGATTTTTTTTTGTATTAATTTAGTACTAATTTCAGCGTCCGCAAAATAGTGCGCTGATCCAGTGGATGTCCATCTTATCTTGTTGTAGATTTTACTTTTAAATATCCTCATTCCGGATTGAATATCCTTAAGAGCTGAATTAAATAGGAGGTTAGTAAGTATTTTTATCAAGAATGTTCCAACACCTCTCATTAGTGGCATTTTAAAATTGTCTCTGTACCCAATAACAGAATCGATTTTTTCTTTTTTCATAGTTTCAATTAACTTTTGTAAATCGGATCCTTTATGTTGTCCATCGCTATCCATAAATGCAATTACATCAGTTTTTAAGCGCACTGCTAGATCGCAACCAGTTTTTAACGAGTTTGATTTTCCAAGATTATAACAATGTTTGAGGTTAATTTTATTTAATTTTTCAATTAATCTCATTGTATTATCTGATGAGTTGTTATCAATTATAATAATTCGATCTACAATTTTTTTAACACTTGTAATAACTTTTTTTATATTTTTTTCCTCATTATAAACAGGCAATACTAACGTGATGTGCATTAGTGAATATTTTTAAGTTTTTTAAAATTATGAATATTATCTACTGTAAACCATTTTTTTGGCATAATGTTAGAAACATAAAGTAATTTTTTTTTAATTAAAAAATTCCATATTTGATTAAAATTTTTTTTATTTTTCATTATATAATTGATTTTATAAGGATTAATTATCTGAATACCTGAACAATAAATATTTGAATAATTTTTTCGAGACAATGATGTTACAATATTATTATTGTGTTTTATAAAATCACCATCTAAGCCCTTAATAGGTTTTACAGGTATCAACATACAAGGTGGGCTTTTTTTTTTTAAATAGTCTTTTTCAATTGATCTAAAATCAATCGTTGTAACATTATCACAAGTGAGAACGATAATTGGTTCATTTAAATTTTTGAAAAGCGAATTAAATATCCACCAAGCATTCTCTCTGCCCTCAGTATTAATTATACTATTTGCATCATTCTCTATTACATGCTTAGCAAGTATTGAACCTTTATAACCAACAGAGATATGAATATTTTTTATAAACTTTTTTAATTTAAATATACCATTAGATATTAAAGTTGTATTTTTATAGGGCACCATTCCTTTTGGCAGTTTATCGGTTAGAGGTCTCAATCTAATTCCTCTACCAGCAGCCATTATAAATGCATGTTTAATAACTTTCATAAATTTTTTTTAGATTTAGTATTTTTTTAATTTCTAAAAAATTAAGTTTCTTACAATTGTTTGAAGAAATAATTTCTTTTAAAGGTTTTTGAACTTTATTTTTAAAATCAATTATATAATGATCAATATTCTTAATTATTTTTTTTTCAGTATAAGGAAGTTCAGTTTCACCAATCAAAAATTCGTCGACTCGTTCGCCGGGTCTCTCCTTACTAATTATAAATTTTCCACCATAAATTTTTATCCAAACCTTTAAAATATCTATCATCTGGGCCCCTTTCATTTCTCTAGAAAGAATTTTCCCTGATAAATAATTTATTTTACCCAGAGATGTCGCTACTAATTCAACAGCTTCATTAACTGTAAAAAAGAATCTCCTCATATAAGGTCCAGTTGTGTAAATAGTTTTATTTTTTTTAAACATTTCGTTCCAAACAGGAAGAACAGAGCCAGTAGACCACGCAACGTTACCATATCTCACACAGGCAAATTTAGTTTTATGAGAGTTACCCAAGGAAACAAAAATCTTTTCCATTAATGATTTGCTCATACCATATATATTTCTTATGGGTGGTGAGGCTTTATCAGTCGATATTCCAATTACAGTTTCAATCTTTTTATCTATCGCAACCCGCGCAATATTTGTTGACCCATTGACATTAATATCCACACATTCCAGAGGAAATTTTTCAGAAAGATCAACAAATTTTGTAGCTGCGGCATGTATAATTATGTTAGGTTTTGCATAATTAATAACATCTCGAACTGACTCTATATTAGAAACGTCTAAGGGCAAAACTTCACAAGCAGTTTTTTTTTTGGCAAAAAAATTTTGTTTATTATTTCTTCCAGCTAATATTACCTTAAATTTTTTTTTAAATTTTTGCGCTAAATGTATTCCTAGAAATCCGGAACCACCTGTGATTAATATTGATTTCATAGTAATGTTAATAATAAGATTGTATTAAAAAAATTTAGATTAAATTATTAATTAATTAGTTCAACAAAAGAATGAGAAATTTTTTAAATTTAAAATATAACAATTATTATAGTTATTATAAAAAAATTGACTATTCATATATATTTTTGCTTATTTATTTAATTATATTTTTCTTAAAATTATATTTAAATAATGAATTAATTCCATTAGGAGATGAGCTCAATTCAATACTAGTTTATTCATTAAATATTAAAACTCTATTATTGAAAAATTTTCCAGGAAATACTACTATTTTTCATTTTTTTGGATATTTAACATCTTTTTTTTCTTATGACATATTTTATTATAAACTATTAAGCTATTTTTTTTTTTGTCTTAACATAATAATTATATATAAATTTTGTAATTTTTTTATTTCTAAACTTTTATTTTTATCTTCTTTACTATTTTCATTTTATATCCCTTATTATGCTTTTATATATTCTGGATATTTTTTTTTATCATTTATTTTTATTTTAGTTTTTTTTTTAGTTGAGAAATATATTAAAGACCAAAAAAAATTATCACTAATATTTTTTTTGCTATTTTTAAATTTTTATAATCATTTAGTAAATTTATACATAATATTTCCTTTCATATTTCTATTATTTTTTTTTTCAAAAAAAAAAAATATTTTTTTTATTAAATTACTTTCATATTTTATTGCACCTACTTTGTTGCTTTATTTTGTTTCAATTATATTGACAGGAATTGCAATAATGAAAATTCAATATGTTGATTCTTTTTATGTTTATAATTTTATTAACGATAATTTTTTTGACATAATTAATATAGGACTTAATTGGATTTTTTTTAATGAGGCTTATAATTTACCGCTGAATTTTAAAATATATGATTATCTAAATTTATTAAATTATGAGGATACGCTTTATTTTATTTCTATAATTCTTCTATTATTGTTAAGTTCTTTTTTTTTGATAGCGCAACAAAAAAAATATTACTTTTATATTTTTTTTATTTTTTTTCATTTTATATTAATTTTAATTTTAAATAAAAAAATTTATGTGAGAAGCTATACTGGTTTTATTTTTGTTTATTATATTGTTTTAATAAAATATTTAGAATATTTTTATTTATATCTATATAAGAAAAAAATTATTAAAATATTAATTACTTTTTGTTTAATGTTATTAATTTTTTATAAGCTTATTTTCACTGATTATCAAAGAAATATTTATAGCGGAATTACCTCTACAGATTTTACCTTTGAGCAAACTAAAGTTGTTAAAAATGATTTATCTATAAATGATTGTAAGCTAAAAAATAACTCATATTTAGAAATGGAAAAAAAATCTTACTATTACTTTTATTTAAATCTTTGTCGAAAAAAATTTAGCCTAATAGAATTTCTTAATTTTTATAGAGGATAAAATTGTAAATTGGTTGCGGGGCTTGGATTTGAACCAAGGACCTTCAGGTTATGAGCCTGACGAGCTACCAGACTGCTCCACCCCGCGATAAATAAAAATTTGATGTATAACATTATGGTCACAAATAACAAATCTTTTGTAAAATTTGCATATTATGTAAATTATATAAACCGAATTTAATAATTAAAGAAAGAAAATTTTGGTAAAACAGCTAAATTATAAAAAATGAGAATAAAAAAAATTAAAAAAATAACTGTAAATTTTTTTAATATTTATATTATAATTTTTATTTTAACTATTTTTTTTTTAAAAAGTCAAAATTTTTTTCTAAATATTTATCTGTTAATGAAAAACAATTTAACAAATAGAATGATTTCAAAATATGGAGATTTTGATAAGCAAGGTTATGGTTTTATTCAGAAAATATATTTAAAAAAAAAAACGGAAAATAATATTAAGGTTTATAATAAAGAAAGTTACCCATCTTCTAATTTTTTTTTTTACAATTCTAACAAAATATTAAGTAATAAATATTTAATATTAATTAATTATACATCAAATGATATACAAAAATTAAATATCAAATATCAAATTCTTTATAAAGAAAAACAATGTTATTTAATAAAATTAATCAATGATTGAAATATTTAATATTATAAGTCAATTGTTGATAATATTTTTATTATTTAATTTTCCTTTAAACTTAAAAAATATAAAAAAAATTAAAATATTATACGATTTAGATTTTTTAGAAATTATATCTATTAATTTATTTATTTTTTTATTTGTATTTTTACTAATTTCTTTTTTCCCGATGAATTTTACATATGTTATATTAATAATTTTATTTTTATCTTTAATTTTAAATTATAATTCGTTAAATTATATTAGTAAGAGCATTTCTGTAAATGATTACAGATTTATTTTTATCATCCTCCTTTCATCTTTAGTTTTGTCGGTATCAATAGTTTCCAATTTATTTTTAGAATGGGATGGTCAAGTATGGATCAATAAAGCTATAAATTTTTATGAGAATAAATCCCTCTTTAATTTAAAAATTTTAGAAATAGATATCATAAAAAATTATCCACATCTTGGTTCCTTACTTTGGGGTATTTTTTGGAAAATCTCAATTATAAATAACGAAGTATTCGGAAGAATTATTTACGTATTTATTTACGTTTTATCAATTGCAATAACTGTTCGTAAATTAAGTTATCAATGGGTGTTGCAATATATTTTCTTTATATCATTTATCTTTTTCACTTTTGACCTGTACTTTTTTAGCGGTTATCAAGAGTGTTTAATGTTTTCGATGATTTTAATTTTAATGAATTTATTTTTTAGATTTCAAAATAAATTTGATAATATTTTTATTTTATTAGTTTCATTAATGTTTTTTAATTTATTAAGTTGGGTCAAAAACGAAGGTGTTGTATATTTTTTAATATTTATAATATTAACGCTTTATCGTGTTAAAAATTATAGAATTCTGATAGTTTTTAGTTCTGTTACTTTGATATTAGCGAGATATGCAATTTTAAATGAGATTAGCTCTAATGAAACAGGATTGTTATCTATAAATTTAAAAAACTACTTAAATCTTCTAGACTTAAAGCAAATTTTATTAACGTTAGTATTATTTTTTAAATATTTAATTATTTCTTTTTTTAAAAATACTATTTGGTTATTTATAATAGTATTGTTTATTTTATCGCTGATTGCAAAAAGAAATAATTTAAAAATTTTTTATTTTATTACTTTTGTATCAATATTTTTTCTTTTAGGTATTTACTTAAATTATTATGTTTTAGAAAGAAATAATATAAAAAATGAATGGTTTATTTCTGTGACTTTATCAAGATTGACATATCACATTTCAGCATTTTATATTCCATTTATAATTATTTTTATTAATTCATTTAATAAAGTGAAGTTTAAATAAATTCCATTGATTAACTTTGTGCCTTAGGATTTTATTAGTTTCTGAGTTTATTAATTTGTATCTTTTATTCATCAAGTAAGTAATATTTTTTTTTGTCTTTTCGTAGGAATCTAAATTAATTTTTACAAAATTCTTATTATTAAAAAAAATTTTCGGCTTCCGGATGTTACTTAAAATTTTAATGTTATTTTTAAAACATTCTAAGGTAAAAAGTGATAAAAAATTCTCAGAAGATATTATTGCATATTTTGATCTCGATAAAAGCAGAAATTTTTTCTCTTTCGAGATATATCCGTGATTAACAATGTTTTTCCCATCTAAATTATCACCAAAAATATGAACCTTTTTTTCTCTCGCTAATTCTACAACAAGTTTTTTAATTTTAAAATTATTTTTATTAGAATGATTTCGATTATAATATACAACATCAATATTTTTTTTTACTCTTTTTGATATAATATGTTTAAAATATAAAATTACAAAATTTAAATAATTATTGTTTGCGTTGAAATATTTTCTTAAGAGGCTTGTAGAACAAACAGTATTTTGAAATTTTTTTTTTACTATATTTGAACTTATCTTAAAAAAAAAAGGAAAAATAATTTTCCTTATAATGGTTTTAAAAGGGTTCACTTCTTGGATCATTGAACCGCCTGTTATTGGCCCAAGGATTGTTTCTTTAGGTAGTAATAAAAATATTAACCAATTCCAAAAGGGCAGGTAGTTTACGTAGATAATTTTTTCTTTATATTTATTACGTTTCAGTAAATAAAAAATACCAATTAAATTACTTATATATTTTTCAAAAAAACTATCGTATTTAAATATTTCTTTACGTTTTATCTCTTTTATTTTTTTACCACCTTTAAAATAGAAAATATTTTGATTTGTTTTTATTAAAAAAATATCTTTATGTATAAGAGATATTTCTTTCATAAAAGTTAAACCTAAAGATCCCTCTCCTGAAACTTCTCTAAGATCATTTGCCCAACCATAAATCATAGGTTTTTTTTAATTATTAATCTTCTCATGGTAAATATGAAATAAATGGTCATAATAAATGAAAATAATAATCTTTTAGAACGTCTATAAGTATCCGTTTTTAATCTGTATAAGAACTCAATATTATACTTCCTAATATATTCAGGTACAAAATATTTTTTTTCATAAAACATATTTATAGCGCCTCCAAAACAAATTATTTTATAATATCTACTGTATTCCGCGATACTATTAGCAATTTGTTCTTGGTGAGGACTTGGCAGTACAATAAAAATAATATCTGTTTTCCTAATTTCTTTAAATATTCTATGATTTGGAATGAGCTTATCGACTTTTCCGAAATTTATATGCTTTATTTGGAGATTAAATTTTTTAATAATTTTTTTTTTAAGATTAAGGTTCAAATTACCAAGAATAATAATTCTTTTTAAATTTTTATTTAATTTTAAATTTTTATATAATGTATAACCTGCTTTTTTATTAATATTGAAAATATTACTTAAGATTCCATCTGGCCATAAATAAAATCTATTTAATTTAATTTTATCAGCTCCTAGTCCAAAAAATGTTAAATTAAATCCACAAAATATAAAATTAGTTTCAATATTATGAGAATAATTTTTGAAGTTTAAAATATTACTAAAATTGTTTAAATATTTATTGTCCTTTAAATAATATCGCCTGTATTGAAAGATTTTTGATAATATTTTTATTATAACAATTATAAAACTCCAATTAGAATTAAAATGTGTTTTATAAATAATAATATCTTCTTGAAATTTTTTAATTAAAAATTTAATTTTTGAACTATCACCACCTGTTCTCATAATTATTAGTTCTTTATTTAAATATTTTATTGAAATATTTTTTTTAAAAAAAGAATTAATTATAAAATCGTAATCACCTGATATTTTAAATTTACTATTATAGTAAGGTATAAAGCTTTTTTTAAAAAAAATTGATGTATGAGGCGGCATCCATCCATAATAGAATTTTTTAAAAATAAAAGATGAACTCTTCCAAAATCTTTTGATAAATAATATATTTTTTCGATCTGATATTAATATATTACCATAGACGATATCATTTTTTTGTAAATTTTTAGAAATTAAATTTAAAGTATCTTTTGAATAAAATATGTCATCGGCATGCAAAATACCTATAATATCTCCAGAACAATTATCAATTCCAATATTTAGCGCTTGAAACTTGTTAGTAGATTTATTATCGAAAAAAATTTTAACGTTTTTTTTTTTATAATTTTTTAAATAATCTATTGTAAAATCTTCCGAATTAGAACAAATAATTACTTGTTCTTTATTAGGATAACTTTGTAACTGAAATGATTTAAGACAATCTTCTAAATAAGGCATACCATTTTTTACAACAGTTATTATTGAGATTTTATGCATATTTTTCTTTATATATTAATTCAGTTATTGCTAAACAAAGTATAAAAACTAAAAAATCAATACCAAATACTGCAATGGAGCTTTCAAAAAAGCTTCTAATTAATAAAAAAATTAAGTTTAAAGATGCTAGAATAGTAAAATAATTTTTCATGGTAAATTTCAAATAGTTATCTTTTCGGATCAACAATCTGATAGAAATTAATAAAGATCTTAAATATAAAATACAAAAAAAAAAAAGTCCTATAATGCCGGACGAAGAAAAAGCATAAATAAATGCAGAAGAGCTAGTTTGATTTATTAAAAATCTATCTCCTTGAGCTCCAAAACCATATACTGGGCTTTCTTCATAAGTTTTAGTCGTTATATTTATCCAGTCTTTAAGTCTTCCAGATGAAATTTTATTTATGTCTATTTTTTCATTTGTTTGAAAATCTTTTCTTAAAAGTATTTTTTTTTCCGTTTCATCTTTTAAAAAATAAGTAAATTTAGGATCAGAATAATTTAATACCAAATATTTAATAAGAATTATTACAAGAACTAAAATAATGGGAATACCTATATATAAAAAAAAATTAGAGACTTTATTTTTAATATTTTTTGAATTTAAGAATGAAATTATTGAGATAGCAGTAATATAAGCTAATATATTAGTGCGTGAGAATGTCATAATTACTACGGATGAAAAAAAACAATATAAAACATAATTAATCTTAAAAATTTTTTTTTTATAAAGATGTAGCAATAAAAAAACAAAACCAATAAGTGCTGCGGTTCTTCCAATTCCAGAGGATCTAGGCGCAAAATTTTCAGTAAAAGTTTTAATATGATATCCATCTGGCCAATGAGCGTACATAGACATGTCAATGGATTTGAAGAAACTATAAATATATGAGGGATAATAAATTATAAATATTATTATTAAACTTATTATTAAAATCAAATAATATTTTACATAGTTCACAAATATTTTTTTTCTGTTTAATGAGAATAATAAGATTGAAAAAGTTGAAATTAATATCCAATAAAAGTTATAGATATGATTTGAAGTAAAAATTAATCCGAAACTTTGAAAAAATAAATATATTATAAATAAACTTAAGGTTAAATCGCTAATATATAACCTTTTTTTCAAATAGATTTCTTTTATAAATAAAACTAAAATTAGTAATTGTCCTATTATTCCTGATAGCGCTCTAGTAAAATCCAAAATATGTATAGATTTTATTAAATCATCGTAGCTTGTATTTATTGAAAGAATAATAAGTAGCCAGCACAAAAAAAATAAATTTTCTCTAATAAATAAAAGCTTTAATTTCATTTAAATATTTTTTTTCTTAAGAAAAAGATACCAATGCGTTTTTTTTAAATTTAAAAAATTCATAAACGGTATTTTTTTTATTTCATAAATCGTATCATTATTATTACTTAAAGCTTTAGCCAATTGTGTGAAATAATAATAGTTGTCTAGATTTTCGAAAGAATTTTGAAAAGATATTAGAAAAAAATTAAATTTAGAAAATTTTTTTATAATTTTGTCTCTGATATCTATTGGCGTTTCTGATAATGACCAATTAGCAATAAATAATTTATTTTTTAAAGTTCCTGTATTAATTTTATCTGTTCTATTAATTATATTAATTTGTTTTTTTTTAACCAGATTCCAATTAGTTTTTAAATTTAACATATTTAAATAGTAATATTGAATTAAATTTACTTCTTTTGTGTCAAAAATCGTATAAGTAACTCGATTATTTATTTTTTTGAAAATTCTAGCCATATTTCCGTATCCACCGCCAAATTCAAATACCTCATTTATATTTTTTAACGGCATTTGAATGAATTTTTCTAATTCCATTAGATGAAAAACTTCCCTAATTCGGTTGCCACTACTCTGAGGATATAAAAAATATCTTACAGGATCTCCTATGTGATCTTCTTTAAGTAAATATTTAAATTTTTTTTTGTTTAGAAAAATTTTAATAAGTAAAAAAAAAATATATAGTCTATTATGCACAAAAAAAACTTTTTGTATGAAGCTCTCTCTTAAAAAATTATTTAATTTTTTTTTTAAAACTAATTCTAATATTTTTTTTGAAAAAGACTCGTGTGTTGACAGTTTTTTGATATTGTAATTTCTTATTAAATTAAATTTATTTATTTTTTGTAGTATTTTTTTTTCTTTTTTTAAGAATTTATTTTTCTTATTTTTATAAAATGATGATAAAATTACAAAAAATTCTCTCAAGTATTCTCTAATCATTAATTTATAATATTTTGATTATAAAAATTTTCTGTAATTAAATTCATTGAATATTTTTTTTTATAAAATTTTTTCTTGTTAAATTCTCTCGATTTTTTTGAATTAATTATTTTATTTGCTAAAGTTGCAAATTTATTTAAGTCATTTTCAATAATAAAATTTTTATTTTTTTCCAAGATACCCTGAGCCCCAATCGAGGTGGTAATTGTCGGAATACCAAGACATAAGGCCTCTAATATTTTGATTCTTGTTCCGGATCCAAATTTCAATGGAATTATTGTTAGTAAGCTATTATTTAGTAAACTAATCATCTCTCTTTTTTTAATTTGTCCATAATCTATTAACCATTTTTTATTAAAATCACGTTCAAAACCTCCGCCTGTCAAAATTAATTTAATGTTGGGATTTTTGATAAGAACTCCAGGCATTATTTTTTTTATTAACAAATCAATGGCCACCTTATTAGGTTTGTAACTATATGAACCAGAATAAATTATATACTTATAGCTATTTTTATTCTTTTTAATGCCATTGTAATTAGCAGTGTCCACTCCATTTGGCACCAAAACTGTATCTACTCCATAATATTTTTTAAATTTATTTTGTTCGAATAATGAAACAGATGTTTTTAAATCTGAAAGTGATAATACAAATTTTTCTAAAATAAATGTTATCCTAGCAATTAAAAAATTACTAAATCTTTTTCTTATCTCATACTCAATGCTATGTGAGTGATATATAATTTTAGTTTTTGGCAATAAAAACTTTATAATCTTAATTGTAATATAACTATAAAGTATCCAGCTCGGCCCCTCTATTATTAAAAAAGGCTCTTTAGACTTTTTAAGATAATTAAATGTTTTAAGACTAATTTTTATCAATGATAAGATTTTAAAAAAAACGATTTCTTTAGGGATATTTATGGTTTGTATATTTTTATTATTAATTCTTTTTAAATGAGAAATAAAAAAAAGCTTTTTATTTTTGTTAGGCCAATATTTAAAAAAAGCATATGAAACCTCACTAGAACCACTAGAATTTGGCAACACAGGAAAGAAAGCAATAAATGCAAATTTTTTGTTCATTTTTTTTTAAACAATTCATTTTTTCCTATTAGAAAAGCAAGCGGTAAATATAATAAGCAATTTAACCATGAGTTAAAAAAACTCCCAGAAGGAAACAGTGGGTTAAAATTAAAAAGCAATGCAGATATTAATAAAATTGAATATTTGTTATTTGACGTAAATGAGTTAATTAATTTTTTTATTAAAAATAAATAAAAAAACAAATAAAAAAAAATTCCAATGGTTCCTAGTTCGGACAATATTTGAAAAAAAAAGTTGTGTGGATGTGTACTACAAGAACTAACGTTAATTAATTTACATTCTTCTCTATAGGACTTTGCACCTGATCCAAAAATGATGTTATTCTTATAAATTATAAAAGAAGTTTCGGCATATCTTTGATGCACCTCAGACCAAAAAATAATTTTATTTTTTGAGAATATTTGATTAATTGAGCTATCCCAAATATTTTTTCTAACGTGAACATTTAAACTTATAGTAAGAATAAAAAAAAATAATCCAAAAAAAATTGCATATAAATTCCTTTTATTAAAATTAATTAAATAATAAATCGTGAAAGTTATTAAACCGAGCAACATAGCAACTCTTTCTCTTGTAAAAATTAACAATACAAGTGTTGCTAAACAAGAAATAAAAACTATTTTTTTTTTTTGATTCAGAGCCTGATTTTGAGAAATCAGATATAAGTAAATGGGAAATAATCTTGATAAGGCACTTCCAAGTTTTTTATCATTAAAAAAACCATTTATTAAATTGTATTTTTCGATAGCAGGATTTAAAATTACGTTGTATCCAGTGATTAACTGAATAAAACCATCTGCTACAAAAAAATTAAAAATAAAAATAAAAAAAATAGAAAAGTATTTAAGTGTATTTTTATTATCAATTAAAATAATTATTATTAAAGTATAAAGCCAAAACCGGATATATAAAAAACTATTATTAAAATTTTTATTAATTACTAAACTTAAAACAACGCAAACGCTGAATGAAAAAGCAAATAATGAATAGTGATTAGTAAAATAATTTATATTATCTTTATTTAGAAAAATATTGTCCTTCTTTAGAAGCAAGTATAATAATAAAACAATAATAGAAGATGCTAGGATAAAATTGCCCCCCGCGTTACTAGTAAGTATCGTTATGGGAAATAAAAAAAATAAAAAAATTAATATTCTATTCAACAATATGCTCATTCACTTAACACTAATATTTATTAATATTATATAATATAATTTTTTTTAAATTCATGAAAATTTTATGGTCAACAACATTTCGTCCTTTTGGGGTTAATAAATTCAATGATGCTATACAATATAAATTTCTTAAAAGTATTAAGCAATCCAAATCTAAAATACATTTATCAGTCACACAATTTGATGATGCGAACGTATTAATTAGTTTAAAAAAAAGTAAAGTAAAATTCCAATATTATAATTGTTCAAAAAAAAAATTACCTTATAAAAAAAAATATTCATCTCAAATTATGTTAATGAATAGTCTTAAATACTATTTAAAAAATTACGATAATTATAAATATTTTGTTTATTCTACAGCAGACATAATGCTCCCAAAAAATTTATTTGGTTATTTAGAAGAAAATAAAAGGATTAACATGCTTTATTTAATCTTTCCAAATAAGCTTATAAAAAATAATCAATCTCATATATTGCCTTATCCTTATTTTGGTATCGATTTGATAATTTTTAAAATAGATAAAACCAAGGTTAAAGTTTTTCAAAAATTAATTGCTAACTGGAAACAATATGACTGGGGCTTAAATGACAACTTATTAATCTCAATAGCAGATTATTTAAATTTAAATATTGTTAATCTATATAAAAGATTTGATATTTTAAAATATGAGAATCCATTCTCATCTTTTAATGAAAGTCGATTGTGGCAAATAAAAAGTTGGAATGAAAACTCTAAATATTATTATAAATTTTTAAAGAAATTTAAAATCTCTACTTTATATTATTATGGTTCATTTTATTACATAGCCTTTAAAATTTTTAAATTTAGAGATTTAAATTTAAAATTATTTATATCATACCTAATACTATTCTACTTATTTTTTAAAAGATTAGTTACTTTTTCTTTTTATAAACAAAGGCTGTAAAAAAAATTAAAAATATATTTTGTAATTAAATTTTTTTTTATAATTTATTGCCCCAATAGGCTTGATATGTGTACATAAACTATCGCTATACATGCATGCACCTAAATTATTATAGCTATAAATAAAATCCCCATTTTTAAATATTTTTTCATTTATTTGTTTGTGATTATCGGTAAATGAATAAAATTTTGGCCATGGATAATTATAATAATAATTATTTTGTTCCTTATATATTCTTGTGATTTGCTTTAAAGAAAAAACTAATAAAGAAATTATTAGTAAAAATTTTATTAGTAGTAAAAAATTATCTCTATTAATTTTTTTTAAGTAAAGAAAAGCAAACAATATCGCTATTAATGTTATTATGTAACTAGAACCAAATCTAAAAGTGGGAAAATTTAAAAACCAAAAAATAAATCCTAATAGCGGAACAATACACGCAAATTTTATATTTTTAGACCTGTAAAAACTTCTATTATTTTTTAGTGTATTTCCTTTGAATTTTAGTATTATTAAAATTATTAATAAAAATGTTATAAAAGGTAATAAAATTTCTAAGATTTTTTTTAAATTTTTTTCTGACCAAGTTTTAATCCAATTGAATCTTTGATTATATTCATAAAAAGAATCTATTTTATTTTTTGCTTTTTGATCAATCCAACCTTTTGACCAAGCCTCTATTTCTTCCTTTTTTATTTCAATTTCTTTAAGACTTTTATTATTAAACCATTGCAAATTTTTAAAACATGTAAAATTTATAGGATAAATTATACATCCAGTATTTAATATGTTTTTTGAAAACCATAAGAAAATAAATAAAATTATAAATAAGAATTTAACATTAAAAAAATAAGTTTTTATTTTTTTAATTCTAAATAATAAAATTGGAAATAGTAAGGTAAAGACCATAGTAATTTTTATAAAAAAGATAAAAAAAGAGATAAGTGCTACTTTTGAATATTCTTCTATTGATAATTCATTTTTTATTTGGATTACTTTGTATGTTAAATAAAAAAATAGTAGATGTGCAGGACCATCATTTCCATATTCACTATATCTTGCAAATTTATAACTTATGTAAACTAATATTATACTCAAAAAAATGATTTCAAAGTTTATTTTTTTTTTTTTAATTTTTTCAATAATTTCTGAACTGATGTACAAAAAAATTACACTAATTAAATTTGCTAAAGGCATGATCATGCCGTTATCTCTAAATAAAAGATTATTATAAATTGCTGACGTATATTGAATAATTGAATTTGTTCCATAGGCATAATAAAGATTTGATATGCCTAGTATTATTTTTTCATTATTTAAAATTTTAATGAATGGGTAGTGATATAATCCACCATCAGGTCTATATATATTGTCTAGGCAAATAAGAAAAAATGTTATTAATCCAGATAATATTGAAAATATAAAAATTATTTTAAAATTTTGAAAAATTTTTTTATATTGAAAAATGATAATTAATGAAATTAATAATAATAAAAATATACTATTAATAACTTGATTTAATGAAGTAAAAAAATTTATTAGAAGAGCAAAAAATGAAATAAGTATAAAACCAAAAATAGATTGTTCGCATAAATGAGTTAATTTTTCTTTTTCATTTGTTTTATTTTTAATTAAATAAATTTGTCCTATGATTAAAAAAATTAAGTTTGAAATTGAAGAAAATATTGCAAGAGAAAACATTATTTTTTTAATTATAACTAAAAAGTTAGATAATTTGATTTAATATGATTAATTAATTTGAATATCTATTGAATTATCTAAAAAAATATATATACATTTTTTTGCCTGGTGATTATTGCAAAGGAGTAACACCCGATCCCATTCCGAACTCGGCAGTTAAGCCCTTTAGCGCCAATGGTACTTTGTCTTAAGGCACGGAAGAGTAGGTCGTTGCCAGGCTTTATAAACCCTTCTTAAATTTTAATGAGAAATATATTAGTTGTTACAGGAGGCGCTGGATTTATAGGATCTAATTTAATATCTGAACTTTTAAAGTTTAAAAAATATAAAATTATAAGCGTTGATAATTATTCATCTGGCTTAACTAAAAATCATATTAAAAATAAAAGAGTTAAGTATTTAAAGGGAAGCACTAAAAATATTGAAATTTTACTGAGAAGTTATAATGGTAAAATTCATAGTATTTTTCATTTTGGAGAATTTGCAAGAATTTACCAAAGTTTTAAAAAAATAAACGACTGTTTTACTTCTAATATTGAAGGAAGTTCAAATGTGTTTAATTTTGCCTTAAAAAATAAAATAAGATTAATTTATTCCGCAACGTCTGCAAGTTTAGGAAATAGCGGTAAGGATATGAATTTATCACCTTACGCTTTTTCAAAAGCTAAGAATTTAGAATTACTTGAAAATCTTAAGAGGTGGTTTAATTTTAGATATGAAGTAATTTATTTCTATAATGTTTATGGAGAAAGACAAATTTGCAAAGGTGATATGGCAACAGTTGTCGGGATATTTGAAGATCATTTTTTGAGAGGTCAAAAATTGCCGGTGGTTAAACCCGGAACACAGGTTAGAAGATTTACTCATGTTTTTGATACGGTAAAAGCATGTATTTTTGCATGGAAAGAAAATAAATCTAAACATTACTCTATTGCAAGCAAACACTCTTATAGCATTATTGAACTTGCAAAATTATTTAAAAGTAAAATTAACTACTTACCAATGAGAAAAGGTGAACGTTTTGCATCTGCTTTAACGAAGATGAATTTAAATAATAAGATTATAAGATTATCTGCAAAAATTAGACTTAAAGATTATGTAAGTAATTTTTTAAGTAATAATTGTTAACTTTCCTTTACAAAGTGTCTTTTAATATATATCTAAAGTCCCTATGAAAGTTGTTAGCTCATTAAAATCTTTAAAAAAAAGAGATATAAATTGTAAAGTGGTTAGAAGACGAGGGAAACTTTACGTTATTAATAAAAAAAAGCCAAAGTTTAAAGCGCGTCAGGGTTAAAATTTTATGGATATCAGTTCTCAAAAAGAAACTTGGTCTAATTTTAAAAAATTGTCAGTTTATATATCGGTGGCTATTGTTCTTATTCTGATTTTGATGGCTATTTTTTTACTATAGGCTTTTGAGTTTAGTAACGAGCTTTTAGTTTTTTAAATTTTTTAACTCTTCTGGTATTTTCGTCTTTTTCTCTCTTTTTTCTTTCAGAGGGTTTCTCAAAGTGACTTTTAATTTTAAGTAAGCGGAAAACTCCCTCTCTTTGTAATTTTTTTTTAAGAGCTCTTAGAGCCTGCTCTAAATTATCATTTTTAACTTCTATTTTAATATATGCTTTCCTCCAAAAAAGTGAGACGATTTAGCATTTTTGATGTTATATTGTCTATATTTTTATGAAGCTTTTTAAGCATAGACCAACAGAAGGTTATCAAACAAAAACAAGTATAATTAATAGAAGAAAAGCAATCTTAACTACCGCCAAATATACTTTTTTTGGTTTAATTGGTCTTAGACTTTTGTGGCTTCAAGTATTTCAAAGAAATAAATATTCAATTTTATCCGATCGAAATCGTTTTAAAGAATGGAAAATTGCAGCGGAGAGAGGATTAATATTAGATCGTTTTAATAACAAGATAGCAGAAAATCGTCAGCTTTATAGAATTGCCTTAATAAAAGGAGACGTTACAGATCTTGAGCTTGTGCTTGTAACGCTAAATAAATTTTTAAGGTTAGACAATGAAACAATTGAAAAAACTAGAACAGATTTTATAAAACTTAGAAAATTTCAACCTTATGTTATTAATAAAAATCTAACCTGGGCTGAGTTTTCAAAAATAAATAGCAATCTTTTTATTTTAAATGGGGTTCAGCCTTTTATCTCAATGGAGAGACATTACAATTATCCTTATGAATTTGCTCATGTATTAGGCTATGTCGGTGTTCCTAATGAAAATGATCTGCAAAATCAAAAAGATGATCTTTATAGAACACCAGGAATTAAAATAGGAAAACTTGGAATTGAAAAAATATTAAATAGAGAGCTTATTGGCACTCCTGGCTTTACTCGCTTTGAGGTGAATGCAGCAGGAAGAGCAGTTAGAACAGTTGAATTTGTAGATGGAGTTAGTGGCAATGCTTTAAAAACTTCCCTTGATCTTGAACTTCAAAAATTAACTTATCAAAAATTAGGACGAAATGCTGGATCTGCAATTGCTATGGACATTAAAACAGGTGAAGTTTTAGCATGTGTTTCAACGCCTTCGTTTGATACAAATAAATTTGCTTTTGGAATAACCCAACCAGAATTTAATGAGTTATTAAAGAATGAACGAAAACCATTAATTAATAAGTTTTTATCAGGTCAGTATCCTCCAGGATCAGTACTAAAACCAATTATTGCTTTAGCAGCACTAGAAAATAAAATCGTTGATCAAGATTACACCCATTTTTGTTCTGGAAAGATTGAGCTATATGGTCAAGAGTTTTATTGCTGGAAAGATGGAGGGCATGGAAGAATTAACTTAAAAGATGCTGTAAAAAAATCATGCGATATATATTTTTACGAAGTAGCAAGATTATTAGGAGTAGATAGATTAGCAGAAACAATAAGAAAATTTGATTTTGGTCAGACCGCTCTAAAAGATTTTGATGAGGAAAAAAAAGGTTTGGTTCCAGATACAAAATGGAAAAAAAACGTTTTGGGCAAGCCATGGTTGCTAGGAGAGACTTTGATTACAGGAATAGGACAAGGTTATATATTGGCCACACCAATGCAAATTTGCAAATCAATGGCTGAATTTGCAAACGGAGGTTATAAAGTCAATCCAACTTTTTACCTTGATGAAAAATCTAAATTAAGTCGAATGGATTTTGACGCAGAAAATATAAAAATAATAAATGAGGCTTTAGTAGCAGCAACAAATGAACCTGGAGGAACTTCTTATGGTTCTAGATTAAATGGTAAGTTAAAATTTGCTGGAAAAACAGGAACGTCTCAAGTTACAAAACTAACTATTAAAGACAGGGAAGATAGCGCAAACCCAAATTCCAGAGAATACAAGTACAGAGATCATTCTCTTTTTGCAGGATTTGGTCCAGTAGAAGAGCCAAAATACGCTGTAGCAGTAGTTGCGGAACATTCCGGACCAGGCTCAAGGGTTGCTGCTCCAATTGCTAGCAGTATGTTTGATTTTTTATTTAAAAAAAGAATATCTAATGCGTGAAACAGTAAAAATATCCAAAATTTTCTTATTAATTGAAAAATTTCAAAAATTAGACAGAAGTTTAATTTATATGATTTTGGCTTTAGGATTAATAAGTATTTTATGTTTGTACTCAATAGATAAAGGACAAGGAAATATTTATTTAAAACATTTAGTTAGATTTGTATTTGCATTTATAATTTTAATTACAGTTGCTTTTACTCATGTTAATTTTTGGTATCGATATGCGTATCATTTTTATTTTTTAATATTATTTCTTTTAGTAGTTTTAAAATTCGTTGGGGTGACTGCTAAAGGTGCTCAGCGTTGGCTTGACTTTGGATTTTTTCACGTTCAACCTTCAGAAGTTGCAAAACTTGCAATTATATTAGTTCTTGCAAAATTTTATAATTTAGTAAAAGTCGAAAATACTAGTAAGTTATTTT